>Ga0307515_10017455_pt1 | contig 13067 bp, 2 predicted proteins | sample 17_EM_MG_FD_194513 | JGI IMG/M metagenome (GOLD analysis project Ga0307515, IMG submission 194513) | Populus trichocarpa ectomycorrhiza microbial communities from riparian zone in the Pacific Northwest, United States - 17_EM | ecosystem: Host-associated > Plants > Roots > Unclassified | place...
ATCTTAAAGGAGATTAGTATAGGGCTCTTAACCTTCTAAACTTAGGCTTAGGGAAGCTTCTGCTATAGAGGTAGTATTAGTACTAATAGCTAGTATAGGTTTCCTAATAAGCCTTAGGTCTTAAGTTAGTATTTAGGTTTAGTTTTTTAAAGGGGCCCGCTTAGCTTATAAGTAGTCTATATATTACTATTATACTAATTATAAGCCAGTGGTCTTTTAGGAGGGTTCTAGTTAGGTCCCTAATTAAACGTATTAGTATATTTCTCTAGCATTTCTAGCTTAGGGGAAGATCTTAAAGTTACCTTTAGCGTTTAATCTTCTAATTAGCTTAGGTAGGGCTAGAGGGGTTCTAGTTGCTTTCTAGCAGTATTATAACTATTATAAAGGGTATCTACGTTTTTTTAGTGGTAATTATAAGTATATAAAAGTCTTTAAGCTCCTAGAGCATCTAGGTATTAGGGCTTATTTAACCGTCTTACCTAGAGGTTTATATTATTACAATCTCTCGCTATAAAAGGGACATTTTTACTTTAGCGCGACGGCTTTCTATAAGGTGCCCGTGGAGTTTCCATTTAAGTTATTATAAGATTTTAAAGAAGGATAGTAGTTATAAATAAAAGATATAAATAAATAATCTAGTCCTTAAGCTAGCTGCCCTTCTAAATAAAGTAGGAAGGATTTAAATATAAGGGGACTTTATAGACAGGGGGCTATAAGGCACGATTATAGGAATAGGATAAATTAGTAAGAGAGAGGAATTTTTAAGGAGGTAAGGCCTTTAGGATTGTGGAGACTATATACTACAGGTACATCGTTAGGAAAAATTTTACCAGCATTTAATTTTACTTTTCTGCTATTTTAGCATTTTCTAGCATTTCTAGCATTTCCTAGCATTTAGCTGCTAAATGCGGCATTTAGAATTAAGTATGGCCATTACTAGTTACATACCCCCTAATCACTGCACGCACACCCCCCACTGAACAGGCTTAGATTCTTCCTCTTCAGGTTAGAACGTCACGTGTGTTTGACTTGTATGCATCTGCATCGCGAAAATCAAACCTTTAAAATGCAACTTCTATGACACTACCACCATAATTAAGTCTTAATTTCAACTATAGTATAACTTGTAGAGTTCAAGCTAGAGCTAGAATGCGCTAGAGGGCCTACCAGTAAAGTCGTGTTAAAAGGCCGAGGCCCCACGACGGCTGTAAGCCTGTGAAATATTACTGCTAAACACTTGGCAAGCCATCCACAAAGGCATCTTAACTTCCACCGCTATTCTCACCACCTGTAATACCGCATAGCCCTGCGATTTAGCAAACTTATTAATATCACCAAGGGTAAAGTTTACGCAATCGTACGACTTCAATGGAGGTGGGCTAAGAGCCATGGTAGATATAGGGAAAGTAATGCAAATGCGAGGTGTTGATTTAGGTACGGGCGCGCGTCGCGTACTGATGCAGATGTAAACAAGTCAAACACACGTGACGTTCTAACCCGAAGAGGAAGAATCTAAGCCTGTTTAGTGGGGGGTGTGCGCGTATTAATTGGGGGGTGTATGCGCAGTGATTAGGGGGTGTGTAACTAGTAGTGGCCTTAAGTATTAGCATTTAGAATTAAGTGTTAGCATTTAGCTACTAAGTGCTAACTATAAGATTACTAAGCATATATAAAAGTATAATTTTTATAAATATAATATTTTATATACGGTTTATTAATAATACTAAGCATATAAAAAAGAATAATTTTTATAAATTTAATATTATTAATAAAAATAATATATTTTATATTTTATATATATTTTATTAATATTAGTAAGCATAGGGGGCGGGGTGGCATTATAAAAATATTTACTAGTATCTTAAATTAGGTTTATGCTAATCTAGCAATTTTAATATTTAGCCGCATTTAGTTATATTTTACGGCTATATACTACACCGCTAATAATAATGCTACAATTTGCGGCTAAACGCTGCCTTAATAATAAAAGTGCTGTAAGCTATAGCTTAATACTCTCTTAGAAATAATAATACTAGAAATATTTTGGTTAACTAAGTTTACTATATATACTACGCTACTATCTATAAGTTACTAGAAGACACGTCTCTTAGCCTATATATACGCCACTATATAATTATAATAGGTTTCGCTATATAGCGGCTATATATAGTATTCGGAACTATTTATAGTTATATTATACTCTTATAATTGTTACTAGTATTAGATAGTCTTAGTATCTTCTTTTTTACCTTAGCCTGCTTTTAAGCTTAAATTGGCCTTCTCCTTATATACTAACTTATGCAGTAATAACGTAAATTTAGTTAACTTTAACATCCTTTACTTAATACTTGACTTCTAATTAGCTATAATAGTACTATAGTAAACGGGCTTAGTTTGTCCTTGTTAATCTATCTAAGTAAATAGTTACTTTACCTCTAAGAGCTTATAGCTTGGCTTAACTATAATAGTATAATTTGCGCGCTATAGGTTAATAAATAGCTTAATTAATATAAAGGTGCAAAGTAGAATCTACTTAAAGTTATTAGTATTAAAGGTTTGCCTAGCCTTAGCCTTCTTAATATTAGATATACTGACTGTATAGCGGAGCACCTTATCTTTACCATATTTTTTATATAGCCTATTAAACTAATAAGCTAGTATAAGAGGTAAGCAAGTAGTAATAATAATCTTATACGCTAAACTCTCTGTTTATTTTTTGATATAAACGTAATTATAAATTTTTTTAGCTTTAAAGAACTTTATATTTTATTAAAAATAGCGGTTAAGTATATTGGTAAACTCCTTACTAAGCGGGTTAGTAGTCTACTTAGTAATAATTAGGTCCTTAAGTATACAACTTTAAGTTTTTAGGCGTTTATTATTGGACTTATTAAACTTATTAAACTTAATTATAATAGGGGCTTACTAGTCCCAGTATTAGATAACCTAGGCTACGCTTACTACCGTTTTCGCGTTAGTGTATAACTTGGCTTAGGTAAGTTTTAGTATCTTAGGTTTAGTATTTAAATCGCTACTATCTTCCTCCTATATAGCTAGAAGTTCCTTATATTAGCGCCTCTACTCTATTCTTACTTAGTCCTCTATAGCTATAATTATAGCCGCCTTAGTATTATTAGGGTCGGCCTATAATATAACTAATTTAAAACAGCTATTCTTTAGGATAAGCTTTTACTGGTTAAACTAGAGTGTTAACTCCCCTCTATATATCTAAAACATTAGAATAACTATATAGAAAAATATAGCCAGTTCGCCGAATTTCTTATCTACTATTACTTTAGATAGGTTAGTCTTCGCATTCTTATAGAAATAGTTAAATTCCTTCTTTTTTAGCTAGATATTTTCTTCTTTAAGCTTAAGCAGTACTTTAAACTCTGTTTCCTTTAACTTATTTACTTCTTCCTACTTAGGCCTCTTTAATCCTGCTATAATAAACCATATTAGTTATATTAGGTTCCTATTATTAGGCGTGCTAGATATACCCTATATAGCAGGGCTGCAATTATATGCGATGCGGTACTCCTTAACTATATCCTTAATAAATAATATTAAGACTCTACCAGTTGCGTCTAGGTAGTATTTATTCTAGAGAATACGCCTAACCTATATTATACTCTTTAATTTCTAATATAATTTAGGGGTTTTGCCCTTTAGGTATTTCTATATACTAGTTTATATAGTAATAAACCCGCATATTAGTCGTGTGGTAATATAATTTCGCGTAATAATTAGAAGGAATTAGGTTAAGTATTTTAATACTAATAGTTCTATCGCATTAAGGGCAGGGTAATAATTGTTCTTAAACCTAGTTTTACCCTATAGGTATAATAGGAGAGTTTTACCAACCAGATATATATTATTATTATTCTCCTATTATTCCTTATTAGTCTACTTAAGAGCCTTATAGATTTACGGCTATTTATCCTTTTTTAGTTTACTAAATATTTTAACTTTATTATAGCTAGGGGCGAGAATTATAATTTGGGGCGGGTTAGGGCGCTTTATAATCGCGCTATCTTATAATATTGTACTTACGTCCTTTAGGAATCCTAGTAGGCCTAAGGTTGGCGTAAAGATAACTAAGCAGCCTCGCTATAGGTCTATAGGGTATAGTTTCTTAAAGTTATCTTTATAGTAGCATATAATTGGCTACTTTACTACCTATAAGTATTTTATATCCGGTGAATATATTTTAGGTAGATAGCGGGTTATATCCCTAGCGGCTTAGGCCTTTTAAATATCTATTATATTCTAATAATAAAAGTAGTTTATTAGCTATTAAGTAATTATTTATACAGTCTTACCTGCGCTAGGTTTGTCTGTATAGATACCGCCTCCTTTAATTATCCTCTTTTACTTAAATACCTAAGCTATATATACTACTTAGTATAGGCTAAATTTAAAGCCTAATATAAGGCCCTAATTAGGGAGTTTAATTAGGGTGGTCTTAGAGAGTACTTTTAATAAGATAAGTAGGAAATACTCTAAAGTAAGTAAAAGATCCGCCTCCGTTATATACGCTAGTACGCTATCTAGGTTATTCTTCCTAGCCTTATAAAGCTGGGCTAAGAAAGATTACTAGTTAAGCTCTTCCTCTATATCTATATTTTAGTTATTATTATTAACTAAATCCTTATCTTAGTTATTATTATTAACTAAATCCTTATTTTAGTTGTTATTATTAACTAAATCCTTATCTTTGTCTCTACTCTCTATATCCTTAGAGTTAGTATAATATAAGAACTAATTATTATATCCACCAGCACGTTACGGCAATTTACTATCCTCTACGGTAATATCTTAAGGGGTATTAACAGTTAGTAATGCAGCAGTAAGGTTGTCTATTATATTATTAGGCTAGTATATACCTTTAGGTTTAGTAATAGGTTGCGGTAATTTACTATTATCTATAGTAATTTCTCTAGTACCGCTATTACTTGCTAATATAGGCTTATAGGTAGATGGGTTATATCTTCCTTTTACTAATAGCCTTCTGCGTATAACTAGCTTATTATTACTATTTTCCATAAGGGTGTCTACCGCTAATTCTACTTAAGGGCGTTTCCTACTTTTATTTAGGTTGGCCTTATAACTATTTAACTTCCTAAGTATAGCCGGCTTACTTTTATTATCCTTCGCTAAAGCACTTATTACTAATCTTAGTTAAGGCTACTTATTATATCTACCTAATTTAGTCTTACTATTGTCCGATTTCTTATATCTAATAGGCTTACCTTTACTATTTTCCTTAGAGCTATATACTACTAATCCTAATTAACTCTACTTTTTACCTTTTCCTAGTTTACTCTTACTACTAGCTTTATATGGCGTTAGGACTTACTAGCTATCTTTTACGCTATATCTATTACGTTTAGGCGCCTTAGATTTAATGGCTAGCGGTATATTATTAGTGGTAGCAACTTAGGAGTTTAAGCTAGGAGGTAAGAGTAATACTATAAGTATAGCCTCCTTTATACTATTTCTTGCTATTTCGCTAAGAGCTATAATAAGTATACCCTTTAACTATATTACGAGGTTTTTATATCTTTATAGTAATATATAGATATTCTTTTTAGGCGGACCGTTAATGTTAAGCTTTATATAGGCTTACAGTTTCTTTTATAGCTTACCTAGAGCTATATATAGGTTTCCGCTTATTAGATATAAGACTTAGACTACCCTAACTATTAACTTACCTATTAAGCCTATAGATTAGATTTTAATCTTAATATCTTTTATATTAATTACGTTGCTTACCACTAGGGTTACTAGCTAAGGTAAAGGGATACTATATAGTGGGGTTATAGTAACGTCTATAGGCTATATTATATATAGCAGCTAAGGTAGCGTTATCTTATCTTATACTTTAGTCTTTAGGGGTAATATATATTTATATAGAGTATACCCACTCTTAGAGGTACTTAGTACCCTCCTCGCATAATTAGAATAAGTACTTCCTATAATTTTTAGGATTACCTACAGTTTCTAATCCGGTAGAGTATTAGTAAATTATAGGAGTTACTTATAAAACTCCTTAATATGCCCTTTTTTTATTATTATAAAGTTGCCACGATATATTACGTGCTTAGGCTTAACTTTAATTATAATATCTTTAACTGTCTCTTTTAGTCTATTATAGTTTTTAATACTTATTCTAAAGCCTTAGGCAATATCCGTATCTTTAGTTAGCTTTAGGTTCGCCTTATACTACGCATTTAACTTTGCCTATATTTGCGTTATTATTAAGTTGCTTATTCGGTTAGGTACGTGCAATATTACGGCATATATTAAGTAAAAGGTAACTATTAAAGTAGGAGGGCTTTATACAGTAGCTGGCTAGCGCTATACTAGTATAACTTTAGTATTAGATATAGTTAAAGGTTAGTTATAGAAGAGATAAAAGGTAGAGTAAGTAAAGTTAATTAAGAAGAGATAAAGAGGTAAATCTTATAATTACCCACACGTACCTATATAGAGGTAAAATTGGCTATAGTTTACTACTACTAGTTAGGGTAAATATGGCTAGACTTAGTACTATATAGTTAAATAAGGGCACAATTATATAACTTATAGGGACTACCCTACTTAGCCTATTTAGGGCTAGGTGGCGGTTTAGTACCGCTAAACTTTTATAGTTTTTAATATAAGCGATTTATTAAGTGCCTATAAAGGGGTAATTAGTTATTACGGTATAGTAAAATATAGGAGGTTATAGGCGTTACTATATTTTTTATTATTATATAGAGTTGGTATATATACACACTACCAGAGTTAAAGGGCTAGCCTATATTTATACGTGCGGGCTCTATCGCTATAAAGTGTTTGCTATATAATAGGTAGTATTTTTAATAGACGGTAACGTATTATACTTATTATAGGTATTACTATATTTCTTATTATTATATAAAGTTAGTAGATATATACGCTACTAGAGTTAAAGGGCTAGCCTATATTTATATATGCGGACTCTATTACTATAAAGTGCTTAGTATATAATAGGTAGTACTTCTAGTAAACAGCAATATATTATACTTACTTTATAATTACTAGTATTATTATTACACTATATAGTACTTAAGGGCCTACTAAATAAGTTTATCTAGAATAATAATTATCTAGTGCGCGGGATTTATGTCTATATATAAACATTTAGTGCTTATTTAAACACATGTCTACTATAAAAGGTAGTAGGAGGTTTTATATCTTATATTATAAGTTTATATAATTAATAGCATTTTATAGCATTTTACGGCATTTTACGGCATTTTAGGATAGTAGATATGTTGTATATACTAGTATCCAGCCACTTAGCAATATTAACTTATCTTACTATTTATCTATTTAGTATTATATAAGAGGTTAGTATTCTACTATAGTATTTATTATATTAGAGTCTCTTAAATTTAATATCTTTATTTTAGATCTGTTTAGAACTATATATAGTTTTATAATATCCCACTCCCTACCCAGTACTCTAGTAAGAGATTATTTAGTTAATAATACCTTTTCTCTTACTAATTAAGGGAGGAAAAGACTTATACTTTCTAGCAGTAGTAGGCTGTGCTTATTAATAACATTTTTAATAGATTATAGTGTTTAAGTTTCCATTTACCTATAACGTAATTAGCCTGCCTATAGTAAAGTACTTTTACTTTACTACTTACTTCTCTTTTCCTTTACCCTTCTATATGTTTATATACTCGCATTATAAACTATAAAAGCTTTATAGTACTAGACTATCGCCTAGCCTATATTAAGAGATAGGCTAAGTAGGGTAGTCCCTATAACTTATACTATACCGCGTCTTTCTTTATAGGTTAGTCTTATTACTATAGATTTACCCTTACATACGTTTAACCTATAGAGTGTATAACTATATACTTTGCCGCTAAGGCCTTACTTATATAATTTTGTTAGGGCGCGCCTTATTTCCTTACCTTTACTAATTAACCTAACTCTACTAACTACCTACCCTTACTCCTACCCTACTAGCATCTACCTCTATAACTAGTACCTCTATAAATCTATTTAAGCTATAGAGCCCTATAATATAGTAAGTTAGCTGCCTTATCTTTGGCCTTAGCTATATAATAGAAAATCTATATTTACTAATACGTTTATATAAACCACCGCTTAATATAGCCTACTACTAAAATAGACCTACCTACTAATTATTTTATAACTCGCGACGTTAACTATATTTATAACTATAAAAAGTTTGCTAAGGGCGTTATAGTTTTTAAAATTGCCTTAACTATAATAACCGTAGGCTCTAGTATTTTATAAAGTAACGGTAAGGGCCCTATACTTAATAAGCCTCTTTTTCTAAAGCTTGGCAGTCTATACCTCTTAGCTAATAACGCTTTAAAATGCTATCTTTATCTATTTACCGGCTATATACGCGCCGATTGTCCTCTTAAGAAAGCTTTTTAACTTTATCGCGGCTGTAGTAAGGCTAGTTATTTTAAAGCTAACTACCCTAACCCTATATATAATAATTATGGAAAAGCCGGTTATTTTAAAAGTAACTGTTTTAGTATAATATATAACTAATATAGTGCTATAGGCTATAGAAAGCGAGACTATTTCTAGCTATTAGGTAAAAAGAAGCGGACTTACCTAAATTATAGCTCCCTAGACTATTAAACTGTCTTTTATAGTTAGGCATATAAGAACTATAAAGTTATAGGGTATAATATTAATAATTATATAAGTAAACCTACTTTAATTTGGGCGATAGATGCTGTAACTACTCTAGGCAAGATAGATATATTAAGTGCTGCCGCTTTAAGTATAGCTACTACCTCTTTATTACTTAAACCTCTTAATATAGCTAGCTTCTATCTAGTAGTGGATAGCCTAGTAGATAATTTAGATACCTATGTAGAGGATAGCAATTCTATAATAGCCGAACCTTTAGATATACTTTAGCTTCTAAATAATAACTATCTTATAGTTTAGTTTATTATACAAATTATTAAAGAGTATATTATAGTATATAGCATTATATTCTAGGCATCTTATAAGACTAGTAAAATGCCTATTTATTATTTATATAAGACGGCGTCTATCTAATTTATAGATACTAATATTGCTAGCTATATTAAGGTTAATACTGCTAATACTACTTCTCTAGTTATTTAATAACTGTTATATCTAACTACGCTTAAGCATCTTACTCGCATTCTCCCGCAAGATACTATAACCCTATAACTTTACTATATTAGGTTCGTTGTTGCCTTTAATAAACTTATATTAGGTATATATATATTACTTAGCAAGTACTTCTTCGTTAATAGGGACTTCGGCCTATTTACGTCGCAAATCTATAAAGCTTAGGACATACTGTTAAATAGTTCTGCAGTTATTGTCCACTTCTTTATACTAGGTACTAAATAGCTTAATAGTTATATTATAAGCCTAAACGTAAGCCTATAACAGTAGAGCGTTAATAATCCTTTAGGTTGCTAGTAGAAGAACTATAATATAAATATCTAGCTTAGTATATAGCTCTTAGTAAAGGACTAACTATTATATAAAATCCCCGTAAGGTATTAGTTTAATAGCGTTCTTAAGTATTTTATAGTCTAGTTCTATACCGCAGTTGTAAGCCTTAAGGCCGTTAATTAGAACCCCTAGGTACCTACTATTATTTATCTTATTACTTTCCTAGGTAGCGCGGACTAAGTCTACTACGCTACCATCTAGATAGTTAATGGTCTTGCCCTTCGTACTAACTCTATTATTAATATCTTATTCCTAGGTAAAGACGTAAATAGCTAAGCCAGCTAAAAAGGAGTTATTATTAATACTACTCCCTTTAGCTCCGGCTATAACTACTATACTTTTATCTTTTAACTATAGGTGGGTTATAAGTTTATACTAAACCCCGCATTTACTCTAAAGCATATCCTAAGTAGTAATAACTTTATAATAGTTAGTAACCTAAGTAAGGCCCTAATTACGGCATAGGGTATTAAATGTCTTATAACTAAGCGTATCCCTAAGGTTAGAATCTCCTAAGAGATTAATACTCTACGCCACTTATAGTAAGGAGGCGATAGTTTCTATATTAAGCGCCAAATTGCGCTATTTAATAACTTTACAGATCTCCCGCGTATTAATTACTTTAACTGCGATATTACTAAGTATAGGAAGAACTTGGTTAATAATGCCCTTAAGGCCGTCTTGCCGCTACTTAATAAAGAGTAAATAGGTGCCTATACTGCGCTTAAATATATAATAGGCGGTATTTTGCTAATATAAGGCCCCAGTAGTGTTGGGAAATTAACCTTTCTAACTATCTTAGTATAATACTAGTATTAACTTAGGTCGCCTTAGTAGAATCCTACTAGAATCTAGGTCCTGTCGCCGCTTAATTATTAATTAAATATACTAGCTAAGATAATTAATAATACGCTTATAGAGGACTATAAGGCACTAATTATATAAGGCTATTCTGCTAAATTTCCTATCGTTCTTTACCGCTATATGCGCTTAATAGAAACTAAGGTCTATAAGCGGGATGCTATTATATAGCGAATAGCGGCAGGTATTAATACTTATCCTAAGTATTTTAAGGAATAGGATAACTATACTATAATTAATAAGGACGCGTCTATGCTAAATATAGCATTCCTACTCTACTATATATTTAAGGCTAGTAATGCTACTAGCTTTAATAAGCGGTTATAGGTTATAGATTTGTCTAAAGGTTAGTAGTTATTACGCCTTGTAGGTGTCCTAGATAGCGATAGAAACCTATATCCTATCGCAGACCCTAATATAACTAAATACGCTGAATTCCGCTAATACTTGCACTAATTTATGCTTAGTAATAATATAACGCAAGATAATAAAATAGGATTAACACTTATGGCTAATATAGTTATTATAGACCTAGCTAAGAAGGCTAATATTATTCTTATAATACCTAATGTAGTCTTATAAACTCGTGTATATTCTATTAGCGCTATATATATAGTTTTCTATAACGAGGCTAGGAAGGCGTTTAAGCTAAGCAGTCTTACTAGGTTTGCCTAGAGTAGACTATATTTAATCTAAGGAGGTCTATAGATCTAGGCTGGCGACCCTATACCTTAGGTTTTCCTTAGTAATATATACTAACTAAAACTAATTCTTAGTCCTAATTTTAATAATCCGTTCTACTATTAGAAATCTATCTCCCTTTATACGCGTCTCCTTGCGGCTAGTGCGGATATAGTATAGTTCTTACTGTAATATTAATTTGTTAAAGACATTATATATCTTATAAATGCCGTTTTACCGTATAGCTAGCTTTAGATAAGCCTAATAGTTAAGGACCGAGAGTAGTTAAAGCTAGTGGCGAGCTTTTTTAAGGATATACTGCGCTATAACTACCCTATCGCCTTTCTTACCGTTAATAGTACTATATAGGTAAATAAGCTTAGCTAATTAACGTATAACCTAGTCTACGCTTAACGCGCATTCTAGGTAGCTATAGCGCTAATAGACTTTAGATTTAAGCTATTAGAGGTTAGCTTTACCGTTTTATATATAGCCTAACTTGCTATCTACTCCGCAGCGCTGCATGCGCTTAAAGAATAGTGCTACGCCTAGTAAGATGGTAGTAAGTAGCGGGAATTTGCGCTAGTAGTTAGCGAGATTAAGGTCTTTACCGTTAATAGTATCTAAGGCAGCTAGGTAGAGTTATTAGTATATAATATAACAGTTACTAGTCTACTAAAATTTATTTAGGATATAGTAAGAAACCTTCTTATAATTACTAGACTATAAGTAGGCCTTATTATCGTCGGTAGTCCCTAGGTAGTCTATAATTATTATACCGGCAATAAGACCTTTACAAACACCGCGTACTATAAAATTAAGAAGTGGTGTAAGGATAATAAGGTATTTATTAACCTTAAGAATCCTAAGTGAAAAGAGCACTTCTAGTAACTTATTGCCCCGTTTAACGTTAATAAAACTATATAGTATATCTACCGCTAGCGTACAGCTAATTATATGCCTATTTTATATAGTATAGATATTAACTTTAATATTACTATCCCTGACTTTGTGGGTGGAGTAAATATTAGCGGCGCTAGTAATTATACTAAAGCGTAGAATAAGGCTAATGGAGAGGGCACTAATAATAACGGCTAGAACGGTGCTAGTAATAATAGCGAGGATAATAATAATAGAGAGGATGTTAGTGGCGTCAGAATATAAGAAGGGTAGTAAGGATAGATATTATAAACTTTACTAGTAGTAAGACCCTTAAATAGGGACACTAGATAGAAGTTAAGAGCGGTAATAGCTATAGGCCTTTAGTATTTATAATTTTGCTATAGTACTAGGTAAAATACGGTATATTATAATATATGTTACAGCTAAATAAGATAGACTTTTAATAATTATAACCTCTAAAATAGATAAGCGTATTATAGTAAAGATAGCCCGATTTATAAAGCCTAGTAATCCTAGTTTCTATCCCTTATAGGCTAGTGGTTAATTAATGCTAATCCATAATCTAGATTTTAAGGGGTTATTTAGTTGTAATTTATTGCTTTTAAATCTAAACTAAAAGTCTGGTAGAAAGAACGCGTTTCTTCCCAATTTAATATGTGTCTATAGCTCTATAGGTTACACGGATATATATAATCTAAAGCCTTTAGATTTAATCTAGAGTTTAAATAAGGAGCTTTAAGCTCCTAATTTAAACTGACGCTAAGACCTTAGTTTAGATTCTGTATATAGTAAAGTTACTAACTTTTTAGTAACTTTTAGCGTGTTTTTTAGAATATTAAAAATTTGTAGCTAAAGTTAAGTTAAACTAGAATTTAACCGAACGGTCGCCTTAGAATTAGATTAGAGCTCTAGATTAACTCTATTTTAAAGCCCTTATTTTAATTTAAACTTATAACTAAACGTTCCCTAAGTACTTAACCAGTTAGATTATAGTCTAGATATCTCGCTAGTAACCGCAACTATTATTAATTACTCTCCGTATAGTATAGGCCGCCTCTATTTTTGCTAAACTATAATAACCTTAAATAGGATCTAAT
>Ga0307515_10017456_pt1 | contig 13065 bp, 13 predicted proteins | sample 17_EM_MG_FD_194513 | JGI IMG/M metagenome (GOLD analysis project Ga0307515, IMG submission 194513) | Populus trichocarpa ectomycorrhiza microbial communities from riparian zone in the Pacific Northwest, United States - 17_EM | ecosystem: Host-associated > Plants > Roots > Unclassified | place...
ACGAATTCATATTCATGTGCCACCGAAGGGCTTGGCGAGAAGGACCAATTGAGATGGGGTTTTTTTGGGATGACTGATTTGCTCTGATTTGTCATGTCCAATCGGTTTTCGGAGGTGGAGGTGGAGGCGGAGGTGGGACGGAGTTCGACGGGAGGAGGCAGAGGGCTCTGTAGGAAGAGAAAAGCAAGGCCAGACCGGGGATCGAACCTGGGCCTCCCTAATTCTAGAAGGATGCGTTGCCGGCAAGTGGAGGGATCATCAACTTCAACAGGCTCACCGTTCGTGTTCTCATTCTGCGTATTTTTCGATCAGATAGGTGCGCACTGGGTTTATCAATCGCCATGTGTGGCCGGATTGAGACGGCCTAGGTAGATTAGGGCTCACAGGCCACTCCGGCGCGACTGAGATCTGGGTGTATTCCGTAGCCAACTATTGCCTGGTTAGCAAACCATGATCACGCACTCTGGGACTCGAATATAATTTGATTTGGTCTTCATCCGGGCGCATTCTTATCAATTGAAGCTGGGTACATGTACGCGGAATGGGGTGAGGTGAGGTATTTGGAGGTATTTGGACTTGCTAGATATGGGGAAAATGGTGAATTGACCGAAGAGGTGTACCCGCTATTGACTGCATGCAGCAGGTTGGGTATTTGGGACTGGGGCAGAGGAAAGGTGTGTAAGGAGGGTACCGAAATGATTCGAAAGGCGGATGAAACTGAGATAGTGTGGCAGAAGATGAATGCGCACAGTATAAGGCCCACAGGCTCACACCAGTGTACCAATCGGATGGAGGACGCAGAGAGTGTGCAAAATACTTCTCAATATAGTTGCGGGGATACTGGAATTGCGTACGTGTCGGCGTTCAATGTAAGATCGCTAGGAAGCAAAGGCGAGTCGGAGTAGCACCATAACCCATATCTGCATGAAGTTTCCGGTGGTAAACCGTAGCAGGATATATTTAGAGCGTGACAAGGCTGCGCTCCAGAGCCACCGCACTGCGAACTGGTCCTAAGCGCTAGTTTCGGGTACAGTGGAGGAAATGCCTGTTTTTCCTAAGCAACAAATTGAAGTTCTATTGTGGCTCCACACAGGCTCCCGCGTGGCGTTACAGAACAACGATTAGGCGTCATACTTGCCCCGACCCGAGGGTTTGGAATAATTGGAGGCTTTGACCCCGGAAGATGCCCAAGTGAGCAGTGTGGACAGCTGTGGGTCATAGATCGAGAACCTGGTCAGCCTATCAATATTGGAGCCACCCGCGACTTTCGCAATGCCGGTGTTGTACAGGTGAGGCGCCAACGTACTTGGGTCAGACTGTCAAGAGTACGGCAAGGGGCGCGCCATGAGTACCCATGTTAGGCGCGATGGTGTGCGCGTGACCCAATCACCATGAACATGTAGACGCTGAGTGACATCGGCACATTAATGACCGAGGGAAGTAGGTACTAGGAAGTGCTCGAGGTGTCACCCGGAGGGGACGGGGGCGTCAGCGTTTTGAGGGAGTGTGTGGGATACACGTAGTGGGACTATAAGGAACGAATAGGAGCATACCGCTATTGAGAAAGATCACGGTAAGACGAAAGAGGTAATCTGTGACTTTGATACCTTAGCCACACAAGCATCGGCGTGGCGATCGGAGCGGGGATCGAGTGCAGCGCACTGGTCAGCGCGGGCGCTTTACGATCCGAATAGAGGGGAAAGGATTGGTGATGGATAGGTGGGGGGACGATCTATCGGCTGTATCTCGGGTGACTGAGCAGAAATATGGAATATGGATCAATTAAGGATTGGAGCAGTTTGTGTGTCGATGGACCGGGATACCTGTTATCAAATGGCCTGCTAACCAAGGTACACTATGGAACGTACCAAGCGACTGACAAACAAAGAAAAATCAGCGGTGATGTGGTTTCGTCCAAAAGTAGTACTGTAACTTCCTTTGGGGAATACTTAGCCTGCTAAAGCGAGAGCCTAGGATGCGAAGTATGAATCGAGACTATTTTTATACAAGTTATAGGGACCTAGACCGCGAGGTGAGCTGAGACTAAGCCTTGCTGATCGAATCCACCATCCGGCCTGCATGTACTCGCTTGTTTTGTCGTGCTGATTTACTTCACAACCATGCTGTTATATTTTGAGAATGTCGTCAACTGCCCCGCGTTTTCCCCGTGTACCACCGGGTAGCGCAGCTGTCGACCGTGGTCTATTTGGCTTGACTATTCGTCCATGAATGACAAGGACGCTTAACAGATATCTTCGGATGACCAGTATCTAATTTCTAGTTTTGCTTACTGGAAATGCCTTGCGCTCAGGCTTACTGGCCTTATGGCCAGTGCAATGGCGAAATCCAATGCCCTCTATCTCTCAGGTAACTTATTGGTAATCAAAGACCACGGAAATGCCTTCGATTTTCATGAGATGCGGGGTGGATCCATTGAGGCCGGAATAGAAGGCGAAAATCATGGTTGAGAGAGTTTTAATTTAAAGGTAAGTAAGGTAGCGGATGAGGGGATGTCGAGTGATCCTGTGGGCCATTCGAAGTACTTGATTAGTCCTAATATCCGGTGAATCACTCGTACCGGTGGATAGGCCCAGACTTTGAGGTATATGAACCTGTTATATCGGCAGTGTACAGTACCGATGATACCTCCTACTCACGCTACCGGAGGCAAGTGTGTTTCTCTCGCGGGAGTGTCCGGGAGTGTCATGGACTGTCAACTATAGAGACGGCAATTTATCGGACGGACTTAGAAGCGGCTGGCTGAAGATAGACACGCCTCATTTATTCTAAACATGGGCCGTACTTGAGCCGCTTGAGGAGAAATGGCCAGGAATGTGCGAGAAGAAAGCTAATCAAGGATCAATCATTCCACTTGATGGTACCTGTCACTTACGTTGTATGAGTGACCAGTCCGAGCGACCATGACCAGGGACTGGAAGGAGTATATACAGAATGCTTCAATGGCTCAATGGATATGACCTCAATCGGGACCTGGTATGTCTCAAGGGTTCTCATGTGGCTATGGTGATCACACAGCAGACGTAGCACGACGCGCAGATACAATGTTCCTGGCTCTCTTGTATTCGATTTCTGATACACTTGTCAGCCCGTTCCAACTACTGAACGTAATATCGGAATAATTAAGTAAACTGTCATTCCATTGGTATGCAATATGCATCGCTACCAACAAGCCACACGATCGAGGGAGCCCCATCCGAGTCTAAATGCTAAATATATGAAGGAATGCCATAAAAAATTGCCAGGGAGACAGTGTTATATCAGAGGATAGGCCAAGACAGTAACAAAGCCAAGAAGAAGAACCTACCGACAGCAGAGTATCTCCAAGATTGTGAGTCTGCAAATGTAACATGCTACCTGTTAAGGCCATGAGGGTATATCGTGCGTTCTGGCTTGTGGCGGTTTAGCTTGTTAGGTGGAAAGTTTTGGATGGATGGCAACGAACGAGTTTCGCAAACGCGTCAGAAAAAGGAGGGTGTCATTGCTACACATACGCGCTTACGGATATGAAGGTGACGACCGGCGACGTAAGCTGTCCGGGGTGTGGATGTGTGACGGGCGAAGGACAGCTGTCGTAAGTGGAGGACAACAACCGTTCAAACTCCGCCCTGGTTCGATGAGCGACTATTCCCGTGACGCTCGCTGATGTGTTGCGTCAAATGTGAAGCGTCGACGTTTTTGAGTGTCGCGACATGGACGAAGTCGCGAACTTTCACGATATTCTCCAACCTTTTCGGGCCAGCTGGAAATTTCCCAGCACGGATTTGGCCATGTACCCAAGGTTATCAGGTTGAGAACGGCGCACAAATGATTGGAGAGGCTAAAAGTAACAGGACTGAAGGCAAGTACCATATGTGATTTCAGTTATCTCGGCTTCCCTGCGTACTCCCCAGAATGTCGGGCAAAGTGTGCAAATACCAGCACGGGTTTTCAACGCGAAGAGAGCACAGCAGGTCGTCCTGACGTTTTGGTAATGATTGCCGCCGCACAATCAAAGGTATATATTGTGACGAGACATAGGAGTCATCGTCCTGTTCAGGGACGACTCAGGGACGGTTTTCTCAGTGTCCATGCGCCTTGCTAGCGCCCTCGTCCTGTCAATGCGTTCCTAAAATAGAGGTTCGTTCCAAAGTGGGAAATCGCTTTGTTCCCAGTTGACTCGCTACTCTCAATGCATCCGCTGCATTCCTGCACACAATTTAACCTTCTCGATTGATCTTCCATTCAGCACAACTCTGATCTGACATATGCTCATGGGGAACCCACCCCTCGCCAGCCCCGCTCCCACCCAGGGGTTCCAGGAAAACCGAAAACCCCAAGGGTTTACTTCTTCCAGGTTTCTAGAACACAGTGATGCTATAGCTGGACCTCTGGACTCTTCACTAGCTGAATTTGCCTTGCTCCAAGTCAATCCGGGGGAATCGGCACACCCAACCCCGGTGAACCTACGGCGATAACCCGACTCCGTATGAGGGTGAGTTCTCATCACTGTACGTGGACTTGCTCCACAAAGCCTAACAGAACTTACTAACAGTACTTGGTGTGACTGCCACGTTCCTTCTCCGTTCAAAGGAATCCTGGGTGAAGAACGCTAAACGCTGGTGGATGCAGTTTTGTCACAGTACCCGTATAACCGCTTTGTCACCTCATCGAGCCATGTTCGGTGCAGCGCTTCACCACACCCGACTCGCATTCTTGAGGCGGCTCACCTGCCAACGTCTCTATTTGCCCTCAGTATTATGGCCCTTGTCGGTTACACCGCTTCTACTCTACGTGGCCATTGTACCCGGAAGAACAAGGAGACAGCCCGGAACGAGAACCTATAAGATGCGCGATGACACCTTAGCGGCGTCCTAACCCCTCTCCAAAGCGCATTTTTATCGTTATCCAATGTCTTCTGGGTCGGGATCCACGCACAACCCTCTCAACCTCACCCTTGACCCCGAGACAGGCGCCATACGGCTGACCTGGACCCCAGATATCCGCCACCGCTTCCTTGAACATGAGTTACATCAGACACGAATGATGAAGTCAGGAACATCGAGCGCTCGTAAGGCAATGCCACTCTACCCAAACCCCGTTGACGAGGCATTCCACAGAATCTGCACCTTCCGACCATCTATTGGAAGATAAACGCTTACCAAATACCTCCAAGGAGTATCTGCTGCCGTACGCTCATCTGTTCCTCCCAGGCCAGAACTCAACCTCGGCCAGTACATCTGCCCCAACCATAGGGCCCTCAGTACAGCACTCAGTCACAAGTGACAAGGAGGCGACTCCAAATATACCCAACGCTTCTACGTTGTTGACCTGGCCTGAAGGTTTCTCTCCTACGACCAGTGTGCCGACGAGCATGTACACGGGGTTCTTTCCCGTCGGTAACGAGGTCTCTCCAAAATCTCAAGGAGACCATCTACCCCATCAGCCACAATATATCCCCACCGTCTGCTCCCCTTCAACTGAACGGTCAATCTCTGTCTCTCCCACCGCCTCAATTTCTCCCCTCGCTTCGCCATGTTCCGGTTCCTCGTGTCGCCACCCAGTTCAGGTTGAGCCTGGCGTTATACTTTCAAATCCAATGCTTCACGCGTTGGTTCTCCAAATATTCTCAGAGCCTTGGTTCACCAATGGACGGACAGAAAGAAACCTGACAGATAAAGAGGCCAGTAGCGGACTGGGCTTCGCAGGAAAGTCCGTGTTTCTAGCCTTTGCCACTCGTCCCCGTGATGGATCGGCACGTGTAGGAAAATGGAGGTGCTCGATATGCGACACACTCCCTGTCAAGCTCAGCAATGGAAAGCAGTATACTAGTGCACGAGAGGATCGCATCCTCAAGCATATACGCCATCACTTCGGGCATCGACCATGGGTTTGTGGGGGACAATGTGGAATGGGCGAATGGTGAGTTGTATACTTGACAATGATGCAATCAAGGGAGATACGACTTAATCGGCCCTTAGCTCGATGAAGTTCTTGAGTAAGGAGGCACTGGATTCCCACCGGCGCTTAGACGAAACAGCTCGCTGTGACCTTTGGTGCGTCTAACCGATACAACGTATGCAGTGGCTAACCTGATAAACTAGTGGTATAATTATCCTTCGGCGAAATTTGTCACGCCATAGGGGTACATGGTGCAAGAAAAAAGACGAGTTTTCTTTGGAGGTTTCAGTGTCACAATGATGCTCACACCCACTACCTTTCCCCTCCTTTCAAAGCTCTCTGATGGCAGGACGGTCCTGTGCAACATGTCCGCTGGCGCCCTATTTGTTTATACGTCTCCAAAGGTCGGTTGCAGGCACAGCTACCTATACCCACGCCCCCGAACGCATTCACCTCTAAATTAGTGCATCCTATGCAATTTTGAGTATTAAATTATTATTTCGATTATACCTGCTTGCAAATATGGCACGCCAAGCTGCATCCGTTGGTTGTGTGATCACCATGACTTGCACACCGAACATGAACCGCTCAACATGCTGACTGATGAACCCCGTACGCTTGAAGAGGGCCGGGGCCCGTGCAAAACCTATTGACCCATGCCGCACCTCGATCCGCACCTCGAACCCCCTACTCCCGCCTCAGCTAAACATGTACTTTCTGTTCAATTCTTTTCCACGGCCAATAAATAATCATTGCCTCAGGTGGGTGGAAGGATCATGTGGAGGCTTCACCTTTGCCTCGAGAATGGCCATCGTCCCCAGTAGCTATATCCACAACCCGTGCCTTTCTCCGCGCATCCACAGTGTCCACACAGAAGGTCCTCCTCGTTCCGGACCGCGACGCGGACGGGGTTTGCAGGCAATCGTTTCTCGTTCACTTTGTCGGCAAAACCAATTCAATTCATTCTGACGCGTTCGACGCCAAATTCAGGGGCTCTCGTCCACTCGTGAGACAGAAAGGGGAAACTATAGGTCCCCTAAAGACTCCTTGGTTGTTTTGGCCTGAAAATATGAACCTGTCGCCACCAGTTCGTTCCTAACTTACGAGGTTTGCAACCCATGTCAAGAGATCTTCCGACTGGTTGTCTATGAAGTATGGTGACCTCGGCAGTTAAACGAAACTCCTGTCACCCCTTCCTGTCTAGCTCGAGGCGACAGCCAAACAATACTTTACAAGTACCCTCGCGACGCTCGGTTCCCTCCTAAATGCTCCACGAATGACAGTCACATGCGATATCTTGGCCGCGTGGTATGTACTCTGTTGACGTACCTAACTCCTTCCTCAACTTTACTGTCGCAAGCCAAACTGAAGAAAGACCGGGAGGACACCAACGCAAAAGTCGAACGATGCACTCACACATCCCCTGTATTCCCTCCTGACGGCTGGTTCGCACTGGGCACTGGTGGAAACCACAAGCCATTTCCAGTGATCGCGAAACGGTGGTCCTGGACCTCGACCGAGACGGTAGGATTGTTTGTGCATGCGCAGCCAATCGGGGTTATCTCGAAGTGCAGATTAGCTTCAGCCGTCGAATCGTTCATCGCAGACAAGCGCCCACTCCTACTACCAATACTGTCAACGCCACTGGGAATGACGATGTCGGTATCATTGCATTACTCAAAGGGTATGCATCAAGAGACGATTGGGTCCTCACGCGGACTCGGGTAGACTCCGCCAGTGGACCTAGACAGGCGACCAGTGACAGTCCTCCTGTGGAGTCGTGGGAGAGGTTTAAGGAGACCTATCTTGAAATTGTCACCGACCAAGGGAATGCTAGCAGAGCGCCGAAGGAGGAAGAAATCGGACAGCACAACACTCTCGATACCTATTTTAATAAAAGGGCCAAGTAGATGGGAATATAATGTAATCTGTACATAAATCCGTCAAGTTCACTCCTCCGATATTTAACATTAATACAAGGTGATATTAAAACCCCGTAATGTACCTCGGAGATCATGGAATACAAATCGACTCAGAGAACTTTGACTGACCAACGATGAAAGTAAGGTCACCCGTCAAACCAAGATATGAGCACTCCGGCTGCCAATAGGGATGTAAAGTGATTTGAAACAACGAAGAATCAGATGCTCTCTGTCGTTGGAAAAGTAATTCAAAGGAGAAGTCATGCACCTACGGATGTGATTGGACACTCGCTTCCTGTCGGAAATCAAAACGCCTCTGTTCATTCTACACTACGATGAAATTACTTATTTTACTAAATGATAAGCGAGCTGCATATAAGGAAATTGCCAAAAGTGCGGAGACTCGGTCTGCAAACCTGCATATCACCGGAGTTCAGCGGCCATGGCAAAATTCGAATGTAGCAGTGAGGACGAAAAACAAGAATTTCCCCATCTCGAACTCCTTATTCACCTGCAATTGAGTAAATTGGATAAAGCGCAGGGGGATTGTAACGCCGTCTCAGTCATCGCGACAGCCTGCAAAGTCGTTGCGGTCAGCCAACGAGATGAGTACGGCATGGGGATCAACCCACAGTACGGTGGTAACCAGAGATTGCAGTCAGCTCGCTTTGTGTAAGTAGTGGAATGCGGAGGGCACTCGCAATTCCTTGCTGCTCGCGAAGCTTGGGCCCCACTAGCTCATAGAGAAGTATCAAAGGCGGAGATACACCACCCAGTGAGATCAACACCACCCAGCTTCAAAATTTATGAATGGCCTGCTGATTAGAATCCATTGCAAGGCCCGAATACGAGGACTCCCTGCCAGAAGAGGATTCAGTCCTTGAGCAAGTAGCACATTATGTTTTCGCTTCAACGCTGGGACTTGCAGGCGCGATGGAAACAAGTGGTTAAAGCAAGATCGTAACCTAAATCGCGTCTTCGTCCTGGACCATGTCAATTATTGTAGAAAATTCAGAGGACGCACTACGAGTAAGCGAACATCCGAATTTGTAAAATATAAACCGGTGATAATTATGGTACTCAGGCCGCTTTGGGTGCTCCGTTCGCGCTGAACCACATTCCACGTGCGGCACAAACGCCTACACAGCCAGCTGAACATGGGCAAGACGTACCGAATACGTCTTCAAAATCCATCACACGAAGTGCGGAACTAGATGCTGAAGCCGCAGCTGCACGGGACGATTCCTGGAAGGCAGAATACGACCAGCACCTCAGTGGTTGGCGGGAGGAATCCGCTGTACGACGTGAAGCAGCGGAAAAGGAACGTGAAAAATGGGAAAAACTCAAACAAGGACATGGGAACCCGGTTCCAGTGTCCGCAGGTATGTTGAGCTCACTTCCACGCACCAGCATCAACGAGTCTCATGCTCACCAATACAGTACATACACCAAGTCCTGCAAATACCCATAGTCTTGTAACAGGTGAAAGGGAAGGGGGCCTCAACGTAGGTCGATTGCAAATGCAACCAATCTTAGGTCGCTGATACTCTCCGCCTTTCTTAACTGGCTCGTTTAATAGGATGTACTTTCGTCTGCAGCAAACCAGCGAACTGTTGAGCATCCAAGGACCGTTTCCAGTTCTGGGGACGACCCGACTGCAGGCTCACAAACTTGGGAAAATATTGGCTCGAATGAGTCCTCATACCCCTCGTTATCCTTCCCCAACACGCCTCCACATGTTCCCCCGACATATTCCCAAGCTTCGCGTGCGCCAAATCCACCACCACCACCGCCCCCGGTTCACCCACCTTCAGTGACACTTTCGATATTTGACTCATCCCTCTCTCGTCGTACACGTGTTCTCGCATTGCTCTCCTCCCTTACTATCAACCTACTTCTGCCATTCATCAACGGAGTCATGCTCGGGTTTGGTGAGATATTTGCACGACACATCTTCAAATGGAATGGATGGAGCAACATTGTTGGCCTGCGAACTCCTTCGTTTCCAAAAGTCAGAGCATATTCCTCTCCACTCTCGGGCCCACCTCCACGACGTCCACGAGAATAAGCCCCGTTGCGGGGAGCTTTGTAACAGCCACGTTGACTTGAGATGTCCAGTTGGAGCGGTGGCCCCTACAGCCAAGATGTAGACACGCTATTGAGTATAGGAATTAAGCCTTTCATACAAATGACATTCATGCGAGGTGCATGTTATCATCTTTCCTTCCTGAGGGCGACCACTATTTCCAGAAGTGCGACGGGAAAATTGGGTCAGCCCAGACGAGTTCTGCCGTTTGTGCACAGACGTGAAGGATGCTCTGATCTCCGGACGTTAAGACGCCCTATTTGGTCTGGATGGCGCTGACCCGCTTACCGATACTCGCTGAAGTACGTATCTTAAACTCGACGTACTTTAGGAAAGGAAAGTTGCCGGTTGCTCGACTTTCTGGAAATCTGGCGATAAACGCCCATGCACTCCTTGTGCTCATCAGGCGTCTATGGACAATCCTTTCAAGCTCTACATTCTCATAGTGACAACGCTGCATAAACACACACCTAGAAAGTCACTCTACATCTGGCGAGCGCGTAGATTTCCTGTCATCTGCATCAGTGAGTGGGATAATTCAGCTCCACAACCTTTAATTTGAAGGCCATAATGCTCACTACAGGGTTAAATCTAGGCCAAATATTCTAAACCTGCGAATGATGCGTAAACGGCTTTCTAATGAAAGCACATCAACGCCGGTATACCGCTAAGATACCCGCGCTTCTCGCTCAGTATATACTTCACCCTCATACATTACGACAGTACTTATTCAGGGACTCGACTGCTATGGGAGCTTAATATTACTGCTCGCTCGCTCGCTGATATCCAGATTGGTGACCGCTCCAAGAAGGCCCGCTTTCTCCAGCACCCTACATTCATTGTTGATCTGGCTTTGCTTCACATCAAGTAGCACTAGGATTGAACAATCCCAATAACCAAATATAGGGTACATCGAGAATCTCCAGATATCAGTACCAGCCGACGACCCAATTACCAGGTGGTTCATTTCGAGTTCCCGGTTGCACCTTGCGCTAGTACGTATTAGTCTAGTCTCCCCGTTTGCGATCATTGACTTGGTTTCTCAATATTTGGGATCTCTTGGCAGCAGTAACCGCGACCCATGTTGCGTGCCGCTAACAAACCCTTTTCCTCAAATATAGACGCAAACGAATACACACTTCACACGCTTACTAGCTGTTTCACGATCAAACTGCCATTGGCGCTGGAATGTCCCCGAACAGCCGTTTGATTGAGTGATTTCCTAGCTACCATCTCTCGTGCAACTTTGTTGTCCTCTTCTCGCACGCAGCTCGTGATGTGTTGTGCAGGTAAAACTATAGCAACGCGTCACGTAATGGTCCTGAGGTTCTTTCTTAACAGGCTTCGTAATCAACAGGCCTAGCGTTGCTCGAACTTACCACAGGATAGGACATGTCACCGTCTCCCGACCCTTTATCCAAAACCTTGCCAATCTCAAACAATACCATCTGTGAGTGGGTCAGGTTTATCTTCAACGTCTTCGTGATGGAGTCGGCAGCGGTGGCTTCAGTCAGGATTCGTATTGGAGTGTTACGCTGCCTAATTTGGACAAAAGTATGGCTATATCCTTACGGCAGGACAACTTAAGGGGCATCCCTGGTATCCCAAAGGAATCCTACTTGCCCCTGGTGCCCTCTGCCTCCGAGATCCTCGCCTATCTCATCCCGGCCTGTTGGCGTTGGTGATTCCTCAAAGTGGCAACGCACCCTTCTAGAATTAGGGAGTCCCTGTTTCGATCCCAGGTCTAGCCTTTCCTACACGACCACCCCCATCCCTGTCACATCTGATGGGGATGGGGGATGCACAGGTTTGACATACGTGTTGTTCACGTCGAACCGGAATCTGAGCTCTCAGTCCCTCAGCGCTTGCACAACCCGGAGCACCCCCGAAGTGAAAGCTTTTGTGGGGAAAAACAGATGTAGGACCTGTTTGTTGAGGGCCCACAAAAACGGACTTTGTTCAATCGAGAACCCTGAGGTGCTGTCTATGACATCGAACACCAGTACATACCTATCTACTGGCCCGCCTCGCCTCTTTTGGCTTCGGCCTCTGTGATGTAGTCAGATACACCAATATATTCTATGATGCCCTAATAATTTGGTCGCTTACAGGCAATATTGCGCAAGAATGGTGTCACCATTGCTACAATGTGGAATACCCTAAACGCTAAAGCTCATAACCATATCTAATACCCGGGTGAAACTATGATGGAATGGGGTATCACCTACGACCCCATTCCCGTTACTCAAGGACATATTTAAATACATCGGCGTCTGACAAAGGAACAAATATAGTCCGGGGTCGCCAATATGACATTTCGGCACATGACCGCTTGGGTACGCAGGCGAGACGAATGTTCACCGAGAATCCCGATCTACACGCTCCGCTTCGAGATGCAAATGACGATTACGGTGACATGTGGCGACAGATGACTGACAGACCTTGATTCGCTTCTTGGTTCTTCCAAGAGAACGTCAACATTTCTCACTGGATGGACAGATCGGAGGAATGTAAACGAAAAATGCAATCAACGTCTCCAACACTTTTGAATGTCACGGATGATCCTAGAAAAGCCAACGTTCGTGGCCCTTGGACACCCTTTGGGTTATGTGATACCTCAAGTTGAACACTAAGCTCTGTCGTTGTCTCGGTCATCATGATACTCCGGAAACTCCGGGTTGATATACCTCTCCTGGCCAGTCGCCACCGTAAAAGCACCGAGCCGCCCCAAATCCCCGCAACGTATATCATTAGACAAAGACATCCTTTGCAAGGAATTGTCCACAATTTGTTTTTTGCCTGAATTTACCCCGAGTTCTCCGTTAATGCCGTCCGGTCCGGTATTCCCTGTTTCCGGTCTGACGTCTGACCACATAGAAAGGGGTTGTGAACACAAGCAAGCTTGTTTCACTCTACGTGACCACATCGTTTTTCGACCCCCTTCTGACCTGCCCCCTTCTGAGCTGTTGGGTATTTCAAACAGTGGAACCCGCGAAAACGAAGAGGTAGGTTCTTTGGAGATATGACTATACGTTATATTTACGTGTAAGCGTGTAAGACGGGAACAAAGTAGCTGCAGGTGGTAGAACACAAAGGGAGATTACAAAGAATTGAAAAAGAATTGAAAACACCGAAACGGGTTAGAAGCTGATTCTTGCT
>Ga0307515_10017457_pt1 | contig 13065 bp, 1 predicted proteins | sample 17_EM_MG_FD_194513 | JGI IMG/M metagenome (GOLD analysis project Ga0307515, IMG submission 194513) | Populus trichocarpa ectomycorrhiza microbial communities from riparian zone in the Pacific Northwest, United States - 17_EM | ecosystem: Host-associated > Plants > Roots > Unclassified | place...
ATAGTTAGGAAAAGTAGAGGCCTATAGGACTAGAGGGAACTAGTAGTAAAGCCTTAAACCCTTAAAGGAATTTAAGGACAACACCTAAATTTATAAGTTAATTGGCAAGATTAGTAGTTTAAAGTATTAGTAGATAGTAGAGTAATAAGAAACCATATATTACTAGCAGTAGTTAAAAAAATAGGGCTACTATATAGATAGAAGGAGCACCTATATCTATTAGTAACAATTTTAGAAGATCTAATAGCCTATAGAGGAGGTATTATTAATCTTAAGATAGGACCTATTTAGATAACTATTAAAGGGAGACTAGTTAGAATGTTTTTTAATATCTTACTATTAGAATAAGATAAGGCAGTATTAGGAATGCCTTAATTATAGGAATACAATCTAAAGATTAATTAGATTATAGGTTAGGTTAATATTAGAGATACTTAATAATATAAAATGCAATAATAGACTAAGTTAGTATAATACTAAATAGGAGCAATCTATAAAGAAATAGAAAAGGGACTAAGCTATATATTAAAGAGATACTACAAGTATAGCAAAAAGCTATAGTTACTAGAAAGTAAAAAGCTGTTAAAGTATATAGTATAGGATTATAAAATAGAGTTAGAACTAGGAATAAGTCTAAGGTTCTTTTTAACCTATAAGCTTACAGAAAAAGAGTTATAGGCACTTAAAGAGTTTATCTAGGAAAACTTATAAAAGGGATATATTAGACCATTAAAGTTATTAGCAGGTTATCTAGTACTATTTATACTAAAGAAAAATAGCAAACTAAGACTATATATCGACTATAGATAGTTAAACAGCATTATAAGAAAGAATAGATATCCTTTACCCTTAATTAGCAAAATCTAAGACAGGATAGGCAACGCGTAAATCTTTATAAAGATAGATTTAAGATAAGTATACTATTAAATTAGGATTAAGGAAGGCGATAAATAGAAGGTAGCCTTTAGGTTAAAGGAGGGGCTATATAAACCATTAGTTATGCAATTCGGGCTTATAAACATACTAGTAATATTTTAGAAGCGTATTAATAATATATTAGGAGAATATTTAGATAAATTTGTTATAGTATACCTTAACGATATTATTATCTACTTAATAACTAAGGAAGAATATAGGGAATACATTAAATAGGTCTTAAAGAGACTATAAAAAGAATAGATGCTAGTAGTAATTAAGAAATGCGAGTTCTTTACTAGGAAGACAGATTTTATTAAATTTATTATTAAATTAGGCCAACTTAGTATAGATCTAAAGAAGATTAAGGCTATAGTGAATTAATAGGAACTAGAGAACGTTATATAGTTAAGATTATTCTTAGGGTTTTGCAATTACTGCAAAAGGTTTATAGTATAATAGTTAGCAAATATTAAGCCATTTATAAGATTAATAAAGAAAGAGGAACTATAAATATAGGGAAATAAGTAAAAAAAGTTGTTTATAGAACTTAAGGAGTTATTTACCTAAGAACCAATCCTTAAAATCTACTAACTAAAGTTAGAGATAGTAATTAAAACAAATGCATTAGACTTTATATTAGAAGTATATTTTCTATAAAAATATAAAGATAAATAGCACCTAGTGGTATATTATAGTTGGAAAATAATATTACTAGAGTTAAACTATAACATCTATAATAAGGAGTTATTAGGTATAGTTATAGCATTAAAGAAATAAAAAGTATTCTTATAAGGTATAGAGAAACTATTTATAATTAAGATAGATTATAAGAACTTAACGGGATTTCTAATAATAAAGGAACTTAACTAAAGATAAGTTAAATAGGTAGAGATGCTTACAAAATACTATTTTAAGATTTAGTATACTAAGGGTACAGAGAATACACAAGCAGACGCTCTAAGTAGAAAGGCTAAACTATAGAACAATAAGAAGCCATTAGGGGCTTTACTGCAAAAAGATATAGATAGATTAATTAGGTATAATTACCCAAAGATTATAGCAACTTAAGAAGAAAAATTAGAAAGAATTTATAAGATACTAAAAAGCTTTTAGGTATAAAGAATTCTAAAAGTATAACTAGAAGATTTATAGATAGATATATATAAGAACCGAGAAGCTATATATATCCTAAAAGGTATAGCAAAGTATTTTATAGAAGATTTTTATAAGGGAATAACTTAAGGACACAACGGAGCTATAGGCTTAGTGTTAAGACTTTAAAAGGAATATATTATTAATAGAATCTAGAGGATCGCTAAAAAGGTTACTAAAGAGTGTTTAGATTACTAAAGGAATAAACTAATAAGGCATAAGCCGTACGGAGGGCTACAACCTATTAAAATACTAGAGAGACTATAGGAGGTTATATTATAGGACTTTATTATTAAGTTACTAAAGTTAAAAGATCCTATTACTAGATAAGATTATAACGCGATTTTAGTAATAGTGGATAAGCTAATAAAGTAGGGATACTTTATAGTATGTATAGAAGAAATCTTAGTAAAGGATGTCGCTAGAATCTATATTAAGGAAGTGTTTATAAGACATAAAGTACTAAGTAAAATTATATTAGATAGGGATCTAAGATTTATAGTAGTATTTTAGGAGGTATTCTTAGCGGAGTAAGGAGTTTAAGTAGCAACTTTTACCGTATATTATCCGCAGACAGACGGTTAAATAAAAACATTAAATTAGACACTAGAACAGTATCTAAGACATTATATTAACTACGTATAGAATAATTAGGTATTATTATTACCAGTTATATAGTTTATATATAATGCGATACCATAAGAAGGAATAGGCAGATTACCATTTAAGGCGAATTATAAATATAAGCTAAGAACATTATTATCGCCATATTAAGTAAAGAAAATAAGTAATATAGCTAAGTAAAGAATGGAGACTTTAATAAATCTTTATACAGACCTTATAGAAATAGTAAAAATAGTACAGTAAAGAATAAAAAGGTACTATAATACTAAGAGATCTAAGGGACTAGATCTTAAGGAGGGAGATAAAGTATAGCTACTATACAAAAATTTTAAGAGTTAATAACTAAGTAAGAAATTAGATTATATTAGATTAGGACCTTTTAAAATTACATAGAAAATTTTACTAGTTACGTTTAAGTTAAACCTACCAGCTAGGATAAAGATCTACCCTATACAGCACATTGTAATGCTAAAGCCAGCATATAGGAATGTTAAACCACTAGTTTACGAAGTAGATATATATAGAGGATAGGAAGAAGAAGAATAATAAGTTTTAAAGATTATTAACTATAAGGACATTGACGACGAAATATAGTATAAGGTTAAGTGGATAGGCTATAATAAGACTACCTAGGAGCTACTATAAATTTTAGGAAATGCTATAGGAAAGGTATAGAAGTATTAGAAGGGGTTAAGTTAGGCAATATTAATAAAAAAGGATCGTTAAAAAATGAGTTACTTAAGGGGGGCCTAAGAGGAGTAGCTACTAAGCTACTTAGAGTTATTTCCTTCTTAGTTAAGGGAGGATTAGTCCTCTTATTACTAAGTTCCTATAGACCTTGTTCTACAAGCTTCCACTCCTTAAAATAGACCTTTTTACGTACCTTCTTAAGATAAAGCAGCTGGGTAAACGCCGCGATATAAGCGTCTAGGGCCTTTTATTCCGCATTTTAAGAACACTTAAGCTTAGTAAGAGCCTACGCTAGATTACTATCTAGCCGCATAGCGATAGTTTAAATATAAGACCTTAAGACAAATTAACTAGGGCATTTAACGACTATTAAGAGTTATAGGATGCGTATACTTAGCATTAAAAGTAGAGCGAACATTACAGGAAGAGTAAATATTCGCTTTAGTGCACTCTAAGTAAGAGGAAGGTTGTCGCGAGGAAGGGCTTACCAACGCAATATAAACTAACCCCTTTTTCGCACAATAAGAACACGGAGATAGCATAATTTTACCTAGCAATAGTATAGCAGCAATAGTACGAGCACGACGTTGCGCGTATAAAGAAGAAGATACTTTAAGAATAATAAGTAATAATATTAACTAAATTAATTAGACGGATATTATACCTCTAGTAAACAACTTAGAGATATTAGGAATCTTTAAGGACAAAGATAAAGAGAAGGGAGATAGTGTTACGGACGCTTTAAGTACAATATTACGACTACTAAGAAAGGAGTTAGAGGAAGCTAGTTGGTTAATATAAGTACGGTTTAGGATGGAGCTAATAGAACTATATAACGAGGAATAGTAACTAAGGTTATATAACGTGCTACGTAGTATATAAAGAAAACGAGAGGAACTTACGTACCTTACGTATAAGAAGGATTTCTTAGGAGTATAGTTATGTATTTAAAGGACCACAGTCCCTACCTAGATAGTTCCTTCTTTGTAGTAATTCTTAGAATATAATTAGAGTTAATCTATTAGGCAACCACTCCACTAGTTATTATTACGTTGTTAACTTCCTACTTTACCTATACACCTAGCCCATTAACAGAACCTATTGTAGTTTATATTATAAGGTTCCGTTACACTAATATAGCAGATATTAACTAATAGGAGGTCCGCTGGTTTCTTTACAGATATCCATTAGGTTGTATTTTGCGGTATAATATTTATAGTCTTCCTTAGCTTACGTTCTATCTTAGCTAGGTTATTACTAGCTTCCTAGGTCTCTAGTATAAGTAGTATAGTATAGCTAGTTTAGGGGCGGCGTAGTATATAAATCCGTTATGGGTTAAGCTATATATCTTTCTTAAAGGCCTAGTCCCTACGTATAGTATCTACCTAATAAATAGTATTAATCTAGGGCCGTATAAGGTTTTCTATTATAATGCTAATTTCTTTTATAAAAAAAGGATTAGGGGTAGGGTTTTAGGCTAAATAAGCCGACTACTCTGTACGTTAAGCTATAAGCCTAGATAGGCTAGCTATTTTCTTCCTAAGATTATATTATAGCTTTATAGGTCCGTAATAAGGAAAGGGATATTATACTACCTTTATCTATTAACACGGAGGTAAATCTATAAGATAGTTATAATAGGTAGTTCTATTTACCCATTATACCCATAAATAGGAATTAGTTTAGGCAGTTCTTTAATAGGTGTATTTAAAAAGTTAGCTAGCTTTACGGCATACTAGGTATCTATTAAGGTAAAGGCATTTGCTTTAGAGTTAGTTAAAGTAGAGGTTAAAACTTAATATCTATTATAGGATAAAGTATGAGGTGTTACGGACGCTTTAAGTACGATATTATAACTACTTGGGGAAGAGTTAGAAGAAGCTAGTTGGTTAATATAAGTTCGGTTTAGGATAGAGCCAATAGAACCATGTAATGAGGAATAGTAAACAAGTCACGTAAGGTAATCTGTATAATCTATAGAATCTATAGAATCTATAACAGAGCAGATAGAGCACACGTACATTATATATAAGAAAGATTCTTAGGAGTACGGTCGTGTATTTAAAGGACTATAGTCCCTACCTAGATAGTTCCTTCCTTATAGTAATTCTTAGAATATAATTAGAGTTAATCTATTAGGCAACTACTCTACTAGTTGTTATATTGTTTAACTATTCTACACCTATATACCTAGCCCATTAACAAGTTAACCATAGTATTCCCTATAAGGCTTTATTACACAATCACTACCATAGTTATAGTAGAAGAAGTTAAGACAATATACCACTAAAAGCAGCCACAATAACGCTATTAACGGCAGCAACGACCTTAGGGTTAGGTAACGACACCAGTATAGCAGATACTAACTCGCAACTAGTTATAGTTAAACAGTTATAGGCAATAGTTAATTAGTTAATAGATAATAATACAGCACTTAAAAATAGGGTTAATAAAATAGGAGCAACTAAGGTAAAGTTACCTTTAATTAAACAATTCTTAGGAGAGAGATTAAAGCTTAAAGGATTCCTTATGTAAATGCACTTTAAGGTTATATAAGAAGGGGTAAAGTTGGCAATACCTATAGATTAAGTAGCGTACGTAGGATTGTTCCTAATAGGAAGAGCACTTAAGTAGTTTAAACCTTACCTTACAGAGGTATAGGAAAGCGGTATAACAACTACTAATTAGGAAGTATGGTATATATTTTTAAGCTAGACTAGATTTATAGAATAATTAATATAGATATTTAGGGACCCGGAAGTAATAACTATAATAAAAAGAAAGCTTTAGGACCTAGTATATTAAACCTTAGTAATTAAGTATATAACGCAGTTTTAGATGTTAGCTATATAGGTTAAATAGAATAATAAGGCGCTTATGGCATAGTATAAATAGGGACTTAAGGTAAAAGTCTAGGACGTAATTATTCTAATAGAAGATGCGGACACCCTTAGGGAATTAATTAATTAGGTAATTAAGATTAATAATAGGATCTACTAAAGGGAACAGGCTAAGAGAGGCTAGGATAGAGTTCTATAGTTATATAAGGCGTAAAGCACGTAACGACTAAAGTAAATCTAAAAACTATAGTATGGTGCAGAGCTAATAGACCTAAGTAGTACTAAAGAAACCTATAAGAGATAGATAAAACAACTATAAAAGCCTAGAGGGTAAGGACCTAATAATTAAAGGTTAGGGGAATATAGGCTAAACCAGGGATCTTAGTAGCAGAAGACATTTAGGCGCAACCTATAATAGGAAAAATGGTTTAAAGATAGAGTTTATATAAATTGCGGAAAATAGAGTTATTTCGCTAAAGACTATAGAAGTAGTTAGTATAACTACGCAGTAAAGGGAACTAGACTAGTAGAAGACACACATATATAAAGGGATAATAGTATACTATAAGGAATAAAAGAATGTTTAATTAAAAGTTTTGCGTTTTATTATAATAACGCATGCCAAATTTATAAGGACGCTAAGTATAGCGTAAGCTATTAGCCATAGGAGCTAAACCCTTTAGAGTATAAGGGAACCAACGAACTATTATATAGATTGGACATTAAAGATAATAAATTTGATATAGGCGAAATATTTAGCAATAAAAAGGTAATAGAAGCAGCTTACTGGGAGTATGTAAACCTTAAGGACGTAATAATAGAAGTAGAGACTAAGACCGCTATAGAGCAAGGTTTAGTAATGGGAATTATAACACCGTTAAATACGGCATCTATCGCTTTATAAGACAGTAGGAAGAGTATCTTACGGAGATTAAGTAAGTAAGCGACTGCTAGTGCTAATTTACTACTTAATAAAGGCAAAAGGCCAAAGGCTTAAGATTCTTAAGAAGAGATAAAAGACGACTAAGATTCTTAAGACGAGATAAGGTATACCTAAGGACCTATAATGGACGGAAACTAATAGAGTAGGGTAGTAGCTTAGTTTAAGAATATATAAATAAGCTTAGGATAGAGTTTCCTAGAGGCATAAGATTCTTAAAATAAGATAAGTAAGATTTAAGACTCTTAAAACGAGATAAGAACACCTAAGCCTAGTTAGACTAAGGTAGGAGTAAGGCTTAAGATAGAAGCAAGCTTAAAATTGAGAATTCTATAGAATTAAGACTTTAATATACGAATAAAGACTATTAATAAAGGAGTTATAAAGTAAGAAGACTTTAAGGATCTACTTATAAGACGCGAAAAGAAAGAAACTATAGCAGAATTTAGAACAAGAATTACTATATAGTAAGAACAGAAACTAAATAAGAAATTTAGCGTATTAGGACGTATAAGGGACAGAGCACCTATATAAAGAATTACTAATAGACCTAAGGTAGGCACACTAAGAGCCAAATAGCTTACTAAACTAGAAAAAGAAGAGGATCTAGGGATTCTAACTAGGTTTAAGGAATAATACATAAAGGGCTATTATAATATAGTAATAAGAAGATATTTCCTTATGGATGAGCCATATACGCTTAAAGGGCTATACTAAAAGTGGTATAGGCAGCGATATAATAATAAGTAGGAAGATTTTTATATATAGCTAGATAAACGAGTTGTTTAAGACCACCTAATTATAAAGAAGGCTATAACTCATATTAAAGGAGCCTTAATTATAATATTAAAAGATCTAGAGGAGTAATTAGAGGACTAGAGAAGCGAGAGGTAAGTCTTAGTACCCGCGAATAAAGTTATAACGCTTAAATCAACATAAGAGAGGTTTAAACTTAAGGATAAAGATAAGCTAAGAGTTAACCTAAGACACTAAGCGCATTGTATATTAGTATAGATTATATATAATATATATAGAGTACCTAAAGATAAGAACTAAAAGTATTTAGCTAGGATATATTAGGCACCAGAAGAAGCGAAATATAGAAACGCTAAGTATATATATAGTTAGCACCTAGTAGAAGTTTAAGAATAAGGGGACTTAATACTTTAACCAGGAAGATTCCTTATAAAAGAATACCTAGACGGACAATAGTAGTGGGAATATTTAGAAAATACCTATCTATAGTATATTAAAGATAAGAAGCGAACTAAGTATTAGCTAAAAGTAGACTAAGTATAAATAGGATCTAGCAGCTAATAGTTAGGAAAAGTAGAGGCCTATAAAACTAGAGGAAACCAGTAATAGAGCCTTAAACCCTTAAAGAAATTTAAGGATAACACCTAAATTTACGAGTTAGTTCGTAAGATTAGTAGATAGTAGAGTAATAAGGAACTATATTTTACTAATAGTAGTTAAAAAAATAGGGCTACTATACAGATAAAAGGAGCACCTGTATTCGTTAGTAATAATTTTAAAAGATCTAATAGCCTATAGAGGAGGTATTATTAACCTTAAAACAGAACCAATTTAGTTAACTATTAAAGAAAGACTAGTTAGAATATCTTTTAATATCTTACTATTAGGACAAGATAAGGCAGTATTAGGGATGCCTTAGTTATAGGAATATAATCTAAAGATTGATTAGATTATAGGTTAAGTTAATATTAGGGATACTTAATAACGCAAGATACGATAATAGATTAAGTTAGTATAGTATTAAGTAGGAGTAACCTATAAAGAAATAGAAAAAGGATTAAGTTATATACTAAAGAGATACTATAAGTATAGTAAGAAGTTATAGTTATTAAAAAGTAAGAAGCTATTAAAGTATATAATATAGGACTATAAAATAGAATTAGAACTAGGAATAAGTCTAAGGTTCTTTTTAACCTATAAGCTTATAGAGAAAGAGTTATAAGCACTTAAAGAGTTTGTCTAGGGAACCCTATAAAAGGGATACATTAAACTATCGCAGTTATTAGTAGGTTATCCAGTACTATTTGTACTAAAGAAAAATGGCAAACTAAGGCTATATATTAACTATAGATAGTTAAATAGCATCACTAAAAAGGATAGGTATCCTTTACCCTTAATTAGCAAAATCTAAGACAGAATAGGCAACGCGTAAATCTTTATAAAGATAGATCTAAGATAGGCGTACTATTAGATTAGAATTAAGGAAGGCAATTAATAAAAGGCAGCCTTTAGGTTAAAGGAAGGACTATATAAACTATTAATTATGCAATTCGGGCTTATAAACGCACTAGTAATGTTCTAAAAGCGTATTAATAACGTATTAGGAGAACACTTGGATAAATTTATTATGGTATATCTTAACAATATTATTATCTACTTAATAACTAAGGAAGAATATAGAGAACACGTTAAATAGGTCTTAAAGAGACTATAAGAAGAATAGATGCTAGTAGTAATTAAGAAATACAAATTCTTTACTAGGAAGATAGATTTTATTAGATTTATTATTAAACTAGGCTAACTTAGCATAGATAAAAAAAATTAAGGCTATAGTAAATTGGTAGGAACTAGAGAACGTTATATAGTTAAGATCGTTTTTAAGGGGTTGCAATTACTGTAGAAGGTTTATAGCATAATAGTTAGCGAATATTAAGCCATTTATAAGATTAATAAAGAAAGAGGAACTATAGGTATAGGGAGATAAGTAAAAGAAGTTATTTATCTAAGAACTAATCCTTAAAATCTACTAACTAAAGTTAGAGATAGTGGTTAAGATAAATGCATTAGACTTTATACTAAAAGCGTACTTTCTATAGAAATATAAAGATAGATGGCACCTAGTAGTATACTATAGTTAAAAGATAACATTACTAGAGTTAAACTATAATATCTATAACAAGGAGTTATTAGGTATAGTTATAGCACTTAAGGAATAAAAAGCATTCTTATAAGGTATAGAATAGTTAAAATAGATTATAAAAACCTAATAGGATTCCTAATAATAAAGGAACTTAACTAAAGGTAAGTTAGATAGGCAGAGATACTTACAGAATACTATTTTAAGATTTAGTATATTAAGGGTACAGAGAATATATAAGCAGATACTCTAAGTAGAAAGACTAAACTATAAAATAATAAGAAGCTATTAGGGGCTTTACTGTAAAAAGATATAGACGAATTAATTAGGTATAATTATCTAAAGATCGCAGCAACTTAAGAAGAAAGATTAGAAAGAATCTATAAGATACTAGAAAGCTTTTAGGCATAAAGAATTCTAAAAGTATAACTAGAAGATCTATAGATGGACATATATAAGAATTAAGAAGCTATATATATCCTAAAAGGCATAGCAGAGTATTTTATGGATGATTTCTATAAAGGAATAACTTAAGAACACAACGGAGCTATAGGCTTAGTATTAAGACTTTAGGAAGAATATATTATTAATAAAATTTAAAGGATAGCTAAAAAGGTCACTAAAGAGTATTTAGATTACTAAAGGAATAAACTAATAAGGTATAAGCTATATGGAGGGCTACAACCTATTAAAATACCAGAGAGACTATGGGAGGTTATATTATAGGACTTTATTATTAAGTTACTAAAGTTAAAGGATCCTATTACCAGATAAGATTATAATATAATCTTAGTAATAGTAGATAAGCTTATAAAGTGGAGATACTTTATAGCGTGCATAGAAGAAATCTTAGCGGAAGATATCGCTAGAATCTATATTAAAGAAGTATTTATAAGATATGGAGTACTAAGTAAAGTTATATTAGATAGAGATCTAAGATTTATAACAGTATTTTAGGAAGTATTCTTAGCGGAATACGGGGTTTAAGTAGCAACTTCTACTATATATTATCTGTAGACAGATAGTTAAATAGAAAGATTAAATTAGATACTAAAGTAGTATCTAAGGCATTATATTAATTACGTACAGAATAATTAGGTATCGTTATTACTAATTATATAGTTTATATATAATGCAACACTATAAAAAGGAATAGGCATATTACTATTTAAGGCGAATTACGGGTATAAGCTAAGAATATCATTATCGCTATAATAAGTAAAGAAGATAAGTAGCATAGCTAAAGAAAGGATAAAGATACTAATAAATCTTTATGCAGACCTTATGGAAATAGTAAAGGTAGTATAGCAAAGAATAAAAAAATACTATAATGCTAAGAGATCTAAGGGACCAGATCTTAAGGAGGGAGATAAAGTATAGCTACTACACAAAAATTTCAAAAGTTAACAACTAAGTAAGAAGTTAGACTACGTTAGACTAGGACCTTTTAAGATTATATAAAGGATTTTACTAGTTATATTTAAGTTAAACCTACTAGCCAGAATAAAGATCTACCCTATATAGTATATTGTAATACTAGAACTAGTATATGGGAATATTAAGTTACTAATTTATAAAGCAGACACGTATAGAGGATAGGAAGAAGATAAATAGTAAGTTTTAAAGATCATTAGTTATAAGGACGTAGATAATAAAATATAGTATAAGGTTAAGTAAATAGGCTATAATAAGACTACCTAGGAGCTACTATAGAATTTAAAGAACGCTATAGGAAAGGTATAGGAGTATTAAAAGAAATTAGGTTAGGCAATATTAATAAAGAAGGATCGTTAAAAAATAAGTTACTTAAGGGGGACCTAAGAGGAGCAGCTACCGAGCTACTTAGAGTTATTCCCTTCTTAGTTAAGGAAGGACTAGCCCTCTTATTACTAAGTTCCTATAGACCTTATTATATAAATTTCTACTCCTTAAAATAGACCTTCTTACGTACCTTCTTAAGATAAATTAGTTAAGTAAACGCAGTAAGACAAGAGTTAAGGGTACATTGTTAGGCATTAGCAGCCTTTTACTTAGCGTTATAAGAATAATAAAGCTTAGCTAGAGCCACTAATAGTTTATTATCTAGCTATATAGCAGTAGATTAAATATAAAACCCTATAATAGATTAATAAGAGAACTTAAAGACTATTAAGGGTTATAGGATACGTATATTTAGCGTTAGAAACCGAATAAACGTCGCAGAATAAGTAAATGTTTACTTTAGTGCACTCTAAGTAAGAGGACAGTTGCCGCAAAGAAGGGCTCGCTAACGTAATATAAACTAATCCCTCTTTCGCATAACAAGAACACGGAGACGGTATAATTTTACTAAGTAATAAGATAATGGTAATAGTATAAAACCGACGAGCTATAAAGGAAGAAGGAGTTACTTTAGGTATAATAAGTAACAATATTAACTAAATTAATTAGATGGATATTATACCCCTAGTAAACAACTTAGAGATATTAGGAATCTTTAAGGACAAAGATAAAGAGGAGGGAGATAGTGTTACGGACGCTTTAAGTATAATGTTATAACTACTTAGGGAAGAGTTAGAAGAAGCTAGTTAGTTAATATAAATATAGTTTAGGATAGAGCTAATAAAACCATGTAATAAGGAATAGTAAGTAAGTTATATAAGGTGATTTATATAATCTGTATAATCTATAGGATCTATAATAGAGTAGATAAAACACACGTATATTATATATAAGAAGGATTCTTAAGAGTACGGTTATATATTTAAAGGATTACAGTCCCTACCTAGATAGTTCCTTCCTTATAGTAATTCTCAGAATATAATTAGAGTTAATCTATTAGGCAACCACTCCACCAGTTGTTATTGTTATTTAGCTATTCTATACCTATATACCTAGCCTATTAACGAGTTAACCGTAGTATTCCCTACAAGGCTTTATTATATAAGGGATAGTGCAGTTTCTTCTACTAACTAGCTAACCTAGATTAATATATAATATATTAATCCCTTTTAACTTTAAAGAGAAGT
>Ga0307515_10017458_pt1 | contig 13064 bp, 4 predicted proteins | sample 17_EM_MG_FD_194513 | JGI IMG/M metagenome (GOLD analysis project Ga0307515, IMG submission 194513) | Populus trichocarpa ectomycorrhiza microbial communities from riparian zone in the Pacific Northwest, United States - 17_EM | ecosystem: Host-associated > Plants > Roots > Unclassified | place...
GCGCCTTAGCGGCCTTTGCAAGATGTCCGCCTACTACTTCTAAACGATTCTTTCTCCTTTCTCTTCTTCTCCTTAGTTTAGTATTTTCACTAAATAGCAATCTATAAGCTTTAGTTTAGAGGCATTTATACAAGCCGCTATAAGAGGCAAATTTTCGGACAGCGAGACTTATATTACAATGGCAATAGTAAGTAAAAAGGGTTGGTATTTGTTACGCTAGTTAAGCGGTATTTTATATATAAATGGCAACCATAAAAAAAGAGTTGCCAGTGTCGGGAATATATCACGTGTGGTCACGTATAGCCGCGGCACTAGCGTGGCGAGGAGCCTTAAGCTCCTCGCCCTCCCTTATTCCAATAAATAAGCTTTATTAACCAACATCACTGTAACCCTACTCGAGTAGTCGTTATTGGTGAGTCACCCTGTGTGACTAACAAGTAGTATTATTTTTTAACTATAATATATAACTAGGTTTAGTTAATAAAACTTTAAGATTAAATGCTTTATAAATAACTCTTTAAGCTCTTTAAATAACTATCTTTATCATTCTTTCTAATTCTATAGTTTATCTTTTCTCGTAAGCCGTATAAAAGCTCTATATTCCTTAACTACTATATAATAAATCGTCGGTAATAATTATAAAATCTTAAGAATAATATTAATTTTATAACATTTTCTAGCTTCTACTAATCGATAATATACTAAACCTTTTCAATTCTGTAATAAATCCTATAAACTATATATTTAGTAAATAAGCGCTTAAAGTCTTAGTTTAAGCGCCTAAAGACTAGGGCCTTTTGGTAAGGCGTTAATCCTAATATTAAGAATTTATATAGAAAAGATGTTATTGTTAAGCTGCCACTAAAAAGTATGCTAATATAATAGGTAATATAAGTAAGAAAGTAAACAAAAAAGAATAGGGAGGAAGAAGAGCTTACTAAGAGCAATTATAACGATAATAATAATACAAGTAATAAGGAAGATGCTATTAAATATATTATTATTAACAATTGATTTGGCTTAATGCTATGCCAAGACTTACGATGGTTTAACTGGTTCGGGTAACCGGGTTGGGGCTTTAATTGGGCGGTTGGTTGGCTACTGACGCTAAATTTGTAACCAACCAGACCAATTACACCACTGCTCTAGATACAGCAGAAGCGAGCGTACAACACATAGCAGCTAGAGCCACAGTCCCTAGGACAGCGATATCTGATTCTTTGAGCAATACAAAACATACCCAGTTAATGTCCACTAGGAGAAGTGCAATAATAAATCTCAGCGTATAATCTTTTTATTTTAATGAGCTATAGGCTCTATAAAGTCCACTAGGCTGGAGATAATGTCCTTACCTTGAGCGTCCAGCAGCAATGTGGTAGCGATCGAAAGGTACACGGGAAGAAAGAACGAGTGCATGACCATCGATTGACATATTTTAGATGTCATCCATTGTAATTTCAGGTATCTTAATCTGCGGGGAATTGTCTTGCTGGAACTAAACTCACTAATTTAGCATCGGGGACGCATGTAAAAGTCGAGCTTCAGCACAGAGACATTCTGAAGGCGTTCTTGTTGATCAAGTGATGCTACACCTGAGTAGCAACTCTGAGTGATTTCAACCGACTGATAGGTACAATGAATGGGTTTCTGAGGTCCGGGACACTTCCATCGATACTAACGGCATCTTAAAATCTTACTCTATCCTGTCAGCGTTCTGGCAGGCTAGCTGTTGGACTAAAGCCTGCAGGTGAGGGGTGTGGTACTATCACTTAACACAATAGGCTATAGATCAATGTCATAATTCACTTGTGTGGGGCCGTAGGTGACCAGTGGTCTAAGAATCCCAGCACTGTTTTGAACGCTATAAGTGCATGACACTGGGGCCCTATCGATATGCCCGGGACCTGGGGGTGAAGGATGTTACTGAGCGATCCGGCCTTGCTGGGCCAAATCTGTCAGACCGTCTCGAGATTCTCCTGTACAAGGGGGACTTATGCTTACAGACGGAACCCCATTGTACCAGCGCTTCTCCCTGGAATAACCCGTGCGTAGAAGGTAGAATTCAATCAGTAACTGCCACATCTATAGAGGGTTATGTCGTGGTGTAGAGGGACGTGCAGCTCCAGAAAAGCGGGGGTCTCTTCGGCTCCGTTCCCGACGTACATGTACTAGTCGTTGACATGTGGGAACCGGGAAACTCGGGCAAATGCGATAGTGCAGGGTTTCAGCTGCCTTCAAGTTTCTTGGAAGATCTCTTGCATCTGCTTGCATCTCTGCACGCATGTCTGCAAGGTCTTGCTACTGGGAGCCTACCAATGAGGCAAAGGGCCTCCTACTGGATCTGATATTCGGTTCTGCGAAGTCAGCCTATCCCTACCAGTTCACAAGTATGATTGGATTTTTGGAATCCAAGAATGGCGCAGGTGGATCCTCCAATCGCCAAGGCATGACTCTATTATCGCTGGGCCGGAAAATTTCCAGTTGACGAGTATCGTGGCTCGCTCTATGCCGCCCGGAGATATAATCGCTCTTTCAAGTCGTGTAGATCCTAGCAGATCGCCTACCTCGGCAGTACAGGCACTGGTGTTCGGAGCAGACAGCTCACAATCGAATTATACTTTCCAGTCCCACTAAAATGTAGGAATGTCAATAAAAACTAGATGATTGGTATTGTTCCTGCTGCTGGACGGCGGTCCGAAGAAACTTCGATCGGCGGACAAGCGGAATAAACAATGCACCCCACGGGAAGCTATCATCTGTTTGATTGTAATGCCAGCAAGTCAGCCCGTACGGTCCCCACGGCAAATAATTGCTTCATCATGCTACATATGATATGTGCATGCATTTCTGTTCAAACAGGTCGGGAAAGTTGGTGCGTCGAAGGTTCTAACGAAAGTGTTCCCTGCATGGAGCTAGTATGACCGGCGTTCTCAGTACAGCATTATGCGTGACGTTTCAAGCGCGAACTGTTTTGATGCTTAGTAATTAGTGTGGCAATAGTCCACGCCCCACCTCTGAGGGCTTCTCTTTTGCGACTAACTGGGTTTTGGTGAGAACAGAAAGGTAAGATATAGTAACACAAAATTCCCTGTAATTGCGCAGACCCATTCTGTAAAATAATAGTAACACCTAGCAGAACTGGGAAGCAACCATGGAGAGGACAGAATCTTCCATTTCATAAATTTTCACCTCTACTATTATGCTCATGACTGGGACGAGAAAAATGCTGCTAAGCTCTGAAGACCAATAGACAGCAATCAACAGCTGAATGATAAGAAAATCGGAATTCATGACACAGTTTTACCTCATACCAGCATGTGGAAGCGGCAATGTCTCCGTGAGGTACACAGTGACCATTTTAAGCTTTGGAACGCCAATAATAGGTAAATGTCAGATAAGTGCACAGCAAAAGCGCCAAAGCGTTAGTGAGGTAGGGCATGATTGGCGCGTGTACTGCCGCAGAATCTTGCAGCATAAATCGTACGTTGGACAAAAAAGAAAAGAGATGATCGCGGTAAGCCGAGCTGGAAGCGAGCTGATTTGTCAGACGGCGCAGCCGCATTCCCAGAGTAGACAGAGGGGCAACAGCTGAAGCGCTGAATGGCGGAGTAAGACACGACGTGCTGGCTTCGCTGGTGTGGCGAAGAGGTGAAGTTAGGTGAGGTCGCTTTCGGATTTAAGGGGGTTCCGAACTTGGCATGGGCCCTTGCAGCCGAATTGACATGGAGCGACTATCTGCACACGAAGGTCGTACGCCTTGAAATTCTTCGAAGTCAGTTGCATCTAGTGCTAGAGGAAGACACCACCACTGTTCGAGCATTGCGACAGCATTCACGACAACGTGACTTGCGCCAAGAGATTGGGAAATGCAGTTTGGGACATGAAAACTGCACTTCGGGACAGGGAAGTGGCTATGGTGGAGCCCAGCTCCGCTCCGCCTGCGGCCTCCACGGATAGAATACGGCCTCCTGCATCCTAAGGCGCTCCACTCGGGGCTGTGCGGCGGCGGGCGGCGCGGCTAAGCCCTGGCTTGCCTTCACTGGACCCAATGAAAGCTTCTGTCATCTGGAACCTGCGCTGCGCCGGCGTCCTACAACTGCAAGATGAAGTCAATACTGATCGACTACAGAGAACAGTAGTACATCGTCGGTGCCCGCCACGATCCTCCCCAAGACTGTGTGGGAGGAGCTTTGATGTCCTGGCTACGTGCAGCTTTATACGCCTACAATAATCGCGATGGACAGGTCGCGGTGTGCTCGACCCACCCGTGTGGGGAAATGCGAGTGACAGGGGCTAATCACGATCGACACTGATTGACAGCCTATGGATCAGCACTACTTTTGAAAGGGCTGGCTGCGCAGAGCTTGACTATCTATCTGGATGCTGGCTGAGTCGTGACTTCCTTCAAACCCATCTTGCGTTAGGGCGAGAATACTTACCGTCATGCGTTGTGCTTGTCACTGCCATTGTGGCGCCGCCAGCGACTGTTCTGCTAGTTCACAGCTCGCCCGTTTTTGCAGCCGCCTTTCCTCTTCTCGTATCTGGCCAGCCGAACTGGGCCGGCATCCCTCTGTTCCTGACTTGTTCAATTAACAATCTAACGCTGGCGGCTGGCGCTTGTCAGCTTCGGGCAGTAGATTGGCCATGTCCCGTGGCTTGGTTCACCATTCCTCCAACTGCAATCCAGCCATCTGTGAACAACCTTGGTTGACCACGGGTCTCCAACGCCCCTTCTCCAACGCCGTGGCACGAATGCCACTTTGCAAATCAACGCTGCGCCGGTACCGTCGATCAGGCTGAGGAAGTACAATTGCATATTGGCCAGAACCACAATGGGCCCCAGCACATTGACAGATGCGCAACGGAAGAAGCGTGCTTCCAAACGCTCATAGACTATAATCTTATCGACAACGAAACACCAGGCATTCGTCGATGCTGATGGGTCACGTACGTGTAACATAATTCAAACTTCAACTCTCGCTTCTGGCGCCTGTTCGATGTGACTTGGCATGGGTGCGAACCGGACATTTTCCAGATAAGATTCGTTAGGCTTGACCTAAACCCACTCTAAGGGCATAGAATCATGCTGCTTTGGGCCCTGGCTATTCTGCTTCAAGCATTGGAGCTGCAGTTGGCTGACATAATCGACAGCACCACACGGACATCCAGGTATTGCCCGGCTTATGGGGATCCGACTTGGTACCCGAGTTTAGAGACAACGCCTTGACCTTCAAGACATCCCTTCGTCTCATCTCTGTTATCATCCTTGACGCATTGGCATGCGACCTCAGCGGCTGAACTACGCAGCCAGACCCGCGCCGTCTAACAATAGCCATGGGTGCTTACTCGGAGAGACCGCGCTCCTGCACGCCATTAGTTCTCGGGAGGACGGATGCACCAACCAGGAAGGGTCTGCTGCACCTCTACCCAATTGTTCACGTCAATATGCTGCCTCCTGTATATCGTTCGGCAGTTCTATGAGCCCCGTATCTGTGCTTCTCAGAGATCCGGGACGGACGGGGGCGTGTCATCGCGCGATCTAAGCCCATTCTCTTGATTTCTCCTTGGCAAAGAGCTGCCTGGCACAGCCTACAAATATAGAAAGCACGTCTCTCCCCATTGACTATTAAATCCAATCCATATCCACTACCCTAGACCACCACATCACCACTCCACTCTCACCCCTCACTTTAATATCTTAATAGAGGCCTAGTCCACGTGCTCACAAAGCAGACTGCCATATACTATCGTTGACATTACTCCTTCTTCTCCTCCAGGGCGACTTACCCTATCAACCACGAGGGTAATTAACCCTTATTGATAAGCGGTTCAAGTTCTACAAGCCTTTTGCCCTTCGCAAACCTTAATACTTTAATATCGACGTTTCTCGCCCATTATGAATATTCTCATCTTCGGAGATCAGACCGCTGATCAATACCCACTACTGCGGAAGGTCTCTCTGCGAAGAGACAATGCCCTTTTGTCTACTTTCCTCGAAAGAGTCAGCGTTGCTCTTCGAGATGAAGTCCAAAAGCTGCCGCGTGCTCAACGCGACACTATTCCAGACTTCCTGAGAGTCTCCGATCTCGTTGAAGCCTATTTTGCGAAAGGGGTGAAGATTCCACAGTTGGAAAGTTGCATGGTGACGCTCGCGCAACTGGCGCATTTCATTGGGTAAGTAGCGGAACATGCATATCGTGAGCTCGGCTAAGTTAATAGGTACTACGGTGAGAACCCGACGGAATTGCCAACACCCTCGAATATGCGAGTCCTCGGGCTCTGCACTGGTTTACTTGCCGCATCTGCTGTCGTGTCATCGAAAACATTGGCAGATTTGTTGCATCTTGCGGTAGAGGCGGTCCGGATATCTTTCAGGGCTGGTACCTGCGTTGGGGTTGTGAAGGGCGCATTGGAACAGGCCGCCAATTCCAAGGAAAGTTGGTCGACCATTGTCACAGGAACATCCGACCAGTCAGCGAAAGATGCTCTTGCAGAGTTCCATCAGGAAAAGGGCATCCCGGTGTCTAGTCAAGCGTATGTTAGTGCTGTCAGCGTTATGGCCATCACGATCAGCGGTCCTCCAGCGACCACCCGACGACTTTTCCAGGATTCCGAAACTTTGAACAAAAACCATCGCGTTCCGATTCCAGTCTACGCACCGTATCACGCAGCACATCTATACAACAAATCTGATATCGAGAAAATCCTCGATGACGAAAGTCGTCAGCTTCTGAAGTCATTCCGTCCAGTGGGGTTGATTCATTCAGCTTCGACTGGTAAATGCCATGCGGCAACCAGTACCTTGGAACTTTTCGAATTGGCTCTAAGCGAGATTCTACTAGAGCCTGTGCGCTGGGATTACCTTTTGGAGGAGTGCGTCTCTCAGATCACCTCAATGAGCAGTGTCGAAAGCTCTGTATCTGCCATCGGTGTTACAAACATTGCCAACAGCCTCGTTTCAGCGCTCAAGGCCGGAGGTCAGGCGACAGTCTCGATTCGGGATCACACTTCCTGGGCAATCAAGCCAGAAGAGGCTGCTGGACGTACGCAAAATGACAAAATTGCTATTGTTGGTATGGCGGGTCGCTTCCCAGGAGCTGCCAGTCATGAAAAGCTTTGGGAGCTTCTAGAGAAGGGCTTGGATGTTCATCGTGAGATCCCAGCAGACCGATTTGATGCAAAGGCCCATTGCGACCCTTCAGGAAAAGGCAAGAACAAAAGTCATACACCATATGGATGCTTCATCGATGAACCTGGTCTCTTCGATCCTCGGTTTTTCAACATGTCTCCCCGTGAGGCGGCACAAACTGATCCCATGGGTCGTTTGGCATTAGTCACAGCCTATGAAGCACTCGAAATGTCGGGGTACGTTCCTAATAGAACCCCTTCTACAAAACTACACAGGATCGGTACATTTTACGGCCAAACATCCGACGACTGGCGTGAGATTAACGCGGCGGAAAACGTCGACACCTATTTCATCACTGGTGGTGTCCGCGCATTCGCCCCCGGGCGAATTAATTATTATTTCAAGTTCTCTGGGCCGTCATACAGTATCGACACTGCCTGTTCATCATCTCTTGCTGCCATTCAGTTGGCTTGTACATCTCTTTGGGCAGGCGACTGCGATACTGCCTGTGCAGGTGGCTTGAATGTGCTTACAAATCCGGACATTTTCGCTGGTCTGAGCAAGGGTCAGTTCTTATCGAAGACCGGAAGCTGTAAAACCTACGATAACGATGCTGATGGATACTGTCGTGGTGATGGTTGCGGTACGGTCATCTTGAAGAGATACGAAGATGCAATCGCCGACAAAGACAATATTCTTGGTTGCATTCTTGGCGCAGCGACAAACCACTCGGCTGAGGCTGTCTCAATTACCCATCCACACGCTGGTGCCCAAGAGTTTCTCTATAAGAGAGTTCTTGCAAATGCTGGTGTCGATGCTCATGAAGTCAGCTATGTTGAAATGCACGGTACAGGCACTCAAGCTGGAGATGGTATAGAGATGACATCAGTTACAAATGTTTTCGCTCCCCGACACAGACAACGTCGTCCTGAGCAAACGCTTCATCTCGGTGCTATCAAAGCTAACATTGGTCACGGTGAAGCTGCTTCTGGTATCAATTCTCTGATCAAAGTTATGATGATGATGAAGAAGAACGCTATTCCGGCCAACGTCGGTATTAAAGGCGTTATGAACAAGACTTTCCCGAAGGATTTGCTACAGCGTAATGTTCACATTGAAACTTCTCAGGTCACTTTCCCGCGCAAGGGTGCCGAAAAGCGCAAGATATTCTTGAACAATTTTAGTGCCGCTGGCGGCAACACAGCAATCATGCTCGAAGACGGTCCTCTTCGCGAGGCACCTCAGAGCGTGGATCCTCGATCAACACAATTACTTACCGTTACTGCGAGATCTATCGCATCGCTCAAGAGGAACATTCAAAATGTCATTGAGTATCTCAACGAAAACCAAGAGACTACTCTTTCCAGCTTGGCCTATACTTTGACCGCTCGGCGAATTCAGCACAACTATCGCGTTGCATTTCCAGTGTCCGATATTTCGAAGGTAAAAGATGCCTTGCAAGCCCAGTTAAAGGACACATATTCGCCAACTGCTATGGTCCCGACAAAGACTGCGTTCGCCTTTACCGGCCAAGGCTCTCAATACACTGCCCTGGGCAAAAAGCTTTATGAGGATCTGAAATCGTTCAAGGTGGACATTGATCAGCTTGATAACCTTGCTCGCATTCAAGGCTTGCCATCGTTCATTCCTCTCCTCGACGGCACTGATGTTCAGACACTGTCGCCAGTTGTCGTCCAGATGGGTATGGCCTGCATTCAGGTTGCCTTGGCACGCATGTGGTCAGCCTGGGGCGTGAATCCTGTCGCAGTGATTGGTCACAGTTTGGGTGAATATGCTGCCCTTCACGTGGCTGGTGTTATTTCCGCAAGTGATATGATATTACTGGTCGGGAGACGTGCACAGCTTCTGGAAGTCAACTGCACTGCATACACCCACGGTATGCTTGCAGTTAAGGGTGGTGTTGATGCTATCACTGAGGCTCTTGGCTCCAATATGACTGAAATTGCTTGCATGAATGGGCCCGAAGAAACTGTTCTTTGTGGAACTGTGGAGGTTGTTGAATCGACCAGCGACCTTCTCACCTCTAAGGGATTCAAGGCGACCAAATTAAATGTACCATTCGCCTTCCACTCTGCTCAGGTTGAACAAATTCTCGAGTCCTTCAAGACGGCAGCTGCCTCCGTGGTTTTCAACAAACCCACTGTTCCGGTTCTTTCTCCTCTTACAGGCGAAGTCATCCGCGATGCAGACATCATTGGTCCTGATTATCTTGCACGTCACGCACGAGAGACTGTTAATTTCTGGGGTGCTCTCACGACTGGCAAGGGTGAGAAGGTCTTTGACGATAAGACTGCTTGGCTTGAAATCGGTGCTCATCCGGTATGCAGTGGAATGGTGAAATCGTCTCTTGGTGGCTCTCCTGTCACTGCTCCATCACTCCGACGCAATGAGGATGTTTGGAAGACTCTTACGTCTAGCATCTGCGCTCTTTTTGCTGCGGGTGTTGCGTTTGATTTCAACGAGTACCATAGAGAATTCAACGACGCTCAAGAGCTTCTTACTCTGCCGACTTATTCGTTCGACGAAAAGAAATACTGGCTCGATTATCACAATAACTGGACACTCACGAAGGGCGAAGCACCAGTCGCCGTCCAAGTCAAAGCACCTGAGCCTATTGCCGAAATTAAGTCGAAGTTGTCAACTACTTCGTGCCAAAAAATCGTCCGTGAGGAGTTACATGCCAACTCAGGAACTATTGTCATCCAATCCAATCTTGCTGAGCCAAAACTTCACGCTGCTGTCAGTGGTCATCAAGTTAATGATGCTCCGCTTTGCCCGTCGTCTCTGTATGCCGATATGGCGATGACTGCTGCTGACTACCTATACAAGGAATTGAGACCCAATGTCACTGTTCCTGGCTTAAACGTTTGCAAAATGGAAGTGCCTAAACCTCTCATTGCAAAGGTTCCTATGCCAGCTGAGGGTCAACATCTTCAGCTTGAGGCTACTGCAGACCTTGAACTTGGTCAAGTTGAGCTGAAGTTCAGAAGTGTCACTCCTGACGGTAAGCTACTTGTGGAGCACGCTTCCGGTACCGTCAAATATGAGGACGTCGAGAGCTGGAAGGAGGAATGGACTCGCACTCAGTTCATGGTCCAAACTCAGATCGATTTATTGAAGCAGAAGCTTCAAACCGGCGCCGCTCACAAGGTTCTCCGTGGTATGGCTTACAAGCTGTTTAAGGCTCTTGTCACTTACGATCAGAAATATCGTGGCATGGAAGAGGTTATTCTTGATGGCAAGCAAACTGAGGGTACTGCTTCTATTCAATTCCAGACCACTGACGCCGATGGTACATTCTACTGTTCGCCGTACTGGATTGATAGTGTGGCCCATCTTTCAGGTTTCATCGTCAACGCTTCAGATTTAGTCGATTCGGAGAACTCAGTTTACATCTCTCACGGTTGGAATTCGATCAAGATTTCTAAGCAACTTTCTGCTGCTAAAAAATACCGTTCATATGTCAGGATGCAACCTGCTCCAGGGAATCTCTCTGTGGGAGACGTTTATATCCTCGAAGGTGAAGAAGTCATTGGCTTGGTCACTGGTCTCAAGTTTCAGAATATTCCTCGCAGGGCATTGAACATCATGTTGCCACCAGGCAACAAAGGCTCTGCTAAGAGTACTCCAGCCTCAGCCAACGCCGCTCTCGTCAAGGCCACACCACCTCCAGTAAGGGTCCAAGCTGCGCCTGTGAAGGTATCGAAGCCCGTCATCAAAGTCTCGAAGTCGTTAAAACCACCCAAGATTCGTGCACCTAAGCCATCTGGCAATACCATTACCTCTCGTGTGATGAAGATCATTGCCGAAGAAACAGATGTCGATATGTCTGAGCTTGTGGATGAAGCTGCCTTTGAGAATTTGGGAGTTGATTCTCTTATGTCTCTTACAATCTCCGCTAAATTCCGCGAGGATCTTGATCTGGAAATCAGCTCAACCCTTTTTACGGATTACCCCACTGTCGGCGAAATGAAGAAATTCTTCTCTCAGTATGATGGTGGTGCTCCTTTGGTGGATGATGGTGAGGACTCTGACGTCTCGGATGAGCCTTCCGGTCTTCCAACGCCTTACGATGATGGTGCTGCCAGTACTCCCCCTAGCTCAGCACCTAGTGTGTCCGGCAAGGAGGTCGTAACAGAGGTCGTCGAAGGCGAACCGAGTCTTGCTAGAAAAATCGTTGCCCAGGAGATGGGTGTTGATATTTCTGAGATTACCGATCAGGCTGATCTATCAGAGATGGGAATGGATTCGCTTATGAGTTTGACTATCTTGGGTGCTTTTCGTGAAGAAACCGGGATTGATCTTCCGTCTACCTTTTTGGTCACTAATGCATGCATTGAGGACATCGAGAATGCTCTTGGAATGCGTCACAAGCCAAAGGAAAAGGTTCAAGTCGAGGCGAAAACTCAGGCCAAACCATCCCCGAAGCAACCTCAGCTTGCAGAAGTGAACAAGAAATTGGAACAGGTTAGAGATATTTCTGGTCTTCCTCCTGCTACTTCGGTCCTTCTTCAAGGTAACGCGAAGATTGCATCTAAGAAATTCTTCCTTCTTCCCGATGGTTCCGGTAGCGCCACTTCATACATTTCTATTCCGAACATCTCTCCTGATATGGCTGTCTATGGTTTGAACTGTCCGTTCATGAAAGAGCCAACCAAATTTACCTGTGGCATCGAGAACATTTCTGCTGTCTATCTAGCGGAGATCAGACGCAGACAGCCCAAGGGACCTTACATCATCGGTGGTTGGAGTGCTGGAGGTGTCATTGCGTACGAAGTCGGGAAACAAATCGTCGCCTCTAGCGAGAAACTTGAGCGTCTTGTCTTAATTGACTCCCCTTGTCCGGTCGAGCTTGCGCCCTTACCTTCTCGCCTTCATGTTTTCTTTGACTCAATTGGTCTTCTTGGTACTGGTAAGCCAGGTGGTACTCCTGGTTGGCTTCTTCCTCACTTCGAGTCTTCCATCAAGGCTTTGAAAGAGTATGCACCTACGCCAATGGATCCAGAGAAGGCGCCTACTACGCTGGCTATTTGGTGCACGGATGGTGTTTGTGGTGATCCAAGCGATCCGCGACCACCACCAGCTGAAGAAGAGGATCCGGCCCCAATGAAGTGGCTGCTGGACAACCGAACCCAATTTGACGATAACGGTTGGTCTCAATTGATTCCTAAGCATAAGTTTGAGTATGCCGTGATGGGTGGCAATCACTTTTCGATGATGAAAGATGAACACGTAAGTTTATTCAATGTCTATTCAACTGAGAGTAATGCTAATAATTTTACAGGGCAAGACTCTTGGTCGTCTCATCAAGGAAGGTCTTAAGCTTTGAGTGTAGATTGTATTTAATGCTTTGCATTTCTTATGTATAAAGGTGGTTCAGGGATACTTGGCGCTTGGGCTTTAGGTACCATCTTTTCCGATTTTAATCGACATTTCTCTTGTTGGATCGAATTTTGAGCTTCACTTCTGGGATTAGACGGCCTTGTTTACTGCTCTATTCGTTGTTTGTTCATGCATGCATAGGTTTCACATTTGCTATGGGTTGATTGCGTTTCTATCACGACTTTCTGAAGCTCTAATATCGATCTCATGTAATGTACATAGACTCTAATTTAAGATCGGCTATTTCAAATATTTCGGAATTTTTAATTGATGTCGTGAACACTGTATTCGTTTTCTAACCGAGAATCTTATAGCCGTTATTAAAGATGGGTCTAGATTTCTGCCGGGCAATAATCATGCAGTCGACTAAGTCCTCAGAGATTGACCTCCCAATCTAAGCACTGTGCGCGCATCAGATTACCACTTGTTCACGTGTCAAGATAGCGCTAGACAGTCCGGAATCAGGCGGGAGCGCTAGTGTGCAGGATCAATTTTCAATAAAAACCCCTACCTAATTTTACGAGTTTGGCAG
>Ga0307515_10017459_pt1 | contig 13064 bp, 2 predicted proteins | sample 17_EM_MG_FD_194513 | JGI IMG/M metagenome (GOLD analysis project Ga0307515, IMG submission 194513) | Populus trichocarpa ectomycorrhiza microbial communities from riparian zone in the Pacific Northwest, United States - 17_EM | ecosystem: Host-associated > Plants > Roots > Unclassified | place...
GCTACTGTTGAGGTTGCGGTAGCAGAGAAGAAAGAGGATGACACAGGTCTGCAGGAGAGAGAGGGAGTCACGGTGGTTGCTTGGTGGTTGTGCCGGCTTCCTATGGTGGAGCTGGTATTTGTGGTGGTGTGTAGGCCGGGTGTGTTGCTATTATCGCCGGAGAAGGCAGCTGTGGAAGAGGTGGAGAGAGAAAGAAAGAAAAACAGAGAGAAAGTTGCACAAACCGGGAAGAAGCTGATTTTTTAGCTTATTTTAGACCCGCTTTTCTCCTCCCTCAGGCCATGAAATCCACCTCTATTTATAGGCGGTGGAAGAGGGCAATCTTGTCTACACTTGAGAAAAATTTCAGCCCTTGATTCAGATGGGAATGATCCCAACCGTTGGCTCAAAGTAGGCATGGTGCACTGTTAAATTGTCAAATCTGCAGCTGTAGGCTGCCTGAGTTGGCCTCTTTGGGGTGGTGCCACGTCCATTTATTTGCCAGTGAGCCGGTGAAGACCATACCTAGACGTAGAGGGATGTCTGGTGATCAGTTTCGTGCAAGTTTTGACAAATTAGATGGACGTTAGGTACATTAAATGCAGCTGCAAAGTAGGTAACCGGACCAGCTATTTCAGAGAATTAAAGAAGAAGATGAACAGTACCAGAACTCTGATTTTGGCCAAAGTTCATTTCAGTCTTTCCTCTTTCAATTGCTTTCAATTGAATCTCTAATTGACCCTAAACTTTTTTAATTAAGACCCTGGTGAACTTCAATTAGAGCCCTGAAGTTATGCGCCTATTGCGATATGGTCATTGATCTCGGATTTCTTCAATTTAACCCTTAATTGACCCCAACACTTCAATTTCTTGCAATGTTCCCCTGATTTCAATCAAATAACTTGGTAAAAATTAAATTTGGTCTCTTAAAATTCCAATCTTCTCAATTAAGCTCAAATTAGGCTCCCAAACTTAATTTTTCACCAATTAAGCCCCAAATAAAATTAATTTGACCCGTTTAAAGTATAATTAAGCCCTTGCACTTAATTAAATCCTTCAATTGGACCCAAATTAATTCTTAAACATAATTAAAATTCAATTTGGCCCATAATTAAATCAAATTGGCCTATTAAAAGTTTAATTATGTCCTTGAACTTAATTTTTATGCAAATTCGTCCAATAATCATTTAATTTGACCTTAAATTTCCATTTTTTCACAATTTTTGGGCATAATGGGGTATAATTAGGCCTTGAATTTCCTTCAAAAATTGCAGCTTGATTTCCCGGTCTGCTTTCTCCACGTTGTCAGCCTTTATTTTATTTTTTGATTTTTATTTTGAAAAAAAAAATTGATTTTGAGGGAATAACCTAGAATTGAGTTATGACATTTAGGATGGGCTACTTTGGCCCGAGTCCCAAGTTCGACCCAGTCAAGTTAGCCTGACTGAAGGCCCAACAATATTTTCTTTTCCTTTTAAAAAAATTGGTTAGACCCTTCCCAACCATGTTGGGTGGGCTGAAATAGGCTCAGCCTATCTTGGTCTTTGTTAGCAAAAGCAAGCAGCTGTATGACGTGAATTAATTCATTTCCTGCATGCAATGAAGGAGTAAAATCACAGTAAAGAAGGGTGATTACCTGGCGCAGAGGAAAAGAATCGATGTCGCTACTGGTCTGTTGGCGTGGCTGAGATGTTGTTGGAGTGCTCCTGGCGTCGTTGCTGGAGGTTATTGTGAAGAGGAAGAAAAGGAAGCTTGCGATGCTGTTGCTGTTGCTGTTTGTGGATAAGGTGGAGGAGAGGAGCTGGTTTTCTTTGATGGTTTGGTTAAAGGGGGTGAAAAAGGAGATGAGGAAGGGCGGTTGGTTGGGCAGTTAAAAAGGCTAACTTTCTAGCTTATTGTCTCTTCAGAGTTCTCCTTACTTAATCTCAAAATTCACTTGTATTTATAGGGTATGAAAGACATCTTGTCTATAGTGGGAACAAATTTTGGCTCTTGATTCAAACGGGAAGGATCTTAATCGTTGGCCCAAATTCATCATCATAAGCTATGAAATTTGGCTGCAAAAGGTTGATTAGGTTAGTCTCTTTAAGACGGCGGCTATAAAGACAATCAGCAGACAAGAATTATGTTGGGGTATTGTATGGTGTCAGGGTATCAGAGTAGTGTCTTGTTTGTCTTGTTTGGTGGAGAGTTGAGGCATTATATGTCCTAAAAAAGTAGTCATCCGAGCAATCTTTCGGGTACAAAAGGTTGAAGATGATGTACAGTTGTCAAATGACAATTCATTTGACATCCTTTTTTTGGTTTTTATGTTGGTAAAAATGGCGTCGTTTTGTACCAAAACAAATTGTTTTTACATCCTTAGGGATTTGACTAAAATTCAATTTAGTTTTTTTTTATATATTTTAATTTTTTAATTGCATCCCTAATTGACTTTAAACTTTTAATTCCATGCGATTTTACCCTTGTCAAACTCAAATATCAACCCTAAAGTTTAGTTCCTTTTCATTTTGATAATTGGTTTTGGATTTATGTAAATTGATTTTTAATTGACCATTAAACTTTTAATTTGGTTTAATTTCACCTATGTTTTCAACCAAATTGAATCTTTGAAGTTTAAAGCCTTTTTCAAAAAGATTTTTGGTTGTGAATTTCTTCACTTTAACTCGTAATTGACCCTAAACTTTGATTTTCTTGCAATTTTATCCTTGATTTTAATCAATTCTTCATAAAAAAAATTAAGTTTGATCCTCTAAAATTCCAATCTTTTTGGTTTTTTACCAATTAAGTCCCTAACAAAATTAATTTGACCTATTAAAAGTATAATTAAATCCTTGCACCTAATTAAATCTTTTAATTTGGCCCATGATTAAGTTGAATCGGCCTATTAAAAATCTAATTAAGTCTCTGATCTTAATTTTTATACAGATTCTTTCAATAATCATTTAATTTGACTTTAAATCCGTATTGTCTCTTTAGTCTTGGGTATAATGGGGTATGATTAGGCTTCTAATTTCATCCAAAACCCCAACTTGATTCTTCTACATTTTTGAAACCCTCCTGAACATGTTTTTGCTAAGTTGTCAATCTTCTTGTTATTATTATTTTTTTATTTTTTATTTTTATTTTTTGAAAGGAAAAAGGTAAGTTTAGAGGGGGGAACAAAAAATGGATTATGGCACCTTTTATTTTTTGGTGGTTATCTGTTAAACAGAAAAATTATATAAGTCATAGAATAGAGAGCTAGCACTTTAGACATAACAATTTATTTTTCCTGAATAAGGATTTATGAGATTTATCACTAGTAGTTTGTGTGGATTATCGTTAGAGACTCGATAATTAGACGGCTTGTGGTTTGTGATAACCCAACCTTTAAGGAATTATTCAAAACTCAAGAAAATCAAATCTTCATGTAATAAATCGCTAAACAACTCTAGATCCGTCTAACATGATCTTACAAACTCCCGAATAATTTTGTTTTATTATTTTCACTGCATGTATGATATTCAAGAACCCTAAAATTCCTTGCAATACAACATTGTTTCAACACATTATGAAGTTTTTATTTTAACACACGAGTTTTCCAATAAAAATTGAATTGATGATAATAGAGTGATGGTGATAAAGATATTTTGATCACATGATATATTAAAAAAATTAACATACCATATTTATATGAATAACCAATAGTTTCTTTTCTGTTGATGTTAAGTTTTTATTATTGAAATAATAAATTTTGTTAGTGTTTGTTTTTATTGTCAAACCATGCTTTTGAAAAAAATGAATTTTTTTTTCGAATTAATTTTTTGTGTGTTTTTGGATTGTTTTGATATATTGATGTTGAAATTTTTTTTAAAAAAATAATAATAAAAACTATTATTTTGATGCATTTCTAAGTAAAAAGTACCTTAAAAAACAAACACTGTCATCAAGTCAAACACTTAGAGAGTGTCTGAGAGTGTGGTGGCGATTAATTTTTAAAGTATTTTTTACTTAAAAATATAGCAAAATAATATTTTTTTAAATTATTTTTTATATTAGAACTTTAAAACGATAAAAATCTAAAAAATAAATCTTTAATAAAAAAATTATATTTTATAAAACACGTTTTGCAACACAATTCTAAAGTGGGCCTTGTCAAAAATGCATGGTCGTCTTTGATCGATACCAAACCAAAACGCAAACAGGCAGAACCAATTATCATAATATGAAGTCAAAGTTCTATTGGATTCCATTATCAGGAACGCTTACACGTCATAAAAAAGACAAGGTGATTTTGATGACATGGCTATACAAAGATGATGTGACATCACAAGTCAATTTCTTTTATTAATTAAATTCTTTTATTGACATCACATGTGTTGTATATAATATATTATTTTTATTTTTAATATTAATGCATTAAAATAATTCAAAAATATAAAAAAATATTAATTTACAAATTAAAAAAATTAAAAAAGAACTTTCAGAAAAATACTACCTAACTAGAAATAGCTTTTGTTTATAACATTAACCATGAGGGACACTATTGGTTGGTGAGACATTAAAAAAATTAAGTTAATAAATAATTAAGAAGGAGTTAATCAAGAAAGGTTAATTGTCCCATTAAAGTGAAGACAAGAGGGGATATGCTGGGATTGGGAATCGAGTCTAACAAGGAAGTCTGTCATGTCATTCCTTTCAGGGCGTAGCTGGCAGCAATGTCTTTTGTGTGGACAAATGGCATGCTGCTATTGATCTGGAGGCAGCATATATGATTTTGTTGAAATCGTCAAATATGTATCAAAATCATGATTTTACAGATTTTATTCTATTTCAACTCAATTTTATTAATTTTTAAGTTTTTAAAATAATTTTGCACATTAAATATAAGTTAAACCGCTATTTTAACAACATTATCTTGTACTATTCATTTTGTTTTATTTCCATCTTTTGCTATAACATCATTGCTCTAAATAATATTTTTAAAAACAATTAATTTTTTTACACTAAATTAAATATTTTTTAATATTTTAAAATTATTGTGATATATTAATATTAAAAATAAAATTTAAAAAATAAAAAAAAATTATTTTAATATTTTTTAAATGAAAAACACTTTAAAACTATTGGGTATTGTGATAGCGGTTTTTTCCAAAGTGTTTTTTATTTGAAATATATTAAAATAATATTTTTTTATTTTTCAAAATTTATTTTTAACATTAACCTAAAAAAAATATGAAAATATTAAAAAAAATAGTTTTTATAAGAATATTTTTAAAACTAGAAAAACGGGGTCTTAATCCTAAGCCGGTCACTGAAATAGTGGCCAGTCATTATTAGACATGCCACCTTTTCGGAACATGACTGGAAAAAAATCAATCAGTAATCACATGCCAAGTGTCTTAATTGGTGGCCCGCAGCTTATAGCCGGTCCAATCAACTACATGATGATAATCTATCACGATAAACATACCACCATATTCACAAATAATAATTACTAGCCGTTTAACTTGCTGGTTATAATTCTTTTTAAAAATATCAGGGAATCTTTCGAGGTGTTTTTTATATAAAAAAATTCAAAATAAAAATTATAAAGTTATCTAATTAAATAAATTAATAATTATTTATGTAAATAAAAATAAAATTATTAACAATAATCAAGAAAAAAACTAAAAACAATTGAGAGATAAAATTAAATCAACATATTCAATTATATTGAATGAGGCTTTTCACCTGATTATGTTTATCGAATTTATTTATTTAAATTAATAAAAAATAAATTCACAACATGAAAAACTCATGACTTAAAAAATAAATACAAATAAAATTGATTGAATAAACTCAAATTATAAAAAAATATATTATGCAAAACCGAATACATTTACTAATGTTATTAACCGGTCCAATCAACTACATAATCTATCATGATAAGCATGCCACCACATTCACAAATAGTAATTAGTAGCCATTTAACTTGTGATTCTCTGTGGGTTATAATTTTTAACAAAAATACTGGGTATACAGGCTATTTCAAAATGTTTTTTACATTAAAAAAATTAGAGTATAAATTGAAAGGCCTATAAAAATATCTAATTAAATAAATCGATAATAATTTATGTAAATAAAAAAATTCATTAATAATAACCTAGAAAAAAACTGAAAAAAATGAGAGATGAAAGTAGATCCATATATTCAATAACATAAAATAAGAGTTCTGATTGTGTGCATCGAACTTATTTATTTAAATCAATGAAAGATAAATTCACACCATGAAAAACTCATGACTTAAAAAATAAATACAAATAAAATTGACTAAATAAAACCAAACCATAAAAATATTACGCAAGGCTGAACACATCAATGATATTATTGAAAAATGAATATTTTTTTTGAAAAATAAAATTTATTTGAATAAAAACAATTATAGATGAATTAGAATAATATTTTAAAAATAAAACAAAAATAGAAAAACTAAAAAAACTTATATTAAAAGAAGACATGCAAAATTCACAACCTAAATCATGAGACTGGAATAAACTCAAATAAAAAACTTGAAGATAATCACAAAACCAATATTAAACAAAAAAACTATTTTAGAACGATAAGATCGTACCAAGTCAAATCCCCAATAAATTGAATGTTAAAAGAAGAAACCAGCAAAAAAAATCAATTACACAATGATCTAAAAAATGGAGCGTGAAAAAAAAATTAATTAGAGGGATAAAAATCTTCAATTGAAGAGTTAAATTGAATTGAAACATAGATTTAATAGAAAGAAAAACAAATCAAAAGAAAGATGGTCAAACTGGAAAAAAAAAACAACAAAAAAATTGATTGAATGATGAAATTGAAAGCTAATAAAACTTCAACAAAAGTGTCAAGGAGAAAAAAAAAAGGACCGAATGAAAAACAAAACATATAGGAAATTGCAATTAAAGAACTAAATTGAAAAAAAAACTTTTATAAAATAAATAAGAATGAAATAAAAAATTAAGAGAATGATGACTGAAAAAAAACATACAAGAAATATTAATTGCATGACTAAATTGAGAAGAAAAAAACTTCTATAAATGGAAAAAGAATGAAATAAGAAACAAAGAGAATGAGGATTGGAATTGAAAAGTAAGAAAGAAAGAGGATAGTGATGTACATTACTTGTCATGAGATAGAACAGAAGAAGAAAAAAATTAAACAACCACCAACGACAATTCGACCACAGTCAGTTGCCAAGTGCCGCTCCACACAGAAAAGGACACGATAGCGTATTTAAGGAGATGATGGAAGGCTGATTTTGGCCACCGGTGACATTACACATGCTGCCTAAATGGCGCGGACAGCACACACTTGTTGGCACGTGTTCAACATGCGCCAATAGCTTTTCTCTTTTAAAAATTCAAAAATAATGTGAAAATACCAAAATGCCCCAATGACCGTGGTAATTACATTAAATACTCGTGTGAAATTACAAAACCCCCATTAATGCAAAACTTATTTTTTGTTTTTTCCAAGGTTAAAGACATACTTTAACTATACATGGATATTTGAAAACCTCATAAAACCCTCAATTAGCAACCTAACAATTTTCTAACCTTGGAGGCAAATAAGTATTTTTATTGTTAAGAAGCTTACGAAAAGTCAAGAAAGCCCTTGATCAACAGTTTTAATTTTTTTTGACTTTGGGGGTAAAATAGTATTTTATTATGATAAAAATTGAAAAAGACAAAAACACCCTCGTAGAATCTTTTAATGACCAATGAGCCATTGAAAAAGACCAAGACACCCCCACCCTCAAGGCTTCATCTTTTTTCCACTCAAGGAAAAAATGGTAATTTTATTATAACAATCCACAATAAACTGTATCTTAGGCTGTGGTGAAACTCTCATGGGTTTTAGAGTTTTTGTTAACTAGTTTTTTTAGCTACGCTGCTGAGGGTCAGTTGATGTTACGTATTGGATGAAATATATTTTTTTTTAAAATATAGATCAACCTGGACAAACCTATATAACTTGCGATATGGGTAATGTGATCATGATAAAACCATGGAACCCATATTAAAAAAAATTAGGTAGCTCAATTATAATGAACCAAATATTGAAGGCTAAAAGTGAAAAAAAATAAATTTTACAAAAATGACTCGAGAAAGTAACTTGAGTAAACCTACATCGATGGTCTACACAATGTTGCGGGTTCAACCAGATTTTTCTTAATGGAAAAATAAAAAAGTTCAGGTGACACTAGAATTTTTAAAGAAGTAAAAAACATTTTGAGACTCGGGTCATTGAGTCGATTGGGTATAATAAGTTAAGTTAATTTAATAATATAAAAAAGGCAACTCAAATTTAATAATATGAAAAAAACAAGCAATCTCAGCAAATATTCTAAACTTAGGTTAATATCTCAAATTCACAACTTGTAAAATCGTAGACCGGGGTTCAATTAAGAAACTCAATTCTCAACCAATTTAATATTTAAGAATGAAATTGAAAAAAAAAAGTTATTAATCTAAAAAATTTACCAAAGAAAAAAATAGCAATAGAAAGAATGAGCATCAGATCAAAAGGAAAATAAATAAATAAGGGTGAAATTGAAAAAAATCAAATTTAAAATTATCTCAAATAAAAAAAAGTAATAAAAAAATAAGAACCAAATCTGATAGACTAAAAATTGAAGAATGATGAAGTTGGAAAAAAGTTCAATTTTCAAAATTAATTACAATAAAACAAATAGGGACCACTTCTATAGAAAAGAAAAAAAAGACTTGGAGGGCTAATCTAAAAATCTGGATGGTCAGACATGAATTTCTAGGAGAAAAGGGAAAAGAAGAAAAAAAAAACGAAAAGGTTTTCGACGTCAAACCTAGGTCTATTGATCACATACGCCGCTTAGTGAGGAATAGGTAGCCGAGACGATAAATCAAATGACACAATGAAGAAATGGTTTCAACCACTAGAGTCAGCCACACTCGCTACCAAAAAACCACGGAGCAAATAACACGTGCAACACACGCGTCAACAACTTTTTTGATTTATCAAAATACCGCATTGCGCCTAGGACCAAATAATCATTACGAAAATATCTGTGTGAAATGACAAATAAGTCACTGCAGTAAAACTCTGAGAATTTTGATTTTAAGGGTCATAGAGTCATTACGATATACGTAAAAAAGTAAAATATCAAAAAATCCTCTAGACTATAGTTAAGTTTTTTTTTTAAGGCAAAAAGTATTTTAATTGTGCAAAAAATATGAAAAGACCAAGATGCCCCTCAAAAATTCTAAAATGACAAGTGAATCTTATTAAAAGATCATTTTACCCTGAAGGCTAGTTCTTTGTGATTTTTTAAAGGGTAAAACATAAATTTATTATTCCAATCCATAATGAATCACATCTACAGTACTTTTTCCACAATAATTAGGTTCTGTTAATTTAAAGGTTGAAATTGAGAAGAAAAAAAACTAAATCTATGAGATCAATATATAACCTAATAAAAATAAAATTAAAAAATAAAACTTATAAAGTATAATTTCTAAAATAATTTAATATTGAATGATAAAATTATATTTTATGAGTGTGCTATAGTGATTTAACTACTTATTTTTGTGTTTTGTTAATATACTTGGTTAAAATTTAAATGAGAAATTTAAAAAGATTTGAGATCCTGAATGAGATAAAATTTATTACATTTTATTTTATTTTTTAAAGTAATACAAGGTATATTAGTCAGAATTAACAACTATATGTCGTGTACTATATGACAAAGTTAGAATGATTTCAATAAATCAATTATTTATAAATAAATGTTTTTTTTTTACCTCAGCCGCAGTGTGTCACCTAGAAGAGGCAATTTCCAAGCAGCAACTAGACTGGAGGAAAGAGGAAAGAGGAGAAATACTAAAAGGATTAGGAGAAGAAAAGTCCAGAATTAAAAAGCTTTATATGAGACAGAAACAGCCTTGAACAGCAACTCATCAGCATGGCAAAAATCTGAGTTCTGATTCGAGTTTACTGTTCTGTTAACTATCTTATATTATATTAGGATTATTTTTATAAATTATTTTCCATCTATAAATAGCCAAAATGGATTGCTATCAGCCAAATTTTAGAAGGAGGTGATGTAATAATCACACGAATCTAATTTGAAGTTTGTGCCTCTACAGGTCATGAAAGTAAAGAATCCAAAGAAAGCCATGGACCAATCCATTATCAATGTTTTCTCTATGACAAGCTGGGCTTCATTAATACTGGGCTTAGCCCATGTTTTACAGGGCATATTAATTAGCCCATCACTTCCATGGCTAGTGGCTAAAAAGCCCAGAGGCTAAAAACAGGGCTGCAAGCAACACCCTATGCATTTTATACCAGCGGCTATCGGACAACTGCGTTGTTGTGGGTCAGATATTATTCTTTCTAATTGAAAAAATAAATAAGCAGGTTTTTTCATTATATTTTTTTAATGGAATTTTTTTTATTATAAAAAAAAACTTATATATACATTCAATTAAATAAATTGAGAATTATTTGTGCTAATAAATGACAAAAAAAAAAAATCATTAACGATAACTAAAAATTAAACTTGAAAAATTAAAAGATAGATGTAAATCAAAATATTTGATCTAGTAATATGAATCATGTGCCTGGTTGTGTTTGATAACTTTATTTATTAGATTTAATATTCTATTTAATCAAACGATAATAGAAATTGCCACACACAAAAAAATAATTGAATAAAATATAAAAAAATAATTTATACAGGATTACACATATAATAAGAAAAGGTATTATCATTTTATATGAGAACCAACTAAAAACTAAATAACCGAGTTAATTGTGGTTGATTTTTTATTATTATTAAAGCATGTTGTTTTATTATTAAAAACAATAATTTTAACTGGTCAAGTTTTAATAAATCAAATTATTAAAAGTTTAGTTGATTAATCGAGTTTAATAACATCAATAATTTTTTTTTTCTTCTACTTGAAAATTAACCTGAATAAATATTTCAAGCCACAAATTTTATGAATCAACTAAGGTATATTTAACAACTATTCCTTCCGTACAAGTCAATGGAGATTTCCATAACCCCTTCAAAATCTCCATTGCTTCCTTACATTTTCATTGACAGCTCGCTGACCTATCCCCACCAATTAATTAATGTGTAAAGGATCAGGTAATTGGTCTTCGATTATTATGTACGTTGATAAAGGGATTATTAATTCTTCCCTCCAAGTACAATCCTAATTTATAAAATAATAATCCAAATTTCACTATCTGGTTTGGATCAGGCATGGCTGAGCTTGCACCATTTTTTCCAGGAAACAAGCATGATCACGTTTACACCACAGAAGCAATCAAACGATCAGGGATTGAAGAAAGCAATTGAAAGTGAAAGAAACGGAGGTGCACAGCACCAGCACCAGCACCATGGAAAATGGAACCTTTTGCATTTATTTGCAATAATTGTAAGTACTTACGTGACCCTACAATAATATTTATACATCTCACCAACCTTGTTGACCTTATTGTTTAATCACATAAGATGGTCTCTATTGATACTCAATTTTGGACCCCATGTGCTGGAGATAGGGTATACCCGTTTTGAACCTAGTGTAGAAGTGTAGCTCATGTTTGCTGGAAAATTGACAAAGCGGAGGAGAAAGAACAATTTTTTTTCGACCCCTGTTTGAGCTGTTTTCTACTCTTTTTATCCTCCCCCTTTGCTGCCAAAATCGTCAGGTTTCTTAGACTGACTAGGGGTCTTCATAATGCTAAATTCGTTCCTTCGTTATCATGTTTTTTAAAGTTGGATAAATCCCTCAGAATTTGCACTAAAAAAAACTGATTCTGCCGCTGTCGCAATTTTTTTTCAAACTTAGGCTCTGATTCTGACATGGTTTCGTACGATATCTGACCATCCTGGCTATATTCTGTCACTCATGACATGTTGAAGAATTGACCTACACCTTTGTTGGGTCCTAGGGGTCGTTGTTCTTAGGGCAGACTCTCAGTCAGATTTGGATGCTCAGCATTGTCAGATCAAGAAAACCTTTTTGACCAACCAAATCCTTGCCAGATTCTGTTATCTAAAACGATTTTATCTTACTTTGAATCCTTCATCAAAGTTGTAGTCTGGGACACGTAGATGAATTTGGGCTTTTGAATTGCTTGATTTCGATAACATAAGCTCAAGATATTTCTATTTGAAATCTAGCGTGAAAACATAGAATCCTGCCGCAAGAAAGTTTTCAACCAAGTTTGGTTGCAATTTTGTTATTCAAAATGAATTTATCTCATTTTTTATCCTTCATGAAAGTTGTAGCTTTACAAGTGTAAATGAATTTAGGACTTTTGAATCGCTTGATTTCGATATCAAAAGCTCATAATATTCCTGTTTGAATATCTAACATGAAAGCAGAGAATTCTGTCGCTAGAAGGATCCTGACCCGAGTTTTACACTAAAAACTCTATTTCCATCACAAATTTTATTGATTTGTTCTTAGGTCATACTCTCAGTCATATCAAGATTCTCGGCATTGTCAGTTTCTGAACCTTTTTGATTAACCAGATTACTTCCAGATTCTGTTCTCTAAAATGATTTTATCTCACTTCGACTCCCTCGTCAAAGTTGTAGTCCTGGACGCGTAGATAAATTTGGGCTTTTGAATCGCTTGATTTTGATATCAAAAGCTCAAGATATTCACGTTTGAATATCTAACGTGAAAGCAGAGAATTCTGCCGCGAGAAGGATCCTGACCCGAGTTTTGCACTAAAAACTCTATTTCCATTACAAATTTTGTTGATATGTTCTTAGGTCATACTCTCAGTCGTATCGGGATTATCGGCATTGTTAGTTTCTGAATTAAATCAGGAGACCCTTGTTGATTAACCCAGATTACTTCCAGATTCTTTTCTCTAAAATGATTTTATCTCACTTCGACTCCTCATCAAAGTTGTAGTCCTGGACGCGTAGATAAATTTGGGCTTTTGAATCGCTTGATTTTGATATCAGAAGCTCAAGATATTCCCGTTTGAATATATAGTGTGAAAGCAAGGATTCCTGCCGCGAGAAGGATTTTTGCCCGAGTTTGCAGGGACACAATTGCAAG
>Ga0307515_10017460_pt1 | contig 13064 bp, 10 predicted proteins | sample 17_EM_MG_FD_194513 | JGI IMG/M metagenome (GOLD analysis project Ga0307515, IMG submission 194513) | Populus trichocarpa ectomycorrhiza microbial communities from riparian zone in the Pacific Northwest, United States - 17_EM | ecosystem: Host-associated > Plants > Roots > Unclassified | place...
GCGGCCACCAGCATCGAGGGCCCTCAATTCGGGCCCCAACTTGCGCTGCACGATGGCACGGCAGCGGGAACGGCCGTGCAAGAGGCGCTCGGCCACGTGGACGCAAAAGACGCGTCGCTTGAGGAGGTCTTCCGTACCGAAGTCGTTCGTCACCGTCGCGTCATCCGTTCGGCGGGCGCGCAAGTGGAGCTGGCGTTCGACGAGGGCGAAATCCTTGCCCAAGGCCGTCGTCAACCGATTCACGAGATCGAATTCGAGCTGAAGAACGGTTCGCCGGCTGGCCTCTTCGCGCTCGTACGGCGGTGGGTCAAGCGGCACGGGCTGTGGATTGAGGGGCGCTCAAAAGCCGAGCGCGGCCATTGGCTGTCGCGCGGCCAGGCGGGAGCACCGCCGCGCAGAGCCGAGAAGGCCGCGGAGGATGCAGTTGAGCGGGCGTCGAACCCGTTGGAGTTGCTCCGCGCTCTGGTCGACGACGCGCTGCGCCAGGTGATTGCCAACGCCAGTGAGGTGGCCTGCGGCAGGGAGGATCCGGATCACATCCATCAACTGCGCGTGGGTTTGCGTCGATTGCGAACGGCGCTGCGTGCCTTTGGCGATGCCGCGCCTGGGCTCGATGCTTGCGAGCCGGCGATTGCCGAGGTTTTTCGCGGGCTTGGTACTTGGCGGGACGCCGGCGTAACTCAAGAATCAATCGTGCCGAGGCTGCGCGATGCCGGCGGGCCGGCGGTCGATCTGCCGCTCACCCAGGACGAGCGAGTGTTGCCGACCAAGCTGGTGCGTGGGACCGAATTCCAGCTGGCTTTGCTCGCGCTGATGGAGTTCGCGGCAGACGCAGTCCCGACAGGCGCTGCCAGAGACCAGGGCGATGCCGAAGAGGGTTTGCTCGATGCTTCCATATCCGCGCGCCTTTCCAAACTGCACAAGCAGGTTCAACGCGACGGCCGCCGCTTCGAGAAGCTTTCTGAAGACGAACAACACCGTGTTCGCAAACGGTTGAAACGCTTGCGCTATCTGGCCGAGTTCGTAGCCCCGCGATACAAGCGCCGCGCAGTCAAGCGCTACCTGGAAGCACTCAGGCCCGCGCAAGATGCGCTTGGCGCGCACAACGACGCCGTCGTCGCGCTGGCACGCTATCGTGCCGCAGCGGCAAGCAACCCTGAAGCCTGGTTCGCAGTCGGATGGTTGACGGCGCGCCTCGACGATTCCGCTGCGAACAGCCACAGCTCCCTGAAGCTGATCTCGCACGCCACGAAATTCTGGTGATGAGACCGTGTGCGCCGTCGCCTCCAGTAGGAGTAGGTGTCCGCTCAGGAAGTTCTTTGTGTATGCCGGCCTACGCGCGCGCGATCAGTTCGCTGGGCTGCATGGACCACAGCACTCCGTGTAAATCGTGCCTTGACAAGCTCGAGCGCGTGGCGCGCACACCGCTGCCGGGTTGAAAGCTCATCCGGAACCTCACCGGACGCCGATGCGGTGGTGTCGTCGAGACGCGCTATCCAACTGGTGATGCAGAGCTCGATGAGCTTGCAGGGCGCCGCGCCTTCGACGTTCTCAACCTCTATCCACAGCTCGACCAACTCCTTCACTGGGTAGCCCTGCAAAGCCGGCTGCAGCCGGTCGATCATTGCGTCCAATGGCGCACGGCGGGCGTGCCTGTTGCGAAGGGGCGGCAGCTGATTCATGGCTACATCTCGGGTTGCGTGAACGCCTGAGCGCGCGGGAGCCGGATCGGAGAAATTCTAGCGAAGCCGACCTGTTTGAAGTGCCGTTCATCGGCCTGCCGCAGGGCCTTTCCGCAAGTTGGATTTCAGGTGGCTGAGCGCGACGCGGTGGCGCCAGTCCAAGTGTGGCTGCTCTACCGACGAGGTGCCGCAGTGAAGGATGGCGTGGTCCGAACGGACTACGGCATGCTCGTTGCCGAGGGCTTGGCACTTTCGGAGCCCCTGCCATGAAGCCACATGTTGTCCATCAGCCGGTCCAACCCCCTCAATCCGATGCCGTCGATGCTGACGCGGCGGTAGATGCCGAGAGCAAGTTGCGCCCCACCTCCCCCAAGACCGGCCAGCCAGGCCTGGTGGGCAGCTATGGACCTCTGGTCGGTGCTTCGGCGCCTGCAGATCAGGACGGAGCAGGTGCCGACGAGCGTAAGGCGCCATGGGTTGCCGTCTTTCTTGCCGGCCGCTTGGCAGGTACTTCTTACAGTTGGGAATTCGCGTTCCACCCGGGGGCTCTGAACCTCTGAACGCGAAGGTCTACACCTAGCTTGCAGCCGAGGCGCTTCAGCCCCTGCAGAAAACTACAACGGAGGCGCAGGTTGAGATCAACGAGATCAAGCGACTCGCCTGGGCGTTTGCAGCTCATCCGACCGGCTGACACGATGCCGCAGGCCGGCGATCGGGCCGGTGCTTACCCTTCAGATTTACCCATGCTCATGGTCAAGTGATCTTGAGCCGCCATTGAGGTGCGCCTGGTGACAATTGCCCGACCATGCATCTCTTGCTCATCGAAGACGACCTTGACCTCGGCCGCAGCCTGCAGGCCGCGTTCCGTCAGCAAGGCTTCACCTGCGAGTGGCTGCGCCGATCACTCGACGCGCCGCTGCTGCTAGCCGACGTCGCAGCCGCCTGCGTGCTGCTGGACCTCGGGCTGCCTGATGGCAGCGGCTTCGATCTGTTGAGTCGATGGCGGCGCGCCGATGCCGCCACCCCCGTCATCGTCATCACCGCCCGCACCTCGCTGGAGGACCGCCTTGCTGGTCTCGACGGCGGCGCCGACGACGTCGTTCTCAAGCCTTTCGCCATCCCCGAGCTGATCTCGCGCATCCATGCCGTCGTGCGCCGCAGCGCGCGCCAATCTCACGAGGCCTGGCGGCTCGGCGACCTCGTCATCGATCCCCGCGGCCATGCGGCATGCCTTGCCGGGCAGCCGCTGCAACTGACCTCGCGAGAATTCCAGTTGCTGCTCGAGCTCGCGCGTGAGCCCGGCGCCGTCGTTGCCAAGGGCCGCATCGCGCAACGCTTGGCGCCACTGGACGAGCCTGTCGATGCGGCAACGCTGGAGATGCACGTCAGCAATCTGCGCAAGAAGATCGGGCCGGAGCGCATCCGCACCGTGCGCGGCATCGGCTATCAGCTTGTCGCGTGAGGGCCTTGCTGCAGCCGCTGTGGCGGCCGACCTTGTTGCGCCGTGTGCTCGGTGCGCTACTAATAGCCTTTGCCCTCGCCGGCACGGCCCTACTCGCGCTGGACTTCATCGAGTTCAAGCGGGGTATGGCCGAGCGGTCGGGTGTCCAGTCCCTGGCCGATGCCATCGCCAGCACATTGGTAGACATCGACAACGTTCGCGACGCCGGCCTCATCGTGCAGGCGCGCGCCCGCGAAATGACCCGGCTGAGGCGCGAGAGCGGCGTGTTGCCGGGTGACATCGAATTCAGCCTGCAGGCTGGCGACGGTCCGCCGGTGTTTGCAACGCCCGGCGCAGCCGCCGCGGATCCCTCGACGCACTGGCTGGCGCCGGCTCGCGCCGGCCGCTGGCGGCTGATGCTGGCTGAACCGCGCATCGGCGACGCGACGGTGCTGGGTTTGCTCGGCCGCGACCTGATCGGCTACCTGCTGCTCGCCTTCCCCCTGGTGCTGCTGCCGCTGTGGATCGCCGTGCGACGCGGCATGCAGCCGCTGAACCGGCTGGCCGACGCGGTCGCGCAGCGTGACGCGCAAGACCTGTCGCCACTGGGTTTCACGCCACGGCATGACGAACTCAAGCCCCTCGCCACCGCCTTCGACGAGTTGCTCGCGCGGCTGCGTAGCCAGCAGCAGCGCGAGCGCGCCTTCGTGCAGGACGCCGCGCACGAGCTGCGCACACCGATGGCCGTCGTCGCGGCGCAGGCGCATGTGCTGGTGCATGCGGCTGACGACGCGGAACGCCAGCAGGCGGCCGCCGCGCTGGACGCCGCGCTGCAACGCGCCTCGCACCTGAGTCGCCAACTGCTGACGCTGGCGACCCTGGACGAAGCCCGCGACGGCAACGCTGAGGTGCTGGATCTCGCCGCCCTTGTGCAGCAGACGCTGGCCCAGGCCGCGCCGCGGGCGCTCGCCGCGGGGTTGGAGCTGTCGCTGAACGCGGCGGCCACACTGTCCGCACGCCTGGACCGTGCTGCGTTCGAATCAGTGCTGCTCAACCTCGTTGACAACGCGCTGCGCTACGTGCCCGCCGGAGAGCAGGGCGGCCGCATCGCCGTCACACTGGAGGCCGGCGCCCGCCTCGTGACGCTGCGCGTCGCCGACGACGGCCCCGGCATCCCGCACGACCAGCGCGAGGCGGCCTTCGAGCGCTTCTGGCGCGGCGCGGCCGGCGCAGATGCACCCGGCACGGGCCTGGGCCTGGCCATCGTGCGCCAGGCCGCCGCTCGCCTGGGCGGTCGCGTGCGCATCACCGACGGCCTGGACGGCCGCGGTGTCGCCTTCGTGCTGGAGCTGCCGATTTACATCTGATCTTTGGCGAGCCTTGGGGTCGCGTGCGAAGAATGAGCAGCGTCTCCACTTCGACGCCGCCAGATGTTTTTCCGTCCTCTACGCCAACTCGCCCTGCTTGCCCTCGTGGCCCTCGCCGCCTGTGGTGGCGGCAACTCCAGCTCCTACACCGCGGCTGCGGCCCAGCTACAGAAGGCCACCGCTACGGCCCATCTGCAAAAGTCTGCCGACGCGGCCATCGCCGGCGGCCTCGCGGGCGTCGTGCTGAACCACATCACGCCCATCGACGCTGCGCAAGCGCAGGCCGGTCTGCGCCAAGTCGGCACCACGGCGAAAGTCCAAGCAGACGACGCCTTCATGATCGGCTCCACCACCAAGGCCATGACCTCGGCACTGGCCGCCCGCCTTGTTGAGCGCGGCACCATCGCCTGGACCACGACCCTGGCCGAAGCCTTGCCCGACCTCGCCGCCGGCATGCAGGCCGGGTACCGCGTCATCACGCTGGAGCAATTGCTGGGCCACCGTGGTGGCCTGCTGGCGTTTACCAGCCCCGCCGATATCGGACGCTTCCAGGCCTTTCTGGTGGGCTACGACGGCGAGTTACCCGCGACGCTGGCCGGTCGCGAGCGCTTCTTCGCAGCCTGGCTGCTGGCCCAGGATCCGCCGCCCGGCGTCAAGCCGGGCCAGGACTTCGCCTACTCCAATGCCGGCTATGCCATGGCCGCGCTGATGCTGGAGGCGCGTGCCGGCAGGCCCTTCGCCGAACTCTTCGAGCAGGATCTGACCCAACCGCTGGGCATGACGGTCAGCTGGACTTCGTCCGACCAGACCTTCACGAATCGCCCCGTCGGCCATGACGGCGCCAAGGGCAAGCTCGTCGCGCTCACGCCCGAGGACACCGACACCGCCGCGTGGCTGAACGTGTTGCGTCCCGGCGGCGTGGGCACGACGATCACGGCCGACAGCTACGCCAACTGGGTGCGCTGGCATCTGCGTGCACTGCGCGGCGAGGCCACGCCGCTGCCGGCCAGCTACTTGCAACGGCTGAAGACGCTGCGCCACGGCGACTACGCGTTGGGCTGGGTCGCCATCGACATCGACGGCCGCGCCGTGCTGGCCCATGACGGTGAATATCGCGGCTTCAGCAGCCTGCTCATCATGGACATGCAGGGCCGCAGCGCCAGCTTCGGCTTCACGAACACCGAAGCCGACGACGGCGCTTGGGTGATGGCGGTACTGAATCAGGCGGTGTCCGACGTGGCGCGCGCGCTACTCCCGCGTTGATCACGGCCGCAGTTCGCTGTTCGATGGCCGCCTCCCACGCCACTCTTGTTGCGCAGCTGGACAAGCTGCCGCCGCAGGAGACGATGCCCATGACGTGCGCTTCTCAGTGCGCTGCCCGCCAGCCCGCGACGATGTCCAGCAACGCTGTTGCCACTGCGCCGGAGGGCACATTGCTGTTGACGGCGACGGCGACATAGGCGCCCACGACAGGGTCATAGCTCAGCACGGCGTTGGCGCCGTGGACGGCATCGCCGCCCGCATGGAACAGCCAGGGGCGATTGCTGCCCTGCAGGTCGGTCCATTCCGCCAGCATCACGCCCTGGCCCACCCACCATCGCAGCTCGGGCGAGGCCGGGTCGCGCAGCCGATATAGCTTGGCCCATTGCCGCTGCACGGTCGCGGGCGACAGCAGGCGGCCGCCCAGCACGGTTTGCCAGAAGCTCAGCATGTCGGCCGGCGTTGCGAAGACGCTGCCTGCTCCCAGGCGCTCCCCCAGACCGGGGTCCGAGCTGGGCACACGGCCGAGATGGGGCGCTGCAAAGCCGTCGGGCGGTTGTTGCTGCGGCGACAGAGACGACAACTGCCGCAGGCCTAGCGGCTCGGCAATGCGACGCCGCAGAGCCTCGTCGAACGGTTCACCGCCCACCGCCTCGACGATCAGGCTCAGCAGCCAGTAGCCGGTGTTGGAATAGCTCACCTTGGTGCCAGGGCAGAACACCTGAGGCGCCCGCACAGCAGCTTCCAGCTGCTCGGCGCGTGTCAGCGTATTCAGCGACGTCGAGCCCTCCCAGTTCGTCGCCAGCCCACTGGTATGGGTCAGCAGCTGTTCGATCGTGATGAGCTCGGCTTGGGGCATCTGCGGGTACCAGCGCGCCAGGCGGTCGTCCAGCTTGAGCTTGCCTTCTTCAACCAGTTGCAGCACCAGCACCGCGGTCAGCGACTTGGTGACGCTGGCCCAGAAGAACGGTGTTGCAGCCTGTGCCGGCCGCTCCGGCAGTACGCGCGCCAGACCCTGGGTCGATGCCCAGCGCCCGAGGCCCGGGACATCGACGGCAGCGGCGATGGCTGGCGCGCCGGTTTGGGCCAGCAGTGCGCTGATGCGGGCGTCCAGCAAGGCGCCAAGCTCGGCCGGCAGCGCCGCGGCGGATGGAGCGCCGGTGGTGGGTTGTGGAAAGTTGGCCGCCGGCAGCGGCGCATGCATGGCCTCACCGGTGAACGCAGCGCCAGCGGCGCAAGACAGTCCCGCACTGCCGGCGCTCGACCCGGCACCGCCGCAGGCCACGAGCCAGAGGGCGCTCAGCCCGAGAGCGATGGCCTTCACCGCCGGGCGGAGGTAGTTGGAAGAGGTATGCAGCATGGGAATCCAAGATCAGGCAAGGCCCGCAGCGGCAAGTGGATCAGCCCAAGCTCAAGGCTGGATTAAGACTCCCTGCCCCTTCAGCTGACCTGAAGGTTGGCCGGTCACAGTGAGGCGCCCTTGTCGACCCAAGCTCCCCATGCCCGCTTTCAAGCACCTCGCCCTCGCCACCCTCTGTCTCTTCAGTCTGCTGGACGCCTCGGCCCAAGGCCTGCGCCATGCCTTCGGCAACGACGGCGACGACCCTTTCAGCGCCAGCCTTGGCTTGGCCGTAGCGGCCGCCCCGGAGTACGTTGGCGCTCGGCATATCCGGGCCAGCGCCGTTCCCGAATTCAACGTCGCCTACCGCACGCGCGACCTGGGCCGCTTCGCTCTTGGCACGGCGGCCGGTGGGTTGGTGTGGCTACCGGTGGAGACGTCGCTTGTTTCTGCCGGCCTGCTGCTGAGCTACGACAGCGGCCGCAAGGACGGTGCCGATGGCGACGCCTACCGCCCCGGCGGCGCTCGCCTGCGCGGCCTGGGGGCGATCCGTGGCTCGGTGCTCTACGGCGGATTCGCGTCCATGGACCTCGGCGTCGTGGCCCTCACCGCCTATGCCTTGAAGGCGCCCAGCGGCAAGGGCAGCAGCGGCGCCCAGGGCGCTTTGTCGCTGGAAGTACCGCTGCCTGCCCCGGGCGGCGTCGAGATGTCGCTGAGCGCCAGCCTGAGCATCGCAGACCGTCGCTACATGCAGGCCTATTTCGGTGTCGACGCCCGGCAGTCTCAACGTTCGGGGCTTGCCCGCCATGAGGCCGCCGGTGGACTCAAGAGTGTGGGCCTGTCCGTCGAGGCGTCCCATGCGTTGTCCAAGACCTGGCATCTACAAGGCAGTGTCGGCGCCGAGCGCCTGCTGCGCAGCGCGGCGAGCAGCCCGATCACGGAGCGCCGCCTGCAGCCGCGCGCCGCCGTCGGCCTGAGCTACATCTTTTGAAGACCCCGCACGCGGCAGAATGCCGACGCTCAGGACACACGCAAACATGAAGGTACTGCTGGTTGAAGACGATCTCGATCTCGGCAACGGCGTGCGCATTGCGTTGTCCGGCCAGGACATGGAGGTCGTGTGGGTGCGCCGGCTGGCCGACGCCCTGCACATGCTGGAGTCCACGCCCTGCGATCTGGTGCTGCTGGACCTCGGCCTGCCCGACGGCGACGGCCTGGCACTGCTGCGCCGGCTCAGGCGCGACCGCCAGACCCTGCCCGTGCTCATCCTGACCGCCCGCGATGCGCTTGAGGACCGGGTCCACGGCCTGGACAGTGGCGCCGACGACTACCTGATCAAGCCCTTTGCACTGGCCGAACTGCTGTCGCGGGTGCGGGCCCTGGTGCGCCGCAGCTATGGCTTTGATGGCGATGCCATCGAAGTGCGCGGCCTGGTCCTGCATGAACCGACGCGCCGGGTGAGCGTTCGGGGCAGCCCGATCGAGTTGTCGCGTAGCGAGTACGAGCTGCTGGGTGCCCTGCTCAAGCGCGTCGGCCGCGTCATCACACGGCACGTGCTCGAGGAGCAGGTGCTGCCCGGCCAGATCGGCAGCGAAAGCAATGTGCTGGACGTGCACATGTCTAACCTGCGCCGCAAGATCGGCGAGGGCTATATCCGCACCGTGCGCGGCGTCGGCTATGTGATCGACCCGGTCGCGCGCGACAAGGCGGCCGGCCCGTGAGTTCAGCGCCGCCGCCGCGGCCCCGTCTCGTCGCAAGACTGGCAGCATGGCTGCAGCCCTCGCTGGTGCGCCGCCTGCTGCTGGCTCAGATGCTGCTGCTGGTAATGCTTTGGCTGCTCTTCATCGGCTTTCTGCTCTATCAGTCCCAGCACGACCAGTCCGAGCTGGTGCAGGATCAGCGCTACGAGATGATTCTGCGGGTGGCCGACAGCCTGGCCGACCATCCCGAGCGCCAGCACCAGAGCCTGAGCGACATCGACCGCTTCCAGCGTGACACCGAGGGCCTGGAAGACGAACCCCAGCTCCGGATGAGCATGCTGGTGCGTCAGGGCGAGAACCTGCTGTTCGTCTCACCGCGGCTGCCGGCCACCATTCGCAATTCACGGCTGGGCGCCATCGAGAAGCTGCCGGCTGGCGGCAAGACCTGGCGAGCACGTTCACTGGCCTCGCCGCGCTCGGGTGTCGTTGTCACGCTGGTCAAGCCGGCCAACGCGGTCAATGTGCTGCTGACCTTCAACTCCCGCGGCTTTCTGCTGCTGCCCTTGCTGATCAGCCTGCCTTTTCTGGCCCTACCGGCCTGGTTGTCGCTGCGCCTGGCCCTGCGCCCGTGGAGCCGTGTGACCCAGGAGATCGCCGCCCGCGGCCCACACGACTTGAGCCCGCTGGGCTTCGCGCCCCGGCACCGCGAGCTACGCCCTCTGGTGACCAACCTCAACGCCCTGCTCAAACGGGTGCGTGACAGCGCGAAACGCGAACGCGAGTTCATCGCCGACGCCGCCCACGAGCTGCGCACGCCGCTGGCGGCAATGCGCGTCAACGTCGAAGCGCTGAAGACCGAGTCGGCCGAGGGGCTGCGCCAGGAACTGCTGGACGGCATGGTCCGCAGCGGCGACCGTGCGTCGCGCGTGGTGGGCCAGCTCCTGTCGCTGATGCGTGCCGACCTGGCCCCCACCCACGCCAGCTGCCGCGTGGCACTCGCTCCTCTGGCTCAGGACCGCCTGGCCATCCTGTCGAGCCTGGCGGCGGCGCGCGATGTCGAACTGGACCTGGAGGCCCAGGCGGATTGCGTCATCGTGGGTGAATACGAAAGCATGGTGTCCATGCTCGACAACCTGATCGAGAACGCCATCAAGTACAGCCCCGCCGGTGGCATGGTCTCGATCCACGTGGCTCGCCAGGCTGACCGCACGGTGCTGAGCGTGTCCGACCAGGGGCCAGGCATTGCGCCGCAATGGCACGGCCGGGTGTTCGACCGCTTCTTCCGCACGCCCGACCAGACGCAGACCGGCAGCGGCCTGGGGCTGGCCATCGTGAAATCCGCGGTCGACCGCCACGGCGGCCACATCGTGCTTGCCACGGCGCAAGGCGGCGGCTTGAACGTGACGGTGAGCTTCCCCTCGCCTGAGCCCCCTGAGCCGGCCCCTTAAGGCAAGCTTCATCCCGCCTTGGGCCGATCTGAAGCCCAACCCTCAAGACTCGCATCCAAGCGGCCGCCACAACGGCGCGCCGCGCAAGTGCTTGACGAAGGGTTGGTATGACGAAGATTGCACCTAACGCCCAGTTGCGGCGCGGCACCACAGGCGGCGGGCTCGCGCTGCTGTCCCTGGTCGTGACTCTGGTCGGCTGCGGCGGTGGCAGCGACGATCCGCTGCCGATCAGCGGCAGTGTCGTCAAGGCTGGTCGTATTGATGAGCAGCTGGTCGGCGCCTGGCGAGTGCTGGGCGAAGGCACGCTGCTGGAGGTCACTCGTGACGGAGTGACGCAGTTCCAGCAAGGGGCGTCCCTGTGCTACGCGGACGAACTTGCGTCGACGAACGAACCCGCCGACCTCGCCGGCCAATCATTTACAGGAACCGTCGCTGGCGACGACGCCACCGTCGAGCTGTTCGAGCTTGCAGGCACGCCCTCGTCCGCGACACTGGAGCGCATCGCGAGCATCCCGTCGTCATGCCGCGCCAAGCCGGTTGCCGATGCGGCCTCCACCTTGCGGGCCTTGTGCGAATTGATGGGGCAGGACTACGCCTTCTTCGCCGAACGCAAGATCGACTGGGCAGCACGCTGCGGCCAACTGGCGCCGCGCGCAGTGGCGGCCCGCGACGATGACGCGCTGCAAGAGGTACTCATCGCCGCATTGCGGGGCTTCAACGATGCCCACGTCAAGCTCTACCGTGGCCAGGGCGAGGAGCGTCGCCAAGTGTTCAGTGCTGCCGATTCGACGACACGACGCCTGCTCAGCCAGGCCTTTGACAGCCAGACCGAGATCGCCGACTTCCGCGAGTTCCAGTTGGCCTGGCGCGACGAACTGCAGGCGCAGACTGCCCAGCACCTGACGCAGGACGGCGGCCTGCTGCTCAACGGCGCATTGCGCTGGGGGCGGCTGCCTGGCAACGTGGGCTACGTCGGCATCGCGCGCATGCAGGGTTACTCGGATGACCTCAGCCCGTCCGCCGAAACACGCCTGGCACGTGCGGCCATGGACCGCGTTATCGCCGCGCTGGCCGACACCCGTGCCATGATCGTAGATGTGTCGTTGAACGGTGGCGGTCTGGACGCCGTGAGCGCCGAGATCGCGGGAAGCTTTGCCGACCGGCGCCGGCTGGCCTTCACCAAGCAAGCGCATCGGCCACAGGGCCGGCCGACGCAGTCCTGGTACGTTGAGCCCAGAGGGCCAGCGCAATACCGCAAGCCGGTCTATCTGCTGACGAGCGACCTCTCCGCCAGCGCGGCGGAAACCTTCACGCTGATGATGCGGCAGTTGCCCCAAGTCACCCATGCGGGGCAAGCGACGGCGGGTTCGATCTCAGACATCCTCGAAAAGCCGCTGCCGGGCAACTTCAGCGTCAGCTTCTCCAACGAGGTTGATCTCGACCCGCGCGGCCAATTGTTCGAAGTGAGCGGTATCCCGCCGCAGCTGATGCTGCCGATGTTCAGGCCGGGTGCACCGGAGACGCTGTTGACCGGCCATGGCGCGGTGATCGATGCCCTGGTCGCCGCCGCCACGCGTTGAACGACATCTGGAAGTAGACCCGCTGCCCTTGCCATTTGCGCTGCTGCGAGCGAATCCAAGCCAGCTTCGTGATGACGAACAGGCGGATCGTGTCCAGCGCCATGGTCTGGGGCGCAGCCACGCGGACCTTGCCTGCGGGTGGGGGCACGCTCGGGTGCACGTGTTTGATCGCCTTGCGCGTCACCTCGGCATGCAGCTCACCCAAGCCCAGCACGTCCCGCATCAGTACGCCTTCCGTGCGAAGGCGATGTCCGAACTTGCCCGTGCTCGATACGAGCCATATGAGGGTCAAGCCTGGCGCAGCGCCGCAAATGCATCGTTCCATGCTGGCTGCCATCGCCATCTATTTTGGTATGACCAGATACTGGATTATGCGAAACTGGTAAGGCCAGATGAACACAGCGACGGTGAGGTCACGAGCATCAACGACGAGAGCACCAGTTTGGTGACCCCTAGCGATGGCGAAATCGTCAGGGGGCATGAACGTCGAAAGGTCTCCCCTACATCAGCACGGCGGGCTGCGGCATTTTTTACGGAATGCCGGCCGGCGCCCCATTCACTCAACCCTGAGCACCATGAATCGGAAACTTTCCCGCCGCGCATTGCTGCAATCTTCCGCCGCCGCCATGGGGGCCGCCGGTCTGCCCGTTGCGCAGGCCGCGCCAACGCCCTTCAACCCGACCTGGGATTCCCTCGTCGGCGGCTACCGCACGCCCGACTGGTTCCGCGATGCCAAGTTCGGCATCTGGGCGCACTGGAGCGCGCAATGCGTGCCCGAGAGGGGCGACTGGTATGCCCGCAACATGTACATGCAGGGCAACTCGCAGTACGACCACCACGTCAAGACCTACGGCCATCCGACCAAGGTCGGCTTTATGGAGATGCAGAACCGCTGGAAGGGGGAGAACTGGGATCCCGAGGCGCTGATGGAGCTGTACGTGAAGGCGGGTGCGAAGTACTTTGTCTCGCTCGCCAACCACCACGACAACTTCGACGCCTACGACTCGAAATACCACGCGTGGAACTCGGTGCGCGTCGGTCCCAAGAAGGACATCGTCGGCACGTGGGCCAAGCTGGCTCGCGCCAAGGGGCTGCGCTTCGGCGTCAGCAACCACTCGTCGCGAGCCTGGCACTGGTTGGCGCCTGCCTATGGCTACGACCCCGAGGGGCCGCTGGCCGGCCAGCGCTACGACGCCTTCAACCTGACCAAGGCCGACGGCAAGGGCAAATGGTGGGAAGGCCTGGAC
>Ga0307515_10017461_pt1 | contig 13063 bp, 14 predicted proteins | sample 17_EM_MG_FD_194513 | JGI IMG/M metagenome (GOLD analysis project Ga0307515, IMG submission 194513) | Populus trichocarpa ectomycorrhiza microbial communities from riparian zone in the Pacific Northwest, United States - 17_EM | ecosystem: Host-associated > Plants > Roots > Unclassified | place...
CGACTTGTCGAAAACCGGTGGTGACCTGGTCTGTCAACCGGTTCCGGTGCCCTCCCCACCCGGTGATCGCAGGTGCTCTTGCCCGGTTCCTCACCAGTTCCCTGACCCGGAATTTGTAACCACAGAGAATAGCAGGTGAACCAAAACTTTACGTCCGCCTTGAGACAATTTTCGTTTATACTCAAGTGTGTGGATAGGGGGATTCTGCGACTCTCCGCTTTGAAGTCAATCATATACGGTTGCACAGGGTCATCGGTGAGTGGCCGTTCCCGCAACCAGCAACTACCGCATGGCTGAACGTTGACAACACCTGTTGAACAAGCAACTACTTGGATAGACAACTTGAGCAGGTTCGTTGGAGGTACATGCTGAACTGATCCAACCGAACGCGTTTGCGGGAGTAAAATACCCCCCCAACCTCGGTTGCTGATTGGATGGTATTTTGAATTTGAATGCAAAGTAAGTGCGAGCACAACTCTCTTCTCGCGCCTCATGTTGACCAGGGCAGTGGGTGGCTGATTCCCTGGGTCCTTCAGCGAGGCTTGTAGACGGAGACTGAGAAAATGTCAATACATCAGGGGAGTTACGTAAGTTGTAGACGAACTCTCGATACATCTCGTGCACCTCAGGATCAGGATTGAGTCGAGGATCAGGTGGTGCTCCAGGCATTTGGCTGGGTCCGGCAGAGCCAATATCGGAATAGGTTGAACCCATTGTATTGATGGTATTATGGCTGTAAATCATTAAGACATGAGGACAGACCAGGACGAGGTAGCTATTTCACCTGAATGGCTGCTGTGGAAGGAGAGGAACTTGATCAGGTGGCAGCGACTGCGGGGACCTGAGAGTCATGGGTCCCTGGGTATTCGGACCGAGTGTATCCGTGACATCAGGGCTCCTTGGGTGGGAAATTGAAGCAGTACGGGTAGGCATTTGTGGCGGATTAGGGTTTGTGGAAAGTGTCCGATCGAAAGAAGAGGGTCCTGTAGTCATCAGCGAGGTGTAACATCCATGAGCCAAGAGGTATTTGGCATAGAGCTTCCCCGCTTCGTCCGGGATTTCGGTGTCAAATTCGATACGTGGAACACCGTTGGCGCTACTATCGCCATCGATATCCATAATTGAATGTAACCTGACGTCTAATGATGGGTCTAGGTCGGCAGGGGAACGTCCGAGGTCATCGAGAATGAATCGGTCGACACCTGAATGGATGAGGATTTTAGCGCACTCTTCCTGCTTAAAAAGGTAGGCGTAATGTAGCGCTGAGAATCCCATACTGTCCACGACGTTGAAGTCGATTTGCCATCTGAACAGGTGCTGGAGAAGTCGGACATAACCGAGGGTGATAGCGATGTGTGCCAAATTCTGACCGTAGTCATTGCAAGTAGAGACTATTTGCTTCCAGTTGGAGTGTGAAGAGTATGTCCGAAGGACGTAGATTGAGATATTTTCTATACTCCCCTCTTCTAGCCTTGGGGGCTCTTCTCGCGCTTGGTTGTTTGAATGAGTAGTGTTCGTATTCAAGCTCGGGTCTTGGTGGGTATTCATTGCAGCAAACGACTGCGCAGGATTCAATTGTCGGACTGTTTCATTTGCCCACTGATAAATGGTCCTGAGTATAGAGAGAAGACTAGTGGGTCGGTCAACACCTTGCAAGCTGTATCGGGGATGGACTTACGCTTCGGTTCGATTGTCCTCATACTCGAAGGTGGCAGTACTCCATCCAACCTCAGGTGCATTCTTGGAAGGTGTTTGAGAGATTGTCACGTCCACAACACCTGGACGACCTGATGGAGGGAGACGGCATCGCAGGACACGGGCATCGTGCCGCCTCTTTCGCATATTTTGGGATCAATTCGAAATGGACAGTGATACTGACCGTAACTTACGGCACGGACCCAGTTATCCCCAAAGCATACATGAAGTGGAATAACAGGAAAGTTTTCGCCGAACAAAACGACGCGTATCCCTCCTGTCGTAGGACCTCTCTCTGGGTCCACCTCCTGTAATAAAGTTTCACGTGTATTTTGGTTTATACCCTCATTGCGGGTATGTGCAGGCGATTCGATTTGCAATCGTGGTGTGGAGATACCAGGAGGGTTTTCTCCCTGTCGTGAAGGCACAGCCGAGGATGTATTGAGAGGCCGAGGTATTCCCGGTGAACTTTGGCTCAACATTTGTGAGGTGGCCTCAGGTACTCTGGAAGCCTGGCCTGTGCTACGCCCACAGTGAGACTCGCCCGAGGTAGGTCGAACTGAGCGAGGAACTGGTGCATTTTCACAAGACATGACGGGGAGAGGCTGTTCGCCATTTGATGGCGCACTTGTACGCGCACCGGGGTCAACTACTGGATTACCGTTACTCTCGAATGGTAGAGGGTCCAAGTGATTGTGTAAGGAACCTAACACAGGTATTAGGCTCGTTGCATATCAAAGGAACACCGTACCCATATCTTGGGAGCGGAATCCTAATTCCGTGAGTTGAACAGCATGTTGTGGAGTACTTGTCGTGAGGGGCGGAGCATTAACGGGTATAGAATCGGTGAAGCAAAGGAGGGGGTCGGCAGCCGGAAGAATCCAAGTTGTAGGATCTACCCAGTAGGGCTGCTGACTGCTGTTACCTAAGGTCAACAGAATGAGAGAAGGAGCAAAGGACAAAATACTGAATTACTGGTTTGTTGGATATCCCCAGCAGGGGTCCACACATGAGAGGTTATCAAATCTTGAGCAGTACCATTGTCGACGTGCTGAGGGTCCGGGGCTGAAGGATTGACGGAGGGAGCAGCAGCAGGAATAACGCGTGAAGCGGCTAAATATGTGTGGATGTCAGGTATCAGGGACCATTGCAGTGTAAACTACAATAATTACTGTGTTGTCGAGCAGCCACCCCTCTTACAGAGCCCTTTTGCACTCTTTTGCGCTTTGGTGGTGGCTTGCCTCTTCCCGAGATATTAAAAAGCAACGGGAGTGGCGTACGGTCGATGAAGTTATCCTGGTGATCCCGAAGAACGGCATCGGCGCTAGCCATCTAATGAGAAACCTGCCGGAAGTGAAAATGAGGTTACCCACCAGAAATTAGTTATACCGTGATGATGGGCGTAGCATTTGATGAAGAATTCGATGTTTGCTGTTCCATTCTCGATAGAGACGATCGTGGTTGGGGCTCTGAAATCAACCATATCCCACGTCGCCTGATCCTTTCGCTCTTTGCATTTGTCACAGACATTCTTGATAATAGTCTGAGTGTCAGCTCCTTTCAGTTCCAGAGAAAACTTCAATGACCCTGCTGGAGTAGGGCATTCTCCGTGCACTGAGGGTGTTTTCGGTATCTTCAAGGACTGAACTGAAGAGCCAGGGTGAAAGGACACGCAGAGCTTGATTCTAGTGTCAATGCGAGCCGACAAGACCCCATTTGCTTGAACCGAGGGATCAGTAACCTGTATTGCATTGAACCTACAAAGAAATGGGTTGGACGTCAGATGAGGCAGCCATAATACATATGACAGGCCGTACGCAAGGGACGGCGCAGTAGCATTCGTCGAGGCAAGAGCCATGATGGCCCCGGGATCTGTAGGTGCCGAAGAAGCTAATATTGCACTTATGAAATCTGAAGTACAAGGCCCGATGGAGGGCAGTCCTGGCCATGGGCAAGGGTGAGCGGAGCTGACGTAGACTCATGAAGGGCTTACGACCTGAACTTGGTCCTGGATCGTCCATTGACTATGCGTAGGTTTGAATAGGTGAGAGGGATCGAGTTGAGGGAGGTGGTGGGGTCTGAGAATCGGGCTGGTTACCGCGTGTTATGAGTCAGGCAGCTGTTCGGAAACCAGAATTGGCCAGACTCCAAGTCGTGAAAACGAATATTATTAATATAAACACAGGAACACGAGTGAAGAATATCAAAAGCAGAGCAACAACGTACCTACGTGGAAATGAAAAAGGCAGATTATTTCGCAGGCATGGATCACACTAACAACCTGAAGAGTTTAGATGTGCCTAGTGAGGTTCCTCCACATTTCCGGGCTGCGGAATCAAGGGGTTCGTGTTGAAGTTGTCGGAAATTGGTAATTCCAGATGCTTCAGGTTACGCGCTCCGGTGCCTGGTTACCAGATGGACGGTTATATAAGAGCCTCTGGATAGGACTTGTATCCTTACGTGCTTGTAGCGGGCCCCAACAAACACGATTATTGTGTCTGACTTCACGACCTCGCAGAAATTCTAACAGAAGTTGATGATCCGGGCCATTCTGCCACCTTTAGACCCCACCGAACCCTCGTCGACCAGGCCATTCCCTAGCCGAGAGTGTTCAGATCGTCGGTATTGACGCAGATGCCCTCCGAAAGCTCGGATCGTCGCTACCTCCACTCCCGCAATTAACCCTAGCCACCGCTCCTGCTCTTCCGCTGTTTCGCGCGACACGCGCACGGCCTGCTGCCACGCGTGAGCTGCTATTGTTGACTGAGCAAGTCGCACCAACCTCAGACGCTGGCTAGTCCCTGCTGCTGTTTCAGCCATCGGTCCACCCGGCCCAGTCTCGATCGCCGCCGCTAACCGTCTGTTGGTGCCACGTCAGCATCTGCTCCTTTAAATACCTCTTCTATATTCTTCACTGCTATCTCTGCAATACCCAGCCGGTAAGTGTATAAATCATCAACTCTCTCCAACCTAGCGCGCGAACAAATCGAAGACCCTCCAATGCGGAAGAATGTACAACTATAATTCATCATACGCATGGATACAGGATCAAGCATGAGTAACATTTTCTGTACCAAAGAAAGAAGGCTGCTACCAATACATTACACAACAGGCACCCGCTCATATATAGGGGCTATCTCGACTCAGCGGTATGGAAAAGGAATTGGGAGCTTGCAATAGTGGTGCACAGAACCTGTTCGGTTAGTCCAATGTCAGTTCAAGCCCTTTATTATTAGAATTTCATATCTAACCTATGTCGGGTGACGTCAAGTCGATTCAGAAGGTTATTTGCAACGGTGTTTCGTCATCTCAGCGGCTGAATAAACCAATTTTCCGCTGTACAAATATCAGTGAGGTGTCGTATAGTATTGGCTCAGACTTATCGACTCACCACCTCTCACAGTAATTTCCCAAACCAAAATGGTCTCGCTTCAAATGTCTCAACGCATCTCTTGCATGCTTCCATCCACTCTCATCGGCGTTCACAGCGCATAGTCTGCAACGGAACCGATTTTCTCTATCGACTCGCAGAAGCATCCGATACGCTTGGCCCGAAGTGCCTTCAGTGTGCTGATGAGCTTCGAATCTCGTCAGTGGTCTCAACAACGCCTCTTGGGAGATCCCCTGAGGGAAGACACTAGGCAATAGATCGACCGCCTCGGAATCTCCGCCGTCGACGAGGCATCTCGCTTGGAGTTCCCGAATATCGGAGGTGAACTCGGCGGCGGGACGATGTGTTTTACGATAGACGAGTATAGCAACTGGATTATTGGTGGTATCTCGGCGCTTGGCCTTTCGTTGAACAGGTGGACGGTGGGAATAAGGAGTGCGGTCAGGAGTCTGACGAGAGGAAAGTGTTGGACTGTGACACATGTTAATTGAAAAGGAGACCGTAGATATACACGGGCCCGTACTTACTCTTTGTGCGAATAACCATTGTTCAGGAGTTCATGAGCACCGAGGGCACGAGACTGCTCGCCGAACGTGACTGAGGGCGTACTTGAACGAGGTCCTGAGGCCAGGTAACTTGACCATTGGGTATAACCTGAAGGCATTTGCGACACAGAACCGCCCTCGATGCTGTACAGGGCAGAGCTATATCCATTGGCATGCGCCAAGGGGGACGGGGAGGGTTGCCCGTAGGGAATCGTGCCTGAGTGGACGGCAGGAGCATGGGATCGGGAGGAGACTGGTATTTGAGAAGGCTCCCACGGCGATTGGGTAGGGTTAAGGGGAGAACTAACAGCAACGGTTGGACGTATTAACATGGACGACCATCCATTGGGCTGTGGGCCAGCCTGCCCAACTGGCTTATTCATCCCTATTGTGCCCAAGCAGTTGAGCAAGATCAGCGAGGGAGGAAAAGAGGTGTATACTTACTGCAAGAGACAGGCCAGTTTTAAACGCTATGGGAAGGTATACGAGATTGGTATGCTCCCAAGTCAGGATGGGTTTTCATGGAAGGCCGAGCCAGGGAGGGGGTTTATATCGGTGGATCGGCTAGGTTTGAGAGGCCGGGCCATCGGATGGCATTGCCACGTGGCCTCTCGGGGCTGTCATTCTCGCGTGGCACCCATGTGGGAGGTGCCACTTCACCCAAGTCATGATCTCAATAGCTGTCTGTCAGGAGTCTGACGATAGAATATACAGATACGGGGGTCGGGGTAAGGCAGCATCACCGCCATTGGCTGGAAAGAGCACCCCCGAACAAGGTTTGCAGTGATATGTGTTGCGAAGCACTGGCTGCTTGCCAGGTTTGAAACACACGGCGAGAGTCTCACGTCGATCACCAAGAACAAGCCATGGCATGCTCCTCTTACCGCTGCATTTGGTCTCCATTTGCCCTGGTAGGGGGTCTGATAAGTGAGACAGTGGCCTCCGCGCGAAGCGGGGCTTAAACCGCTTCAAGGCAACCGCGCGGCTTTTGATTTGTCGCTTTAAAGTGGTGGGGGGTGCGAGGGCTTGGAGGGTAGATAGGCAGCGTTGTACCCAAGCCGGTTTTTATCGTGTGTGTTGAGGAAATGCAATGTTTGATTCGCGATTGCGATTCATTTACGGGCTTCTAGATCTAAAATGCAATGTATCTCCGGCATCCATTCAACCATTGACGAATCGGTCTTGTGTGCACACCCGTACGTGGACTCAGGGCTACAGCCTCAATCTCGGCCCAGTTCTGCCTGGGCCACGCGCACGCTGCTCCCATCGAATCACAGCCCTTCATTTCTCTGCCTCGTCGCCGATATAAATTGAACCCACCCGGAAAATTCTGGCCCCGACGTAAGGAATAGTGTGATACATACCATTGACCGCAGGAAAAGGGGTAATGACCAAAATGATGGTCGCGGATGTGTCGAATCGCCCCCTCTAAGTTGCGAGTAAAAGTTGCGGAGCACCGTTCAAATGCGCATTTATATACACCCCCATCCTTCTTCTCGAGGAAGACAGTGAATAAGGACTGGCCGCGGGTACCATAATTGTCGGCGAGCCTAGAACTTTCAGGAGCTCCGACATTAGGTTCATGTGCACAACTGATGAACCAGTTTAATGTTCTGATGAGCTGTTCAAGTTTCTGAAGGTCTTCATTCATCTTTTGCGGTTCAGTGTGCTGTCTCGAAAAAATCGTGCGTAGATATGGGTGTAGGACTATCCGCAAAACGTATTCTACGGTGTTGAGTACCTGTGGATACTTTGCCTGTGCGTCTGGGGGCTTTGAGAGGACTCCTCCGAGGAAGTGTCCATCCCCGTTTTATAACGACGACCGGGGTGAGCCCGTCAGATGAGTATGACAAGTTCTTCTCTGTAACCATGTTCGATGTCGTGCTAGCCAGGTAGGGAGGCAGCGTGAAGCGAGGAAACGGACCGTTAGGTAGGGTGTGCAGTGAATGAGTCTTTGTTTGGACGCGCGTGAGGAATCTGTCAACAGATACAGGCCAGGCATTCTTTCCCAGTAGATGGAGTTTGAGTTGTCCATGTCCATGTTCATTACATGCGGTGCTGGCCAGCGTGAACAGGGATTGAGAGCAGTAAATGTCGATATATAATAACAATGCGATAAACACCAAAGGAAGGACAGGAAAAGGACGGGAAAGGCATCAATCCGGCCGGAGACGGGCGATTGGGGAAGAAAGGAAAGTCATTCGGTCGGAGACAGTTTGGGGGCACGGATTCGGCCGACGCGTACAGGCGCTCCTAGCGTCCTCATTGTTAGGACCTGACAGACTGGACAGACGTGACAAATCCTAGTCATTCGACTGTACACCTGTGTTCCCTTGTCACTTGAGCCGAAATGACCCTGGAAAACCGGACAGCTGACAAGTAGGCGTCAAATTGAAAATCACCAGCAAGTCACTGCTGTCAGAGTGGATGACAGCTGTCAATTTCTGTTATTTGTTTGAGCGGGTCCATGGTTACATTTCAAACTCCGCTTCGTGACCTTGTTGACTCCCCCATGGACACACTTCTACACCGCTGCCATGCTTGCAAATCAGTGCAGGCTGTACATCCAGCTCGTCCGCGTCGGCCGACTGCTGGCGCGACTCGAGGGTGGGCGGTGGCAGGCCGTCCTCATTGAAAACGACATCCCTGGACTCGACGACGACCCTTTGCGTGGGCCCAAACCCTGTAACCGCCTCCCTCATACTTGTAGCCGAAACATATCCTCGACCGGGCATCAAGCTTCCTCATTTTCTCCAACGGCTGGACGACAGTGCATGGCACCCCAAACGCGCGCAAGTGCGCAAGGTCAGGCTTCGCACCATAGCGAATCTCAAGCGAGGTACGTCCATCCAACGTTCTCGTGGGCGCCCTGTTCTGTACATAGGTCGCTGTGTTGAACGTCTCTGCCCACAGAGTCTGGGAGACCTGAGTCGTATAGCACAGCGCCCGCCGCGGTGGTGGTGAATACTCTGATGGTGCGCTCAGCCACCCCATTCGACGCAGAGTGCGCAGCTTGATCCCGTCCTGCTCGCAGATATCGCGCACCTCTCCCATAGACAACTTACGCGCGTTGTCAGTCATCACTGCGCGTAACCTGGACCCCAACTTATTCTCTGCCGCCGCCCGGAACGACTTGAAGGCATCGGCAGCCTCCGACTTGAGCCGCAGCGGTTGCCCACCAGTTCGGAGGCGTCCGTGGCGAGATGAATACCATCACGCGGTGGATTTGGTTTTTTTTGTCGTCTTATCCGTACTTGTGGATATACTGGCGCGAGGTGCGCTACAGCAAGGCGAACAGCCAGTCGTCGAACTTGGATGCGAATGCATCTCGCAAAGACCTTCTACGCGTGTGTACTGCAGATTATAGGAGCGAGTCAACAAATAAGTCACGTTCGTCGGGTGAGACTGAGGTCGAGTTTGAAGTGGGGGAACAAGTTACGTTCGGGGTTGGCTAAGCCGGGGCACGTCGTGTTCCGGGCCTCTTCTGGGTTCAAGCGTCTCAAGTGGGGTGTCAAGCGAGATATCGGCTAGGGTTCGACCTAACTGCATTTTATACAACAACTAGAGTACACGCGTATGCTACGACAAGACATGAATAGATATATCAGATTACATTACCACGATCGATATGGCAGTGCAAAATATCGGCGATCATTACAGTACCCAAACGAGGTCCGGTACGATGCGGTTCCTATCTTCTTTTCGAGTACAGTGTACAGTCCCAGTCGTCTAGCAGCGAGTTTCTTGGAGGGATTGTAGGACTTCAACCACACACGTCTCCGATTGCAGAGCTGAGGTCCTAACGGTTCCGATCCGCATATCACTTCGCTGTGCCCTTTCAATGGCCGGCTGACAGCGTACCTGGACCTCGTGGATTTGGTGTAGGCCTCCAGGGAGCGTTCCGGTGATCCCAGGACTATTAATATTCTCACAAATATTCGGAGCATTCCATCTTGTTGGGACAATTCATCTGCCACATCTTACCTTGAAGGCAAATATAGGACATGGAGTTACAATTAGCTTCATACCCTACAGCTTTGGATTTGGTTCCGCATTAGGTCCCGCGTCGCAGCTCCACTTGTCGGATCGGAGGAACAGTCTGTCTCCTTGGTTATCACACGGTCGGTTTCCTTAGCTATCATACGACCGAGACTCGGCCCCACCTTTAACACACGCATCGGCCCCTTTCTTTTGATTCCGATCCCCGTTCTATATAAACACCTATAACTTGGTACATTTGTCGCTCAGCGGTTTTCTTATATCGCTGGGCAGTACGTTTCTGATTTCTGATTTCTATTTATTTATTTCTATTATATTATATTATATATATATATGTCCAATTTATCGTGCTAAGAAATGTTACATGTTCCATTGGATGCGTGATTAGGGCCGCGTTCCGTTGCGCGTCACAGTTACTGCCCTATTCTTGCTGGGGCTCGGGCTGATCGCGTTTCCGCCGGTTGTAGCTTGAGGTCCGATGGGGGGATTTGGTCAACATCCACTCGAGGTAGGGCGAATATCGCTATCTACGCATGTTCTCATCCATTAACTCCGCGCTTTTTTGATATTCTTAATACGTTTGTCTAATTATCTGTAGTCCTATTACACAGGTGATTAATATTACAGCGTTTGTCTTATATCGCTGAGCATCCTATTACACAGCCGTTAACTAAGAATTGGACATTCGCCTGCCCTTCCACCACCGGCCTTGGTCGCTCGCCCCGCCTCTCGTTCATTCTCGACATACGAACGTCAAAATGCGTATCAGCACCGTTAGATTGTATCCTGGGACGTTGTAGACGCACATCAAATAGCTCGTTGGTACCATCCGAGCTTGTCAGCACGCACAAAAGTCAACGCTCTGACAAAATCGGGCAATGGCATGCGTGGGAGTTGACGAGATCGATCTCCAATCATCTCACTTCGCCTCCACAGAATTTGCGGAAACCACATTTCGCGTACTATATACACATATATTGACCAGCAGCGGACACGGGGTAACTTCACGAGCATTAAGAGAATACTGATGAGGAATGAGCGTCATTCCTTTCCGAATATGTGCTTCTCCCACCCCCTCTTGCAGAACCGAGTCCAAAAACCAGAGGGATTCTGCGCACACACGAGCCAGGTGCAGAAAAATTGGAATGAAAAGGTGTGGATGAATTATTAAGAGTAATCATTTAAGCCAGTTTCATTCATAGGAATAGTGACTTGCATAGTCATGGAAAAATATCCCTATGTACATACTTCTGACATCGTTCTAAGCATGATCATTGCAATAATTAGGTTAGAATCACTCAGGTCAAATGTCAAGTCGAAATCCCCCGGCCCTCGCAAATTTCTTCATAGTAAAACTCCCATCGCTCCCAATCAGCTCCCACTTTTGGTAGCGAAACGCACGCCTATCATAAAAGGAGAAAGTCTTCAAAGGAGACCCAAGAGTAGCACGCAGAGTGACGACGATTTTGAGAGCAGGCATCAGCTCTGGTTCGACAGTGGGGCTAATGCCTTCGATCTGCAGACTCTCCAACCTGGGGCAAAGTACTTCGGGTATTTGGCCCTCCCAAATCAGTTCAGAGGTACCCTGTGCATTCATTGGGAGAAAGGCCTCAAAGAAGGTGACATATGGATCAACTATATGCACGCTATTGAGAACCAGGGTTTCCAGAGCTTGTAACGATCCGAGAATCTTTGGAATGTCATTGAAAGATGAGTTTGCATCCCAGTTCTGTGATAAGAACAGGAGCTTCAATCCTGACAGCCTCGCATTGACTGCGACATGCTTTTCCCAGAGGTAATCGGGTTCCTCCTCATCACCAACAAATACTTTCAATTCACGGACCTGTGGAAGTTTCAAAGTGGCAAGTCTGGAGAGCCTCGTAACCAATCTTGTGCAGAGGGGCATTTCTGTCAATCGGTCCTGTCTTGGTTTATCCATATCACAAGCGCTACTTTCATGGTATCTCTCAAGCCTGTGGAACCTTTGACTAGCCAAGGGTGACGACTGAGAGCCCAAAACAGCAAGAGACTTGAGCGTATGGAAAATGGGCGCGTCTGGTGAAGATTGTGTGTTTGACCGCATGTCCAGAGTTAATCCGTGCATCCTCACTTCTTTGAGGCTATGGAAAGAAAAGAAATAATCAATGGGAAGTTTCAAAGGGTCATTTGTTGCGATGTATTCCGACTCCCTAGGAAGTGGAGGGTAGTCTAACTCTGTAAAGTAGAAATCGCCACTCCCCCCGGAATCCCTTGATAAGGGAACTATGCCATGGGGGCTTGAAACCCCAATGAAGGTTCTGCCAGTTTCCAATGCAGCGTTAAATCTCTTGTCTGGTTTATGGACGGTCCATTTCTGCAATTCTGACCCTTCACCAGAGCTCCACTGAAATAGGAAAACATGTTCCTCTGGCGCATATGATGCCACAATAGCACCAAAGGCCGGGATGAGTCCATTTCTTTCTGCACCTCTGGACCATCTTTTGTAGTGCAGATGAAGCATCCTCAGTTGCTTACATAGTGGTGCTAAGGTCTGGCTTGATGGATCGGCACTTGCATTGTACCCTCCAGCAGCAAATGCCAGGAAGAAAGCACTGCTCAGTGCATGGGGGCCCGAAAGTCCCATCCGTAGCTCTTCCAAGGATGGTGAAAGTCCCAGCATATAGGCCAACAGCCGTCCATTGCATTTGATGTCCAGATGCAGGCAAGTCAGACTCTGAGCAGCAAAAATGGGATGCAGAGTGGCGAGCTGCAGATTCCCTCTCCATTTCCTCCATTGGCCACATTCTACCTTCAGTCTAGCCAGTGGGAGATGATGAAAATGTTCAAGGGGCCGAAGGATATTGGAGTGATATTTCAGAATCGAACAGGATGGCATATACACAATCTGCAGGGCATCAGCGTGATGCGGGAATATGATAGAGCATTCTTCGAGGGCAGGAAAGATCTGGCCTGCAATCCATTGGACGGAAACAGACTTCAGATACAAGACACGGAGGCTCTGGGTTAGTGGAAGCTCAACTCCAGGTGAATAAATTGGGAGGGAGAGATGATGGGCCTCAAAGATTATCAGCTTCCGAAGGCATGGGAGGATATCGACGGGATTCTGCATCCTTCTACAAATAAGCTTGAGGGTTGTGAGGGATGAGAAGATTTGGAAGTGAGCAGGCTGCACAAGGTGGAGTGCAGCATCAGGGTGAAAGACCTCCATTCTCTATGGTTACAAACGCCGGGTCCCAGACCCGGGCACCGGGCACACCGGGCACGGGACCTGGTGGGTATCGTGTCAGGCGCCCGGTGAGTATCACCGTGTCAGGGACCCGTTTGGTCACCAGTTCAGGGCACCGGTGAACAAATGAAAATATATAATAGTATTCCGTGATTTGTACAAGTTGTAGCGAATTGATAATAATGTAATTTTCTGTATGAGAACACA
>Ga0307515_10017462_pt1 | contig 13063 bp, 1 predicted proteins | sample 17_EM_MG_FD_194513 | JGI IMG/M metagenome (GOLD analysis project Ga0307515, IMG submission 194513) | Populus trichocarpa ectomycorrhiza microbial communities from riparian zone in the Pacific Northwest, United States - 17_EM | ecosystem: Host-associated > Plants > Roots > Unclassified | place...
TTTATTTACTTTAGTCCTAGCAACCCCTTTTCCTTCTCTTTAGCTTAGTATCTTTATAATACAGCATTCTATAAGCTTTAGTTTAGAGGTATTTATATAAGCTATAACATAAAGTAAGAGATAAGCTTTTAAATAGAGGTATTAGCGAGCTAAGTAGCGCTATATTAGGGGCTATATATAACGTTAAAGGTAATATAACTATCTTCTACTAGTAAGGCTGTATAGCCCTTATAAAAGGCACTTATAATCTCTTAGACCCTTAAAGAGAAATCTACTTCGGCGCTTTATAATAATAGGGTCTATAGGGAGTCACGTGTCTTACAGCGCACGGCTTAAAGTCTCTATATAAAGAACTTTAAGCAGTAACAACATTATCTAATTAAATTCAAATATGCTAGTTCTCGTTAATTAAAGCTACTATTAATTCATTTATCCTAATCTTATTTAACCGTCGAGTCTCCTCCCTTAAAGCCTTAAATTTAGGCCATTACTATCGCTCTTCTCCGTCTACTCTATATAACAGACCCTTTTAAAGACGCCCCCGCATATAACACACGCTCTTATTCTTGCGTTCCTAATAGCAAAAGCTCGTAGACGTATCGCCCCTCCGTAACTATAGCCCCTACGCCCTTTACTACAGCCATAATAGTAGCTAAAAAGCGCCTATAGGATATTTATAAATAAGAGCTAAAAGACTATAAGTAGGAGCGTATTTATAAGGCAGCTTTAAACCAGGCTACCCTTAAAGCACTTACTACTTCTATAGCCTAGGTAAAGTTAGCCACAAAAGAAATATACTAGGCTCGGCTCACCGCTATTAAGAAAAACCCTACTATAATTAACGCAGTAGAGGTTAACTCCGGTAAGTCTTCTCTCCCTTCTATAGTAAAGAGCCTAGACCTACTTCTTCCTAAAATCCTAGTCTCTAAAGTTACCACAATATAGAAGGGTATATTCGTTCTAGAGAACCTCGTAAAGCTACACAATAACCCATCTAGGATTAACTCCAATTAAATAGAGTTAACGGTAGACGGAAGAGTTATTGCCTCCAGCAATAGCTTTAAAAAGGACTTCTCCTCTATAGGTATTTAGTAACTACGGTATTATCGTCCAAACCCTCTAGGCCACATCGACCCCCTTAGCTATTATAATAGCAAAATTCTACCAAGCTATTATAGGCTTCTTTGCACAATTCGTCTAGAACAGCGTCCTTAATTTAGCTATAGTTGTCTACTAGAGAGCTATAAGGCTTAATTAAACTAACCCTACTAACTAGGCTATCCCTATTAAACTATAAACAGCTAACTATAACTTCGCCACTCTACGCCCGGCCCTATTATCCTCCTATATTAGCTCGTTATTAAAACACCCTTAGGTAGATACGTCTACCTTATCCCCACAGGGCTAGGTATATAGTAATTAGAATATAGGCTAGCCGTGCTTTAAATTACTATATTCCTATTAATATCTCTATAAAGCATATAAAGGGAATTATATTAAGAAAGACTGCAAGGGGTCTCTATAATAATTTATACCCTCTTTACGCCTAAATTTATCGCTAAGATTTAAGGCGTTTACCCTAGGGTATCTACTTTATACTTTACCATCGCTATTAAACGCATTAGCTTAAAGGGATAAGCTACTCCTATACCCTAGAGATCTTAGCCCCCTAATTAAGGGTATCCTAACGTATAGCGCGCGGATTAGAGTTACTACCTCACTACTAACGCGTACGTGTTTAAATTAACTCCCTTCTAATACTAACCCTAGGGTAATTATTATAAAGATTGCTACCAATCTGCCCATCGGCCGTATTACTATTCGTCCGCCTAAAGTAACCTATTGCTCCCCCTTAGGACTTATACCTAAGCCAGATAGAACCTTTCGCTATATTTATAATATCTCTTTACCTAAGCCTTACTAAGGCCTCTCCGTTAACGCTACTATTTTAAAGGCCTACTCTACCCTTACCTATAGCACTATAGACGATATTTTAGCGCTTATCCTCCTCGCTAGGAGAGGCACCGTTATCCTTAAACGCGATCTTAAAGACGCTTTTTAAAATATCCTAGTTGCTATTACCGATTAACGCCTACTAGGTTTTAAGTAAGAGAAGATAGTATATATTAAATACTGCCTTCCCTTTAGTCTAGCCACTCTGCCTTTCCTCTTTAACCTCTTTATAGAAGCCCTATATTAGGTCCTTAAACGCCGCCTCTACCTAATTATCGCCTTCTTCGCACTAGTTTATTATCTAGATAACTTTATATTTATCTTACGCCTAAACACTAGGTACGCACTAGTAGTTTGCATATATAACTTTATAATTATACTACTTAGATTCCCTCCTAACGCTATAAAAGACTCCTATAGTACAGTATTAGACATATTAGGCTATTAGATTAACACTAATACCTTCTTCTTATCCCTTAGCTTTATTAAGTAAATAGCACTATAAGATCTACTTACCTCCTTCGTCCTTAGGCCCTAAGTCTCTCTTAAATAATACTAGTAACTTAGAGGCAGCCTCGCCTAGGCTATAAAAGTTATCTAATTAGGGTAATCTTACTTAAGATTACTATGGGACCTTATTATAGCTTTCTCTCTTCTAAACCGCTACACTTTACCTATTTTGCTAGCGGTAATCTCTAACCTAGCTTAGTGGAGCAAAGCCCTAGCGCTTTAAAATAGGGTTCGTTTCTTTTAGGAGGACATTACTCGCCCCTAGATTTATCTCTTTATAGATACCTTATCTAAATATAGTTACGCTAGCTTCTTCTATAGCTGCCTAGGCTACTTCTCCACTAAGACCCATTCTACTCCTTATAGTTAATAGCGCCCTTATACCTCCGCGCTATTACAAAACAACCTCTTTATAGTATTTACTACCTCTAAGCACCTCTATACCCACATTAATATGCTTAAAGTACTCGCTATTACTAACGTATTTGTAAAATAGAGCCTTACCTAGTAGTATTTATCTATTTATATCTACATGGATAATATAGTCGCCCTTATAGGCCTATAAAATATAGTACTTAAAGGCCCTACTAATTTACTCCTCTAATAAATCTTAGTTTAGGCTGCTGTATTTAATATCTAGTTATAATCTTCCTAGATTTTATCTAAAGATAATATACTAGCTAACGCACTCTCCCGCTTTAACTAGGCTATAGCTAAAAATCTCTATCTTTAGATTAATCTCTCGGTGCTAACGGCTTATCTTTAGGCTCATTAATCGACCTACTAGGCCCGCCGCCTACGTTTATTACCTAATTAGGCCAATCTTACTTAGTTTTAAACCTTTTATAGCACGGTATCAAGCCTAGTACCCATAAGACGTACGCCTTAGGTATAAAGTTATAGGAGTTCTTCTACGCTATAAGGGCTATAGCGCTATACCTAGCCTATTTACCTAACCTTATAAAATAGGTAGCATAGAGAATATATAGCAATAGTTCTCCGTATATAGGCAGGGTAGCTTTAAAGACTATACGCTTATACCTCGCCGCGATCCGCTCTATATACGTTAACTACGTTCTCCTAGTTATAGTATTTAAGAATATATTACTTTATCGTATACTAGATAGGGTAACTTCTTTTAACTCTAGCCCAAAAGAAGCTACTCTAAAGTTACCAATTTTACACAGCATCTTCGCTAAGATCGCAATTGGCAGCAACTTAATCTAAGGGGTAAATACTAACACTGCCTTCTACCTTGCCTTCGCAGGGTGCCTCTATATAGGCGAGATCTCCTATACTAACAAGCAACGATCTAAATTATTATTCGCCGCAACTAAGGCTACCTGCTTAAACGTATAGATTAGCCCCTCTAGAGATTACCTTACCTTCTATCTTAAATGGAGTAAGACTAATAAGGACAAGCAGGGCGTTTAAATTATAGTAGCCGCCACCTTTAACGCGGTTTACCCTATAGTAGCGCTATAAAGGCTTTTTTTCCTAGACTCCTAGGCTCCCTTTACGCCGCTATTTACCATATCTAGTAGCATGGCGTTCTCCGCCTTATACGCGCGGAAGATACTTAAATTAAGGCTAACCCTCTATAGCATCTAAGCTGTATAGTATATAGGTTATAGCTTCCATAGGGGCGCGTCCCAATATACCCTAGACCACGGCTTCTCTAATAAGGAGGTCTAACGCCTAAGCCACTAGTCGTTAGACGCCTTCCGCCTTTATTACTTAACCTTATAGGCTAACACCTTCTACCTTTTACGGAGGTTTTAACTGGGTACCCTACTAGCGTTCTCTTTAACTTAGCCTCGCGTGTAAGGCTAATACCTAAAACATATCTCTCTACACACATTTTCTCCCAATTTAGCTGCGGTTACGCTTTGCTCTTCTTAAACCATAGGCTTATAAGTTTAGGGCTATTTTTCCTACCTTTTTATAGTAAAAACAGCTTATAAAAGCTGGAAAATAAGCCCGCTATTTATAAGCCCCTAAGCCGCAGCCACTAATTAAAAAAATTGACAAAAAATTATATATATAAAGAGATAGATAATAGGGTCTATAGGGAGTTACGTAACCCACAGCGCACAGCTTAAAGTCTCTTTATTAAGAACTTTAAGCAGCAATAATATTATCTAATTAAATTCGAATATGCTAGTTCTCGTTAATTAAAGCTGCTATTAATTTACCCGCCTACTTAAGCGTTTGCTTCTTTACCTTATATATATATATATATTAGGACTGTGCTAGGGCATACTACCTACTACGTCCTACTATTCTACTACCGTTATCGAACAATCGGGCTCGTATAGAATCACGTAAAAACTAGCCAATTAGGATTTTCCATCCCCGGGATAGAAAATCGCTATTAGCTCGCTTACTACTAGCGCCTTAGCGGCCCCCTCTTCTTCTTCTCTTTAGCTTAGCATCTTTATATAGTTTAGACGCACTTATATAAGCCCATTATATATATAGCTTATGCCCTACTTCTTATAAGTATATACCTTTGCTAGTTAGACCATAGGCTTATAAGTTTAGGGCTATTTTTCCTACCTTTTTACAGTAAAAACAGCTTACAAAAGCTAGAAAATAAGCCCGCCATTTGCAGGCCCCTAAGCCACAGCCACCAATTAAAAAAATCAACAAAAAATCACGTATATAAAGAGATAGATTAGCCGCTAAAGCTAGCATAAACGCCAACGCCCGTAGCATATATTAGGCTACGGCGCCGGTTGCTAATTAGCTTAGGAGTTTATAGGAGTTATAAGGATTATAAAAGTATGGCGGTGCCAGCCGCTAATTAGCTTAGGAGTTTGCAGGTAAGGTGGATTTTCTCTTTAAGGGTCTAAGTTAACTAAGATAAAGTATCTATAAGCTCGGCGATATGCATATACATATAACCATGCACGGACTATATTATAGATATTTTCTCGAGCGATTAAGCTCTATGGCTTCTTCCTTATAAAGCTGTTCTTCCCAATACTGGTACACGCCTTATTCCGGAATATTTCTGCCTTATTCTAGAATATTTCTACCTTATTCCGGAATAGATTGTCCTTAAAGAGGAACAAATCGTGTATCGCTTTAAGCTGCTTTATTCCGGATTAATTGCTTTATTTTACAATAGATTTAAAGCTATATAAAACTTTTTAATGAAGCTTTTTAGTAGATTTTAGCTATTTCTATAAGTTAATTTAGGAAGTATGGTGTAGTTAATGGTTATAAATAAGGACTAATATATAATCTTATTAATTTTAGGCGTAAAATAAGTAATAATATATCCTTAATTTTCTAATTAATTTTCTAATAAAATTTTGCAAGGCTTTAGAGATTAAATTTAACTACCCCCCTAAACCACTATAATACTATTAGATTCCATCTAAACTAGGTTACGCTATAATTTATAAGTATATTTAAAGGCCTTTCCACGTTGTAGATATAGTCTATAAGTAGTAAAAACCAATTAGGTAGGAGGTAGTTAATTATATTTCCTAATACTAAAATTTACAAATTGCGTAAAGCCTTAGACCTACTAAGATCTGTTAAAAGCCGGGCTCTCTAACATTCTGCTAGCCATAGACTAATTGCCTAATTAGGTTTAGTGCAGTTGCGATTTAGATTTCTCCTGCTAGCCTTGCCCGCTTTATTATCCTCCTCTCCTTTAACTTCCGTAGCCTTTATAGTGGGCTTAATTAATTGCTTTCCTTATTTGCTATTACTAATTAAGGTTATATAAGGCTTTAAGGTTATATAGAGCTTTAAGGTTGTATAGAGCTTTAAGGCTTTATCTCCTGCTAGGGGCGCTTTAGCTAAGAGGTTATCTAAGAACTAGTAAGTCTCCTATAGCTTATAGCTCTTAAAGGTGGTTTGCTAGAGTTTTCGGTTAGTTAATTTATATAAGCTCTCCCTTTATAGTAGTAAAAAGAACACTCTATATTTCCTTTTTAATAGCTATATCGCTAATTGCTATATCCTTGCTTATACCTACAGCTAGTAAGTCGCATAGTTATTAGATAAGCTTTTACTATTGTAGAAAGTAGTATAACTTTACTAATACTTATAGAGATCTGAGCATTATAAGTCTCTTTTAGTTTAATTAACTTGCTACCAAAGAAGGGCTCTTTAATAATTCCGTACTAAGTGCGAATTTTATAGTAGCTATGGTTTTAAATCTTATATATATAGCTGGGTATATAAGAGATCTTAGTGGCCTTTTAAAGCTTTCTAAGAATTAGAAAAAGGATAAAGTCGCCTATATTAAATATAGTAATAAAATGCTGCGTACTATATGTTACGGACGCTTTAAGTATAATATTATAACTACTTAGAGAAGAGTTGGAAGAAGCTAGTTAGTTAATTTAGGTATAGTCTAAGATAGAGCCGATAGAGCTATATGACGAGGAATAGTAACTAAGGTTATATAATGTTGTACGTAGTATACGTAATATATAAGGGAAACGTACGTATAATATATATAACACGTATATTATATATAAGGAAGATTTTATAGGGGTACGGTTGTGTATTTAAGGACCCTTAATCCCTACCTAGATAGTTTCTTTCTTATAGTAATTCTTAGAATATAATTAGAGTTAATCTATTAGGCAACCACTTCACCAGTTATTATTACGTTGTTAACTTTTAATTTACATTACCTACACACCTAGCCTATTAATGAGCCTATTATAGTACTTACTATAAGGTTCTATTATATAATTACTACCTAGTTATAGTATTAAATATAGAAAGTTAAATAATATACCACTAAAAGCAGCTACTATAACGCTATTAACGGCGGTAACTACTTTCAGGTTAGGGGGTGACACTAGTATAGCAGATACTAATTTATAGCAACCTATAACGGTTAGACAATTATAAGAGATAGTTAACTAGTTAACGGAAAATAATATAATGCTGGAAAATAGGATTAATAGGATAAGGGCAGCAAAGATTAAGTTACTATTAATTAAGAGATTCTTAGAAGAAAGAGCGAAGCTTAAAGGATTTCTTATATAAATGCACTTTAAAGTTATATAAGAAGGAGTAAAGCTACTAATACCTATGGATTGAATAGCATATGCGGGACTATTTCTATTAGGAAGGGTACTTAAGTAGTTTAAGTTTTACCTTATAGAGATATAAGCAAACGGAATAACAACCACTAATTAGGAGGTACGATTTATATTTTTAAGCTAGGAAGGGTTTATAAAGCAACTTATATAAATATTTAAAGACCTAGAGGCGGTAACTACGGCGGAAAGAAAACTCTAAAATATTACGTAATAAACCTTAGCAATTAAGTATATAATATAGTTCTAGGCATTAGCTATATAAGTTAAGTAGAATAATAAGGCGCTTATAGCATAGTATAAGTAGGGACTTAAGGCTAAAGTTTAGGACGTAATTATCCTAATGGAAGATATAAATACCCTATAGGAATTAATAAATTAAGTAATTAAGATTAGTAATTGGATCTATTAAAGGGAATAGGCTAAGAGAGGCTAAGATAGAGTTTTATAGTTATATAAGGCGCAGAGTACGTAATAACTAAAGCTAAGTTAGAAACTATGGTATGGCGCAAAGCTAATAGACCTAAGTGGTACTAAAGAAGCCCATAAGAGATAAAGTAAGAAACTATAGAAACCTAGAGGTTAAGGATTTAGTAATTATAGGACTAAAAAGTAGAGGCTAAACTAGGGATCTTAGTAGTAGAAGACGTTTAAGCGGACTCTATAGTAAAGTTAGTGGTTTAAAAATAAAGCTTATATAAATTATGGGAAACAAGGTTACTTTATAAGGAATTATAAAGATAGTTAGAGTTACTATATAATAAAGGGAACTAGACTAGTAGAAGATATATATATATAAACGGACGATAGTGTACTATAAGGAACTAAAAAGTGTTTAATTAGAAGTTTTACGTTTTATTATAATAACGCATGCCAAATTTATAAAGATACTAAGTATAGTGTAAGCTATTAGCTATAAGAGCTAAAATCCTTAAAATATAGGGGAACTAATAAATTATTATATAGATTGGATATTAAGGATAATAAGTTTAATATAGGCGAAATATTTGCAGACGATAAGGTAATAAGGGCAGCTTACTAGAAGCGTATAAACCTTAAAGAAGTTATCTTAGAAGTAGAGACTAAGACTACTATAGAGTAAAGTTTAGTAACGGGAATTATAACACCATTAAATACGGCATCTATTGCTTTATAAGATAAAAGGAAAAGTATTTTACAAAGATTAAGCAAGTAGATAACTACTAGTGCTAATTTATTGCTTAATAAAGGCAAAAGGCTAAAGGCTTAAGATTTTTAAGAAGAGATAAAAGACGACTAAGACTTATAAAACGAGATAAGGTATACCTAAGGACCTATAATAGATAGGAACCAATAAAGTAGGGTAATAGCTTAGTTTAAGGATATATAAATAAGCTTAGGATAGAGTTTCCTATAGGTTTAAGACTTTTAAGATAAGATAAGAATACCTAAGCCTAGTTAGACTAAGGTAGGAGTAAAGCTTAAGATAGGAGTAAGCTTAAAATTAAGAATCCTATAGAACTAAGACTTTAATATATAAATAAGGGCTATTAATAAGATTAAAAAATAAGAAGACTTTAAGGATCTACTTATAAGATATGAAAAGAAAGAAACTATAGAGGAATTTAGGGTAAGAATTACCTTATGGTAAGAATAGAAACTAGATAAGAGATCTAGTATACTAGGCCGTATAAGGGACAGAGTACCTATATAAAGAATTACTAATAGGCCTAGGACAGGCATACTAAGAGCTAAGTGGCTTACTAAACTGGAATAAGAAGAGGATCTAGGGATTTTAACTAGGTTTAAGGAATAATATATAAAAGGCTATTATAACGCAGTAATAAGAAGATACTTCCTTATGGATAAGCTATATATACTTAAGGGGTTGTACTAAAAGTGGTATAGATAACGATATAACAATAAGTAAGAGGATTTCTATATATAGTTAAATAAAAAGGTTGTCTAAAACCACCCGATTATAGAGAAGGCCATAACTTATATTAAAGGAGCCTTAATTATAACGTTAAAAGATCTAAAGGAGTAATTAGAGGACTAAAGAAGTAAGAGGTAAATCTTAGTACCTATAAATAAAGTTATAACGCTTAGATTAATACAAGAAAGGTTTAAACTTAAGGATAAAGATAAGCTAAGAGTTAACCTAAAATACTAAGTATATTATATGTTAGTATAGATTATATACGTGGATAATATATATAATATATATAGAGCACCTAAAAATAAAAACCGGAAATACTTAGTAAGGATATATTGGGCACCGGACGAGGCAAAATATAAAAACGCTAAGTATATATATAGTTAGCACCCAGTAGAAGTATAAAGCTAAGGGGACTTAATACTTTAGCTAGGAAGATTCCTTATAAAGAAATACCTAGATGGATAATAGTGGTGGGAATGCCTAAAAAATACGTGTCTATAGTATATTAAAGATAAAAAGCGAACTAAGTATTAGTTAAAAGTGGACTAAGTATAAATAGAATTAAGTAGCTAATAATTAGGAAAAGTAGAGGCCTATAAAACTAGAGGGAACTAGTAGTAGAGCCTTAAACCCTTAAAGGAATTTAAAGATAACACATAAATTTATAAGTTAAGTAGTAAGATTAACAGTTTAAAGTATTAATAGATAGTGGAGTAATAAGGAACTATATATTACTAGCAGTAATTAAAAGGATAGGGCTACCGCACAGGAAAAAGGAGCACCCTTACCTATTAGTGATAATTTTAGGAGATCCAATAGCCTATAGAGGAGGTATTATTAATCTTAAAATAGGACCTATTTAGTTAACTATTAAAGGGAGGTAAATTAAGATATTTTTTAATATATTACTATTAGGGAATAATAAGGCAGTATTAGGAATACCTTAGTTATAAAAATACAATCTAAAAATTAATTGGATTATAGGTTAGGTCGATATTAAGGATACTTAATAGTATAAGATATGGTAATAAGCTAAGCTAGTATAGTACTAAGTAGGAGCGACCTATAAAGAGACGGAAAAAGGACTAAGCTATATACTAAAAAGATACTATAAGTACGGCAAGAAACTATAGTTACTAAAAAGTAAAAAGCTGTTAGAGTATATAGTATAGGACTATAAAATAGAATTAGAACTAGGAATAAGTTTAAGGTTCTTTTTAATTTACAAGCTTACTAAAGAGGAAGGTAGAGCATTAAAAGAGTTTATCTAAGAAAACTTATAAAAGGGTTATATTAGACTATTATAGTTATTAGTAGGTTATCTAGTACTATTTATATTAAAGAAAAATAGCAAACTAAGACTGTATATTGACTATAGACAGTTAAATAGTATTATTAGGAAGGATAGGTATCCTTTACCTTTAATTAGCGAAATTTAAGATAGGATAAGTAACGTATAAATCTTTATAAAGATAGACCTGAGGTAGGCGTACTATTAAATTAGGATTAAGGAAGGCGACAAATAGAAAGCAGCCTTTAGATTAAAAAAAGGACTATATAAACCATTAGTTATATAATTTAGGCTTATAAATGCACCAGTAATGTTTTAGAAGCGTATTAATAATATATTAGGAGAACACCTAAATAAATTTGTTATAGTATATTTTAACAATATTATTATCTACTTAATAACTAAGGAAGAGCATAGAGAATATGTTAAATGGGTCTTAAAGAGACTATAGGAAAAGCAGATATTAGTAGCAATTAAAAAATATAAGTTCTTTACTAGGAAGACCGATTTCGTTAAATTTATTATTAAACTAGGCTAACTTAGTATAGATCTAAAGAAGATTAAGGCTATAGTAAATTGGTAAGAACTAGAGAATGTTACGCAGTTAAGATTATTTCTAGGTTTTTGCAATTACTATAGAAGGTTTATAGCGTAATGGTTAAAAGATATTAAACTATTTACGCGACTAATAAAGAAAGAAGAACTATAGGTATGGGGAGAAAAACAGCAAAATTATTTAAGAAAGTTAAAAAACTATTTACCTAGGAGCTAGTTCTTAAAATCTATTAACTAGGACTAGAGACGGTTATAAAAATAAATATATTAGACTTTATACTAAGGGCGTGCTTTATATAGAAATATTAAAATAGATAGTATTTAGTGGCATATTATAGCTAAAAGATAATATTACTAGAGTTAAACTATAATATCTATAACAAGGAGTTACTAGGTATAGTTATAGTATTAAAAAATAGAGAGCGTTCTTATAGGGCATAGAAAAACTATTTATAGTTAAGACGGATTATAAGAGCCTAATAGGATTCCTAATAATAAAGGAACTTAACTAAAAATAGGTTAGATAGGCAGAGATGCTTATAGAATACTATTTTAAGATTTAGTATATTAAGGGCATAGATAATATATAAGTAGACACTTTAAGTTAGAGAGCCGAACTATAGAACGACAAAAAGCCATTAGGGGCTTTACTATAAAAGGATATAAATGGACTAATTAGGTATAATTATCCGAAAATTATAGCAACTTAAGAAGAACTAGATAGAGTTTACGAGTTACTAAAAGCTTTTAGGTATAAAGAATTCTAAAGGCATAGCTAGAAGATCTATAAATAGATATATACGAAAATTAAGAAGTATAGCGGAATACTTTATAAAGGGCTTCTATAAGGGAATAACTTAAGGACATAATAGAGCCACGGGCTTAGTATTAAGACTCTAAGAGGAGTATATTATTAATGGAATCTAAGGCTTAGCGCAAAAAATTATAAAGGAATATTTAGATTGCTAGAGAAATAAACTAATAAGGCATAAGTTATATAGAGGGCTATAACCTATTAAAATACTAAAAAGACTATGGGAGGTTATATTATAGGACTTTATTATAAAGTTGCTAAAGGTAAGAGATCCTATTACCGGATAAGATTATAATATAATTTTAGTAATAGTAGATAAGCTTATAAAGTAGGGATACTTTATAGCATATATAGAAGAAATATTAGTAGAGGATATTGCTAAAATCTATATTAAAGAAGTATTTATAAGATATGGAGCACTAAATAAGATTATATTAGACAGAGATCTAAGATTTATAGCAGCATTTTAGGAGGTATTCTTAGCGGAATAAGGAGTTAGAGCAGTAACTTCTACCATATATTATCCGCAGACAGACAGTTAGACAAAAAGATTAAATTAAACACTAGAGTAGTATCTAAAGCACTATATTAATTACCTATAGAATAATTGGGTATTATTATTACTAGTTATATAGTTTATATATAATGCGACACTATAAAAAGGAATAAGCATATTACTATTTAAGGCGAATTATAGATATAAGCTAAGAATATCGTTATTACTATAATAAGTAAAGAAAATAAGTAGTATAGCTAAAGAAAGAATAAAGATATTAATAAATCTTTATATAGACCTTATAGAATTAGTAAAGAAAGTATAAGAGAGAATAAAAAGGTACTATAATACTAAGAGATTTAAGGGACCAGATCTTAAGGAGGGAGATAAAGTATAGCTACTATACAAAATTTTTAAGAGCTAACGACTAAGTAAGAAGTTAAACTATGTT
>Ga0307515_10017463_pt1 | contig 13062 bp, 13 predicted proteins | sample 17_EM_MG_FD_194513 | JGI IMG/M metagenome (GOLD analysis project Ga0307515, IMG submission 194513) | Populus trichocarpa ectomycorrhiza microbial communities from riparian zone in the Pacific Northwest, United States - 17_EM | ecosystem: Host-associated > Plants > Roots > Unclassified | place...
CCCATTAGGGCAAGTGCGCTGCACGCCATCACGTGCATGTGCTATTTTTCGCATGTTGCATAAATCCTTACAGCCCTCATTCACAAGCTATGTCTGGAGTCGGGGTGGGCTCGAAGGAGATGCAGTCTGTGCTGGTGGACAACAGGCAGCTCCTCCCGCTTCAAATTATGCTAAATGATCTCAACACCAAGCTTGCATAAGTGAAGCCCTATTGTAATTCACTCTAATATACTTATGTAGGACCTACAGGAATCTGGAGCTAGAAAACCGTAAGGCCCATATACTGCCTCCTGCATTGGGCACTGCCTGTATGCTTGAGCTTAAACGCACCGGGGCTGAACGGCTCGACCCACTTACAAAGTTCAAGCTATTTGAACCCAAGGATGCTGTAATACCCTCAGGTTCAGGTCTGAAGACCCACCACCGCCCGACCTCCTGTCCTCACAAGAGGCGAATCGACAACGACATTGATAACGATCTCAGCGAGGACTTCGTCTCAAACCCCATCGAGCAGTTACCCTCGCTCCTCGCGAATGACCTGTTGGCGACAGCGGTCTCGGAAGTCCGTTTACAGATGGATGGGTGGCCGGCACCCCACATCTTCGGGTTGTTCGTGGTACTCGTAGAACCCCCAATGAACCTGGGCCTCAATACCATTGAGGGCCTCCAAGATTACCTTACCAAGTTATTGGTGAAGGTAGGGTGCCTGGCCGACAATGGGATACGTGGGACCACCACCCACTGTTGGCACGCTTTACTGGGTAAGCGTTCCCATGTAACTCTCCACATATCTGATTTTCACATTTTTACAGTGTTAATCAGCAGCCACAACGAGCCTGGGAAGCGGGCAGATTGGGTACCAATCCTCAAACTGCTCAAGAAATCTAAAAAGTGACTCATCAACTGGGACCCTTCCGTTCCCTTTCCTTCCAAAGGCGTGTTTCCAAGATTGCACCAGACCTACAGGAGTATGGTGAAGATGTTCTTCAATCCAGACCCGGCTTCTAGATTGCGCCTCGTTCCAATTGAAGGCAAGTCACAGGATCTGTTCAATTCTTGTTATAGTATTGACAAGAATCCTTCAAGGTCCATGTACTGATGACACGCCGGTCATTGTCAATACTGTCCATCTGAACGCGGTTTGTCATGGGTGCACGGCAAAGCCAGAGGTTATTATAGTTGAACCCTTGACTGTATCGCAATGGTCTCAGCCGATCAGTGCTGTTTGTGGGCCCGATGCAATCGCTCAAAGCGCTGCCGCTGCGCCGACGACTCAAGGATTAGGCGTCCAACCCACTGATCCATTCCACCTCAGTCACACCTTTTCTATGGCCCCAAGGACCTTCGACCCCTCCCAACTCCCTTCCATCCCACCAGATGGTATCTTTACCCCTAGCGAAGGCATGGGGCTCTACGAGAGCAATGCGCAGAGCCTCCCATTCAACTCATTCGCTGCCCTGGAGTCCAACCCCCTCTCATTCATGCCGCCATTCCAACATTACCCCAGCCAGAAGCGAGTTTCCCCATCGTTACCAGCCCAGGATGAGCGACTCAAATGCCAGAAACTTGAGACAGGTGACAAGCATCTGGTCAGCCAACAAGTGGGGGCTCGTCAGGCTGACCATCACACCGTGGCTGTCGCTGGTAATGTTCAGACAACTGAGCTGAATCTCCCAGCTGCAAACCAAGCGCCGGCCAATGCCAGCATATATCCTATCCCATCCTCCTCGTTACATCATCCCCAAGGGATATCTGACAGCGAGTATATCAGGCTGCTTCAGGCGAAGATTGCGGAGAGTGATGTACCATCGCTTCATTTCTAGGGTGATTCACACTGGTTCCCCTTTCCTTTCGTCACCACCTTTCCGTTGTTCCATTTCTTGGCGCATCAACAAGTGTATTCGAGTAAAATAGAATTTAGTTTCAATTTATTAGTGCATACGAGTGGATGCCTCAAACTTGACAAAAAAAGGTGATTTCGCCCAAATTACAGAGCCGTATCTCCTATGTCTCTGAATTCTGTCTCTGCACGCAGACTTGCTGATTGTATGATTTCGTCCATTTTGATACGGGCTTCACGGTATGATGAAATTCATGGATTATATCTCCAACTCGTTTTTATGAGTGCTATATGCAATGATAAGCTATGAGAGCTGATCCAACAATCGCCAATTCGTTCGTACGATTCGGTCTATTTCGATAGGGGCTTCGCTGCATAATAAGCTGCATGGATTATATCTTCAAATCGTTTATATGAGTGTTATATGTAATGAGAAACCATGAGAGGTGACTCAACGTTCGCCAATTCCTTCATGCGATTTGACAATTTTGATAGGGTCTCCAATATGGGATAAAATACATGAATTATATCTCGAGTTCACGTATGTGAGTGCTATATGCGATTATGCTGATCCCATGACCACAAATTTGCTCTCCCCTATGGGCTTGTTCGTTTGCACGATTTCGTCTGTTCCGAGCGACAGGGCCTTCGCTATGCATGTATTACATCTCTAATCCATCTATATGAGTACTGTATGAGTACTGTATGTGATTATGCTGACGCCATGTTCACCAATTCGTGCTGCCCCTATCGGCTCAGTTTCACGCTCGTTCTGCTCGTTCTCACTCTGGAAGCGACTGTACACTAATAGATACTATAAGGTAGGCGACAGCCTAAAGGCCCCACCACAGCCACACCCAGCCTCGCACTGCCAAAATCTGGTGGTCCGAATTTTTTTTTTTGTACCTGTAGCTAGTTTTATATTTCATAAAAGTTGATAATTGTAACACTGTTTAAACGCATGATCTCGCCTCCCGCAGAGCGTCTGGCGGCAATGTACGGTGGCCGTTGTACTTTTTGCATGCCCAAGCGGCCTGTGGCCCATCCAGTCCAGCCCTGTACATACTCCTCACTGAGTTACGTGAGTAGTGGCGAGGCCATTTGCTTGAGGCGAATTTTTCAGCAGCCGATTTCTGCCAATTTGCAAGACCCGTGAAGAGGATCGTGTTGAGGTTTGTGGATATTTGCTGATGGCTGTCTTCCTCATCCCCTCGATCTAGGCAAACAATTGATGATGAGTTGCTGCTTGTGCACATGGATTCCTCTTCACCACTATCACCCCACTTGACTTGGTTGTCGATCCAGTGAGTATTTATTTCAAGAACGTTTGATATTTTTTGGCTGTTTTCTGCTTCTGTAGGTGCCCGATCGTCTATAATTCCATTATTCCACTTGTAACTCGCACGCTTTGAAAGGTTGATCCTTTGTGCTATTGTTGAGTTCTTTGGGCATCCCATGGCCTCGGTTTAGTGGTTCATATGTAAATTTTTGTTGTCAATCTGAATGAAAATACAAAGCCAGATCGACACAAAGCAAGATCAATACAAAGCAGCGATACAAAGCAAGACCATGTGACAGGACTGCCATTTTTTGCAATCCGGAAAAAGGTAAACTCCCCAACAGGCCGTTCTTGCCTAAAAAAAACCTTTGGGCTGGCAATCAAAATTTCCATAATGGGGCCGGACTGAGGGGGTCGGGCATGGTTTGGACCATGCAGAAAATTTTATTTTAACTCTCTACATTGTTTACAGTATTTTTTCTAACTACATAGTATGGGCGCGGGGCGGAATTAGCCCACCGGCCAAGTCGGTGGCTGTGGTGGGGCCTTTAGGCTGTCGCCTACCTTATTATACTCATACTAGCTACATATACAATGATTTTGTATGTGGAATTCAAGAAAAACACAACCCCCCCTGAAACTTCGTCATTTTGCTGCTCACGCTGGGGTGTGGAGTGCAAAAAAAAAAATGCGTATACCAGGCTCTCTCTCTCTCTCTCTCTCTCTCTCTCTAGAGAGCGAGCAAGAGGAGAGGAGGAAGAGTGAGAGTGAGAGTTGGTTGGCCAGGTCCCACCCCGGCCTACCCTATTGGCCCCACACGTACCAACCACCCCTGGCGCCCCACCACCCCTGGCCCACTCTATTGGCCCAATGCGTGTCAACCACCCCGGCCTACCCTATCGGGCGAACGTGTGCCAACCACCCTGGCCTGCCCTATCGGGCGGCCGCATGGCGGCCATCCTAGCCTACCCTATTGGCCCGACGCATACCATATGGGCCTGCATAGGTCGTCATGCCCCCCGCCTCCAGCGGTCATCAAGCGTGCCGTCTTAGAGCATACAAATGTTTCTCTCATTTTTACGGCCCTTTCGGCAGCCCATAGAGGATTGTCGGGGCTGCAGGAACGCGCGCGCATGCGCAGTAGATATATTCAGGTAAATTAGGAATAAATCTATTTACCTCTCCAGTGATTACTCTTGATGTAAATAGTGGAATTTGTAAATATCTTTCACGAAATCACCCATTCTAGGCTGCCACATGCGCCCAAAAAAATTCCAATAAATTCCAGATAAATTCCAAATAAATTCCAAATAAAATGATTAAATCACAGATAAATACACAACTAGACTATGATCAGGTATTTTATATTTTGTATGGGCTGTATCGGGGCCCCTGTTGTTTGGAACTCTGCTGCGCGTCGTTGTGACGGCCTCCCTTCAAGCCAACGCCTTGTCATGACACTCTCTTCAAGCTGACGCCGCGTCATGACGGCCTCTCTTCAAGCTGACGCTGTGTCCCATGTTGACGGCCCATCATGACGACCTCCCTTCTAGCTGACGGTCCGTCATGATGCTCTCTTCAAGCTGACGCAGCGTCATGACGCCTTCTCTTCAAGCTGACGCCGTGTCCCAACCAGACGGCCCGTCATGACAGCTCCCCTTCTAGCTGACAGCCCGTCATGACGACCTCCTTCTAGCTGACGGACCTTCCCAAGCTGATGGCCCGTCGTGATGCCCTCGATTCAAGCTGACGCCGTGTCTTGACTCGAGCTGACGCTGCGTCTTGACTCGAGTGGATCGGTCCATCATGACAGCCCCCCTTCAAGCTGACAGCCCCCCTTCAGGTTGACGGCCCTCCTTCAAGTTGACGGCTCGTCATGGCGACCCTCCTTCGAGTCGACGGCCCGTCATGACGGCCCTCTTTCGAGTTGACGGTGTGTCATGATGATGCTGACGCACCGTCAGCTTCTGCAACTTATGTTTTTTTCCTAGATTATCCAGACGATGTAATTTATACAATGAGTTATATTGTCACACCCCGTGCGTTACACGATTTAATTCCGATATTTTTCCTTTATCCAATTTACCACACCAACCCATCAGAACCAATCGATCGGAACCTAATCGAACCGACTCCAATTACCATTACGCATATCCTGTCGGTTCGTAGGAATTATGGTGAAGTGATATACAGACTTATGAATCCCGCCGGATGCATTGGCTCTCGGGTATATACGGCGGATACGATGGCATACTACTCCACACCTTACCTACGGTGTTTTACTTTAGCGAGCAGGCTCCACTTTATATTTCATATTCCTCTTTACTATTTAAACCCCCATGTATTTCCTCATACTTCTCCAGTTTTCGGATCGAATTAAGAACCGGTCCTCTACTCATTCCCAATCGTCTCCCTAAGGGTCTTACTCTATTCCAATCATCTTCTTACTCTTATCAATTCCTCCGCCATCGTCTTTGATACGATACTCAAGAAATACGCCGAATCCCAAAGACGTATAATTCCGATTAATTCCTCCAGCCTCGGATCGGACTTGTCTTTAACAGTATCCGAAAACTTCAATTGAGTTCTATCGTTCACCATGGCAGTTCGCAACGCCAGAGGACGCTATTCCAAAGCTGGTCCTTCTACCAGGATTCCTGGCGCAATTAATTTCGATGAGTCGGACTCCGCTCCTGTCCCTCTCGCTGTGCTAGGTCTTGCCTCTCCTGAGCATGAACCCAATCCATTGCAAGAAGAACCACAGCATTCCTCTACACCACTTCGATCATCTACTCCAGTCCATATTCCGACACCACCTGTTGCCTCAAATCCTACTCCTCTCCCCACAAATCCCATGACCTCAAATCCGACTCCGCTTGCCTCAAATCCTACTCCTCTTGTCCCACCATTTACTTCCGCTCCTCCTGTTTTCCCTCCACCTCTTCCTTCCCTTCCGTTCATCCGTCAAACAGCCCCGCATCAAGTCCCTCAAAATACTGCTCCTGCTATGATGCCTCCCGCACCTGCTGGCATTGATCCCACTATGTGGGCTAGTAATCAGGCCTTCGTCATGAGTCTGATTCCAGGGCTTCAGGCGATTATTCAGCCTGCCGCGGCAGCGCCACCTGCTCCTGTTTCGCATCCCAAAGAGGGCAATGCTAAGGCTCCGACTCCTTTCAGTGGTGATGACCCCACTAAACTCTGAGAATTCCTCTTCGAGTGCGGTCTCATTTTTGATATCAAACCCTGCACTTTCCAGACCGAAAAATCCTGCGTCATCTATGCCATTAACCACCTCGATGGTATGGCTAAGCATCATTTCCACCGTTTCATCGAAGCAGGATCTACAGATCCTAAGGTCAATTATTGGGCTCAATTCTCCCTCGAGCTCGAAACCATTTTCGGTGACCCCGATCGCATCGGTCATGCATCAGATAAACTCCTCGCACTCAAAATGTCGCACAACAGTCATCTCCACCAATACACAGTCCTGTTCAAGGAATATGCCGATGAACTCGGTTGGCCCAATGTAGTACTCCGCCAACTGTATTACAATGGCCTCCCTACATGCCTCAAGGATGTGTGTGTTAAGAATCGTTTATTATTCTCCTATGTACTGGTACATTTGTCGGCTCGATGCTAGTCGTCGTTGCCCGGTGGTTAATAAAGACTGCCGTTTGTCACCGTCCACTTCCGTTGTCTTCGTCGTGGTTCCTGTCATTCGCATACATCGCACCGTCGTTTGCATACATCGCACTGTCGCTTGCATACATCGCACTTGTTGTTTCATCTCGCTCGTCGCTCGCATACATCGCAAGGGATTATACTTCTATTAGTGTGGACTCAAAAAGACCCGCCTGCTGACTTTGACCAACTAGTCTTAGAAGCTCAGCAAGCTGACAATCGTTACTGGAAGCGCAAGGACGAACGCAAAAAGTCCGAAGCCGCTCAATCCCGCAATTCCGATCAAAAGGGAAAAGCTTCCTCCAGTACTCAACAGTCCAAGTCCACCTCTTCCTCCAAACCCTCCTCCTCCACTTTGAAACCCTCTTCCTCTTCTTCCACTTCCAAGCCCTCCAATAATAATTCCCGCTCCACTCCGTCTTCCTCTGCCAAGGACCTCACCAAAATCCTCGGTTCTGACGGCAAGCTCCTTCCCACCGAACGTGCTCGCCGCGAGCAATTGGGTCTCTGTACCTATTGCGGAGGAGATCACAAAGTCTGTCCGATCAAACCCTCCAAGCCAAAACCCTCTGAGGATAATTCCTCCTCGAACTCCAAACCGTCCACCTCCTCCACCAAGTCGACAAACAACACTTCAAATGGCTCAAAACCCAAGGGTCGTGTTGCTCAAGTCATAATCTCCGTTGCAGAAGAGTCCGATCCGTCGGAGGATTCTGCCAATACGGATTTTTGAACCGCAGTCTCGATGGCGCGCCGAGCCCCTGCGTAACATCGGGTAGCACGCCCACTCAACCCGAAAATTCCGCTATCCCTGAAGCTAGGTTGAGTGCTATGGTTACAGACTGTCCAGATTCGTTTCTTCTTGGTCTCACTATTTCTGATATTCCGATAAAAGCTTTACTTGATTCCGGTGCTACTCATTGTTTCATTGACTCTGCCCTTGTTTCCGATCATCGTCTGCCTATAACTCCGCTTCCCCAGCCCATGCGTCTCCGCCTTTTCGATGGCTCCTATGCATCTGAAAATATTGTCTATGAAGTTACCATTCCTGTTTCCTTTGCTCCTGGTAAAATCCTACCTGTGAGCTTCCTTGTTACCCCTCTGGATCCCAAAATTTCTGCAGTTATCGGATTATGCTGGTTGTGCCAATACAACCCGTTGGTTGACTGGGCGAACAATCGCATTGATTTCCGGACTTCCTTTATTCCTACTCCAGATTCCTTGTCAGATTCCGCCTCTGACTTGGCGCACTCCATGGCCACACCTCCCACACCTGCCTCTTCGGTTCCGTCTGCTCCGGCAGTATCTCCTCCTGCCTCCCCGGCATTATCTCCTTCCGCCACTTTGGCACCTCCTCCTGCCTCCTCAGCATTGCCTTCCTCTGACGCGTCTGCGCCTCCGCCTCAAGGTCGGCCTGTGTCGGTACGCTTCGTGAACGCTGCGGCCTTCCGAATGCTATCAAGAATCGACAACGTTCATACCGGTATTCTTCAACTCAACCCCACAGATTCCGAAGCCTCCCTCCGCGGAGCACAACCTATCCCCGACACCCTCTCCGAAGAAGAGCTCAAGACTCTCCGCTCACAAGTTCCTCCTGAATACCACAATTATCTCAACATCTTCAGTAAGACTAAATCCGACAAGCTCCCTGACCATAATCCCCAATACGATCACCACATCCATCTCGAAGAAGGCAATCAACCACCTCTGGTCTGATCTACAATATGTCCGAGACTGAAGCCGTTGCACTCCACGAATTCCTCAAAGAGAATCTCGATCGCGGCTTTATCTGCCAGTCTCAGTCCCCTTGCGGCGCTCCCGTCTTGTTTGTCAAAAAGAAAGACAGTTCACTCCAACTTTGCATCAACTGGCACGGTCTTAACAAGATCACCAAGAAAGATCGATATCCGCTCCCTCTCATCCCCAATCTCCTCGATCGCCTCCGCTCCTCCGAGATCTACACCAAGATCGACCTCCGCAGCGCATACAACCTCGTCCATATTGCCCCCTGTGATGAGTGGAAAACTGCCTTTCGAACCCGTTATGGTTCCTTCAATTTCAAGGTCATGCATTTCAGTCTTACCAATGCTCCCGCCACTTTCCAGTGCTATATGAACAGCATTTTTTCCGACATCTTAGATCAGTACGTAGTGGTTTACCTCGATGATATCCTTATCTTCTCCAAGAATCCCGAAGAGCATCAAAAGCATGTCCTCGACGTTCTTGAACGTCTCAAGAAACACGGACTATATGTGAAGCCTGAAAAATGCGAATTTTCTGTCAAGTCCACAGAATTCCTCGGCTTCATTATCTCTCCTTCTGGCATTTCTATGTCTCAATCCAAGGTCGATGCCATCCTCAAATGGCCCGCTCCCAAGAATGTCAAGCAGATTCAATCTTTCCTTGGCTTTGCCAATTTTTATCGCCGCTTCATTTACAATTATTCCAACATCGTTATTCCTCTTACTCGCCTCACTCGCAAAGGTATTCCATGGGATTGGACCAATAAAGTCGACTCCGCATTCCGTGCACTCAAGACGGCTTTCACTGAAGCTCCTGTGCTAACACATTGGTCCCCCGACAATCCCATGCTGGTAGAAACCGATGCTTCCGACTACGCCATTGCTGGCATTATTTCCTCCATTACTTCCAATGGCGAGATCCATCCTATCGCATTCCACTCCCATACCCTCACCGATGCCAAGCTCAATTACGACACACATGACAAGGAATTGCTCACTATTTTCAAAAGCTTCAAGACCTGGCGTCATTACCTCGAAGGCTCACAATTCTGCATTGATGTAGTTACAGATCACAAGAACCTCAAGTATTTCTCCACCACCAAAATGCTCTCGCGCAGGCAAGCCCGCTGGTCAGAATTCCTCTCCACCTTCAACTTCACTATTCGCTTCCGCCCTGGCAAACTTGGTGCAAAACCCGACGCACTTACCCGCCGACCGGACGTGTACCCAAAAGGGGGGGAGAAAGACTATTTGTCTGTCAATCTGCAGAATTACCGACCAGTATTTTCCGAAGAACAACTTACTGCCTCTTTACGCACTACAGGTTTACATCCGATCGTCGATCAAGTCCTTCAAACCATTGATACCGATCAACTCCACACCGATATTCGCGAAGCACTCATTACCGACAAATTCGCTCACGATCTCCTTTCCAAACCATTCCCTCCAAATTCCCCTTATTCCCTTTCCCCTTCCGGTCTTCTATTGATCAATCATCGCATTTATGTTCCCGACTCTAGTCCTGCTACTGGCAATCTCCGCACTCGCGTCCTACAACTCAAACACGATCATCCGACTGCTGGTCATCCCGGCCAAAGTCGCACGCTCAAGCTCCTCCGACTTGATTATGTTTGGCCTAATGTCCGCACTGACGTTAAGGATTTTGTTAATAGTTGTATCTCCTGCAAACGCAACAAGAATCCCCGCCATAAGCCCTTCGGACTTATTCAACAATTACCCATTCCTCCTCGACCCTGGCACTCTATCTCTTTTGATTTCATCGAACAACTCCCGCCATCCAAAGGTCACACCACCATCCTCAATATTGTCGATCACGCTAGCAAGCAACTCATCAGTATTCCGACACACGACAAAGTTGACACTCCAGAAATCGCAAGATTATTCCTCCATCACATCTTCGCCAAGCATGGTGTTCCCATGCATGTTACATGCGATCGCGGTTTGGAATTTACTTCACAATTCTTCCGATCGCTTGGAACGTTACTGAACATTAAGATCCACTTCACATCGGGATATAATCCGCAAGCTGATGGCCAGTCTGAAAGAGCAAACCAGACACTCGAACAATATCTCTGACACTATTGCTCTTACCAACAAGACAACTGGTCTGATCTCCTTCCCCTTGCGGAATTTGCTTACAACAATGCTCCCAACACCTCAACCGGTGTTTCGCCTTTCTTTGCCAATAAGGGCTATCACCCAGTACTCGACATTCATCCCGAACGGGATGTTGCTTCACTCCGCACACGAGAGTTCGCAACCGATCTCAACGAACTCCACAAGTACCTTGCAGAATCCCTCAAGTTCGCTCAAGAGCGGTATCAAGTCTCTGCCGATCAGCGAAGAATTCCGCCACCTGACTTCAAACCAGGCGATAGGGTTTTCCTTGTCTCCAAGAACATCAAGACCACCCGCCCGACTCGTAAACTTGCCGAACCATATCTCGGTCCATTTGAAGTTATTGACCATATCGGAAAGAACTCCATTCGTCTCCGTCTTCCTCACGAACTCCGCCTCATTCATCCCGTCTTCCATGTCTTGCAAGTCGAGCCCTCCGTAGAAAATTGTTTCCCCGACCGACAACCTCCGCCTCCTGAACCAATCGAAATAGAAGGCGAAGTCGAATACGAAATCCGCGAAATCCTTGACTCCAAGTACGACCTCCGATTTTGGTCCTCCTGTGAACTATTCTACTATGTCCGCTGGATGGGATATGAAGGTACCGACGAAGAATTTCAATGGCTCCCTGCTACAAACCTCGCTCATGCCGAAGAAGTCATTGAAGAGTTCCATCAACGTTATCCCGAAAAACCCGGTCCCGATCATTTTGCTCCAGACCATGCCGCCCGCCTTACTCGGCACAAAAAGCGGCTTAAAGGTTGCAATCAGGCGTAACCCTGAAATTCTTATCATCAGGTTTCAACACCCATTTTCCTTTTCTCTTTTTATATTTTTGTCATTTTGTTTCTCAAAGTTTCGGAAATTCTTCTCATCTTCTCTGTTCTGGCAACGAAAGAAATTGTTTCAAAAGAATTATTTTACATGTAACGGACTGCGGGCTATGGCTCTTCCTCCATTTGTTTCTCCGCCTCCGCCTCCGCCTCTGCCTGCGTTCCCGTTTCATTCTCCTTTTCCTTCTCTGCTTCGTTTTCGTTCTCATTCTCCTGTTCTTCCTCCGTCTGTTTATTCTCTTCCGCAACCTCTCCTGTATCCTCTTCCGCATATGCCTCCTCCCATTCCATCTCTCCCGCTTCTGTCTTCTTCCACCCGTGTTCCCGCCCGTATCCCGCTTCGTCGATCCGCAAGATGTGCTTGGATATCAACCCAAAGTCCACATCCAATCTCGCAATCGCGTTCTTCAGCCTCTGCTCCATCCTCTTCTCCAAATCATAGAGCCTACTCTCCATCTCCGCGCTCGTAACCAGCTCGTCGTCCGACTCGTCGCTGTCACTTACGACGATTACCCTCGCCGCCCTCCGACGCCTTACAACCGGCTCGTCCGACGTGTCCCGCGACTTGCTCGAACTCCCCAGCGTTTTCCTGGGTCGTCCTCTTGCCAATGGAACACCACCATACGAGCACGACTTGTGTATACGCCGACAGAAATTGCATGCCCGATTTTTTCCTGTCACGACGCACTCCTCATTCTTCCCGACGCATCGGTTGCATTTCCCGCTATCCATCGATCAGCCTCTGTTCGTCCCGATTTATGACGACTTACTCGGGATTCGCCTCCACCGACGGTTGCCCCAATCCTTCAAACACTGCGTCCATGGCTTCCTCCAGCGCTAAATCCGTCGCGATAGCCGAAAGAGGAGGACTGGCAAGGTCAATAACACCTCCCGCTTCTGGGATCGCGAATGTAACCCTGGTTGCCCCAGGCTCCACCGCAGCAGATTCTGTCGCTTCCTCACCGATCGTCGCCTCGGATCAGGGTTCCAACAACATATCGACGTCGAACGAACTACCCTCGACTGCTGGAACCTCCTCGATCGCGGCCTGCTCCTCAATCATCTCTGGTGTCTCCGTCTGCAATGCCGCCGGTTGATTTTCCGACACTGGTTTGCCACCCTCCGTCTCCGCAAGGTGGCTGCAATGAAGCTTGAGCGTATTGCACGCCCTACAACCAGCACACCCGTGCTTGCGCATTTTGCAGTCTAACCCGTGCTCTTTGCACATGTCGCACAGTGTTCTGTCGCAATCCTCGACCTCAGCATCTTCGTCTACTCCGCCTGTCGTCACTTACTCAAAGCTGGGCATTTTCGCAATTTATTTCCGCGGACCTCGGGTTACAGAAGAGTTCAACTTGGCCACGCCTCGCACGCACCTTCCGCTTCGCACAGTGCTTATCCTCCATTCATTCACCACGCCACTCTATGGGCCTTTCCACTGTCGCCTCGTGGGCTCGGCTCCTAGAGGGGGGATACTGTCATGCCCCATGCGTTACACGATTTAATTCCGATATTTTTCCTTTATCCAATTTACCACACCAACCC
>Ga0307515_10017464_pt1 | contig 13062 bp, 14 predicted proteins | sample 17_EM_MG_FD_194513 | JGI IMG/M metagenome (GOLD analysis project Ga0307515, IMG submission 194513) | Populus trichocarpa ectomycorrhiza microbial communities from riparian zone in the Pacific Northwest, United States - 17_EM | ecosystem: Host-associated > Plants > Roots > Unclassified | place...
TTATTTTTAGAGAGTAGGGACCCTCCTTGGCCAAAGTGCCGCCATGTCTGTGATGTGAGACGGTCGCCAAATCACCGCGTTATCGGCTGGTCTCTCTCTCTCGTTTGTTTTGTACACGGGAAAACAGTGCCCTTTTCTTTTTCTTTTTTCTTATCGCATCAGTGATTCCACATCCGCCCGTATCCGCGGGCAGCATGATCACCTCCCTCATCGAGTCTAGGGGGGCATGCCGTAGCACACGTTCGGCGCCAGGTACCATCCGCTCAAGAACGTTTTCCAAGCCTGAGCCGAGCTGATCACCAGCTAATCGACTCGACCCAGAAGGAGAGCGATATAGATAAGCTGAGAGACGGAGACCCGAAAAGTTTTCCCAATCGGTATCTCCCAGGTCCAATTCCTCGTGAATTGCACTCTGTCGTGGATCGGGCCATTTGGAATACGCTTCCAAACGCTGCTATGCGCCAGACGAACCCCATTTCCATCTGCAACTACAAACCCTCGTCAGCCAGTTTTCAGTCAAATACCTGCGTACCCTCGTTCGTTCATTTCGGATATATAGCAAGCGCTCTCAGGGTAGAGTCCTGACGTTACTTGCAATGCAAACTGTTGTCCTATGAAACCCAGAACGTGCCCATGTTCCCAGTACACTCGCCGCGATCGTCCAAAACCACATAGACCCACATACCGGGAGGTTGATCATGGAACCAAACAAGTTATGGCAGGATCTTCCACCCAATAAGAGCACGATGCCTAGATAGGAATACCCGTCGAAAGAGTCTAGGGCCCTACGATGCCGGGTACGGTAAACGGCGCACGGTGCTGTTTAGGCTGCGGAATTAGGTGACCGGAACATTGTAACCATCGGTTCCCCCCGACCCAATGCTCGCCGACCCGAAGGGTTCCGTGTCATGCCCAGGCGCTGGGTGTGTCCGGAGAGGTGTGCCAGGCGCGGCGGGTCGCCTTGGTCTCACGTAAGGCGGTGGGTTCCAGAGTAAACATAAGCAGAACGCAATAGGAGTGACCTGGCACGCAAGCATGAGCCCGCCCTTGCATACGCCCTAAAAGACGGCCAGACCTGGGTATGGGGAAGACCAAAGTGCCCAAACAGGCAGATGTCGGACAGCCCCGCACGAAAGTTCTAGAGAGAACCGATCAGACGTCGAGTCGTCAATCATGGCATCTCTGGAATACGTTTGCCGCGCGCGCGCGGCCAAGTACCGCGTTTTATCGAACAAATTTTAGCGGATTTGGTTTTTTATCCGGGACTTTGGCTCCTTTTTTTGGCGCGGCCCGCGAGCAAGGCAAAGGACTCGGTCGTTGGGGCCACAGTCGAAGGGGGGCAAGATCGATCTCGCGACACACGTTACTAGTCGAACACCATGTCGTACTACAACCCTGGTCAACCGGGCACCTATCCTTACGGATACACCCCAGCAACATACACCCAGACACCCGGAACTTACGCGTCTTACTCCTACCCTCCCACCGCAGTCACCGGATACGGCACAACATGGCCTTACTACTCCTACGTCCCTCCACAGCATCGGACGACAACGACGACCGCACCCCGAAATACGGCAACCAACAGCACGACCACGAGCGCTGCCAATCGGGGAACTAGCTTCGCGACCACGCACACGCCTGCGAGCTATGCAGACACAATAAACGCGGCCGGTGGGAGTGGAAACACGAGGACGGGCAGTCTCGCCACCGGATCGAAACGACAGGCCAATCTGAAAGGGCTGTTTACGAAAGAACGTAAGCGCGATTTGGGAGCCGCAGCACGCTAGAGATAATGAACTCTCTTTCTGTCTTTCAGTGCGAAATCTGATGTATGGGTTTGGAGACGACCGTAACCCTGCGAATGACACGGTGAATGTAATGGAAGAGATATTGATCGAGTATATCGTGGACGTGGTGAGTGGTTGTCCCCAAGCCCTTCTCCATCACCAAAGGCAAATGCTTGGCACCGCAGTGTTCCACTGCTTTAGGTCCAACGAGGAAGTCCCGTCTGTCGATCGACGACATCCGTCGAGTTCTGGCAAGACCAGCCGATGCCAAGAAACTTGCCAGAATGGAGGAACTTCTTTTCATGCAAGAGGAAATCAAACGGGCAAGAGAACAGTTCCCGGACAACGAACTCGGGGCGAACCGCGAATTCTAATCTTCTCCCCTTTGCCCCATTGACTCCAATTTCCTCGCCCTCTCCATCATCTGTTTCATCTCCGTCCACGCCATTCCGATGACCCCTCGTTGATCTAGCCAGTCCGTTATTCCATCCCCATCCTCAAAATCCTTCGGTGGCCGAATCCCCCGAGCGAATGCAACCTTGACGAATCCCGTCTTACCCGTCGATCGTAGTTCCCGCACCTCTGTCGATAATAGGTCGAACAATTTCCACTACATACACCCAGTGATCTCGTCAGATGCTGAAATGCAGCTCCGCAACCATACGGCTTACCTCCCAATGCGTGAATTCGTGAAATGATTGAGTTCGCTTGGCACAGAACCGCCCCAGGTGCATCTGTTTTTGGGGCTTCTCATCCTCGTCCTCGCTCTGGTCCAACTCAGAACGCTCCCCTGAATCCGAGTCTTCTATGGGCTGCGATCAACTGCGTTAACTATCTGAAACGTCTTGTGACCCTCCAGTATCCGCTCCATACCTCAAACGTGGAACGGTCGTACGGCTGTCCATTCACCCGACCAACCATTTTTGACATTCTTCCTCCGAGATTACAGGCATCACAGCCTGGAACCGCAAAGTCCATATCCACCATGCTGAGCACGGGATACTTCTCTAGAACTCTCTTGTATTTCGTTTGCCAAGTCGACGAGGTGATTAATGAATCCCTCATGCCCATTATCTTTCGTCGCACTGTTGACAAGGCAGCATAGAAGTAACTGTCTTCGGCTGAATAAACAATCACAATCGGAACAAACCCCAGATGTCATGTGAAAGGAACTTTGGAGACAATTCAGATGCTCACCAGCCTTTATTTCCTGTATGAACGACACTCGTTGCGAGGGAGACCGGACCGCCAGGTGAACAAATAACTGACAGATTATCTTGAAATGGTGCGAGAGGTCCTGGTGTGAGGACATGTTGAAAGCAACGGGGAGTTCTGGGACGCCGTCCGGCCCGTCGTCCTCCACAATCCAGCCGTTCTCCTCTTCGTCCTCTTCGTCTATACTTTCGTCCCTATCTTCTTCCTTGACTTCCTCGTCAGAATCGATGCCCTTCGAAGGTTTTGCACCTGCGAACGGTTTGAAGAAATCCCATTTGCCGCGCGACGGTCCTGGGAGAGGTTCATCCTCCTCGTCCTCCACCCCGACAGAACCTGGAGAGTCTACAGACAGGCCACTTCTCTGGCCTGTATCATGGTCAAGACAATAAAATGATTTTGAGTGTGGAGTGACATACGTTTGAGCGTTTCAAGACTTTGTTGGAAGGTGGACTTCTTGTCTCGTGTTCGTAGACGTGAGTCGATAATACCTGCCGCAACGTCAGCACAACCCCAGAAAAATAATCGCGATTCCCGTCCGGTGGATCACACTCACGATCCTCGTCAACCTCGTCCTCGAGGTTAATATCTTCCTCGCTCGTCGAAGGTTTCAAACCCTTTACAAGTCGACGTTTCTTGGGGCCCGGTGCCTCCTCCTCTTCAGTTTCCGTGGGGTCCTCTTCGTCAGAACTCATCAGCCTCCTCTTCAGCCTCCGTTTCCCCTTGCGCGGCGCGCCAGCCGATCCCCCGATCACTTCGACATCAGAGTCCGATGAACCGCTGGACGCGCGGATCCTACGCCGGCTTGCCTGAGTCGCTGTACGTTTGAGGTGAGGAGATACGATCTGGTCTTGCTCATCCTCGCTAGATGAGGTAACGTCCATAATGGATCCTGTGGTCTGAGTTCCCTCTTCCTGTAATTCGAATCGGATTGCCTGGAGAGCCCCAACATCACTTCCATTATCGCCATCGCTCTCGTCTGAAGGACTCTTCTGGCGGGCTGCCGCCTTCTTCTTAGGACTCCTTGTCTGTTTGTGTTTGGTGGCTGATCTCCGCTTTGGAGTCCTGATCTTTGGTTTAACCGTCGGCGTAGGATTTGCCGAAGACTTAGATGGTGATGCCGTAGATACGGTAGCCTCGGACGACTTTGTTGGTATCTTGGTGTTAGATTGAGGATTCGCAGTCGGGTTAGCCATGGAAGCGGATTTGGAGTTTATGAACCCCGCGAGCGTAGGCTGACGTAGGGCTGACGATTGGTTGTCGTTAGAAACTTTCTTACGTGGCATGATATTCGTAGCGGTTTGTAACCAAGAGCCAGATCAAGTATTCAAGAAGAGCGTTGTGAGATGAGGAACGTCGACACCCTGGGTCGCGCGGTTTCCCCAGGGCTTCTCACTGATGAGCGTGTCACAATCACGTGACTAGCGTGCCAGTGACTCGGTGACCCGGTCTACCGGAGGAAATGCAAATTTCAGCCAGACAACCGGGTTTTGTTTTCGAGCGCATTCCAATCGATGTGACATATTTAGATATGAATATATTATTTTTAGCAATGGAAGGCACGGAGATAAAACCCCGTATAACGTGATCGGTTTTCGCCTATGCCCTTGGAAAGCCGGGAGGACAGAGTGATAAGGCGGATAAGGTAAACGGGTCGCGTTCTTTCTCCTGTGATCAGCGACCTGGAATAGTACAGTGTATTGTAGAGTATGGTGTAAGGAGATGCGGTATCGGCCGGAAGAAAGTAAGGCAAATTTGGGGGATGCAAGCCGCAAAACGAATAACGTTAGTCAAAAAGGCGAAACGGAACCGTCGCACTACTTGAGGCCTGAAACCCACAAATTTCACACAGACCTGGAGATCATCGTATATCATCGCCATCACTATCCAACCGTCTGTTAGGCTGTGATTCACCGGGCGGCGTAGGGCCATTTGGTATCGAAAGAGATCCCTTCCCAAAATCTGGGGTGTCTCCACTTCTCAAGGTGCCTCCCGAATCGGTCTCCTCGTATCTGGGCCCAGGTCTTGTCTCGCCTTGTCGGCGATCAAACATTTCTGGTTCGTTCCCAGGTGCTGCGCTGAACACCAAATCCGCGGAAGTGACCGGTAACACCCGGTTGCTCGTCCTAGTACTTTCTGTAGAGACCAATCTCAGTGTCATATGTTTGGGACGCGGGGAATATTTCTCACCCCTCATATGGATCAGGATCCGTTGACTCATTATCCATGTGATCAGGTATCCGAAGGGAGCGCTATAACAATATGGGATTGCGTGAGTCGGTATGTTGACGGTTCCGGGGTTTAGAAGAAAGGCTGCTCACGCTGACGATTGGACCCATCTATCCTCACTCCGGTAGACGATGAGATTAAGGATGTTGACAGCTTCGTTCGGGAGCGCGTGAGCCCCGGCACGGCGCGACCCCCGGAACTTAGGTGGGCTTACCTGTTAACGCGAAAAAATACTGCATCCCATCAACAATTAACCTGACAGGTCAATGAGCCCGGGGAATTGCTCTCGTTGCGTTAGAAACACCTTACCGCCTGATGAACCTTGAGGACTTGTACAAACTATCAGCGGTCAAGGTCAGCGAGTGCCGATAAAGTGGCATTCGTATGATCCAGGTCACTCACTCCCATGGGAAACCGCACAAGAGGTGGTAGACGGATATGCATAGTGTGATCAGGTCGTAGACCATCGATATGAGGTAAAAACCCCACGTATAGAGCTTGTCTGGGTCATTTGTCGCTATACAGCTGCCCCGGCGTTAGTTCAGGAACGTGTATCTCTGAAACGTTCGACGTACTTCATCTGGTTAGAAACCGGATGGCTAATCAGTACGCTCGAAACATGCAATGAACTTTCCTACAGTTTCGTTCTGCAAGAACTCTCTCCCATACAGACCCGTGAACCATTCACCGGCCGTACAGACGAACCAAAATGTGAGGAGGAAAATACCCAAGTTTTTGTTCCGACCACTAATCCCGTATGTCCTGCAGACAAGCTTGAGGATTATCTGGCATGCACGCGACGTGATTGCCCGCCTACCTAAGCCCAAGGATGATCTGCGATATCATGGCCTGGACCACTGATCAAGAACATGATCGTGGTCAGTTCACCCGCACTTGGAAGAGATGTTCCTCCGCCTGACCTTTGAGTACTGGTGAGACGATATGGAAGCGTTCGCACGCCTTCACGCTGAATCCCTCAACAAAATATCCGACGTTATTGAATGTGATGGCCATGATGGTGACATAGCTGTACGCAATGACTAAGTTCGATGACATCGGACTGCGGAAAGCGTTCCGACCTACCGAATAAGGCCGAAGAGGATCGCCCCGACACTGAACGTAGGAGATTTGAGCTGATATTTCGAGGGTCCTGTAGGGTACTGTGGCTCACTCCCATCTAAGGTTTCTACGTTTGTAACCGAAGTAGAAATTCCACTCCGTCGGTAGTGTTAGGATGTACCTTCAACACACGTAAGATGAAAAGGCGCATGAGCACACCGGCGAGCTCACTCATAGATTCCAATGGATATGGACGATATCCGCAGCACCAGCGACCAGCTAGTGTCATTCATCGACGGTGGGGGGAAAGGGTGGACAGAAAGAGGACACCCTGTCAATGTGTGCATTTATTCGCGAAAGATTCGTAATGCCGGAGGCCGTATAACGTACTCTACCTGGCGTCGAGATCCTGATCCTTCACCCCGATCACAAATACCCTTTCGCAGTGACACCATCGCCCAATAATTACCGGTTACCGGTTACCCTTTGGCACTCCGCCGTACGCCGAGGTGGAGGTAATTCACTCCCTGGGTGGGCGCGTATACCTGAGGTCCGAGTCGCACAACGATCTCGATAGAATCGCCAGAGATTCTGAAAGCACAGTTATCATCTGACGCCGTCTGTAGCTCCACCTGCGTCTTAACGGGCGGCTGGTCAGTATCAAGTGGGTCCATATATTATCGATTAATCAGCGGCACAGGTTTACCATGCCTATTTTTGGCCGAGAGCGGCCGCGAGAGTTCCACGGGGACCGAGAGGAGCTCGCAAGGAGGGGGAGTACAACACAAAGACGCTTCATGACCCACCTGTGTGGTGGGCGGGCACTGTTCAGGTTAAACTCTCGTAGTGTGCAGGCACGTGGTGAGGATCATCTAATCGACCCCACCTCCCCCACAACCCTAAAACACTCCAACTCCAGTAGCAGCAGTTCCAGCGGAAGCAGCACATCCCGCCGCAAGTCTCGCGGACACAAGGAACGGGATTCCACGTATAGAGGGTTATACAGTCAAGATCTCGCTTGTATGCTGATCGAAGAGGGAATACAAACGTCGGATTCCAGTAAATGGGCCCAGACCCCGTCCTACCAGCTCAGCAGAAGTAACGCGTGGACGATGCGGAACGCAGGGCGACGCACGCTGCGGTTAGGTTGGAGGTGGGAGCCCGGATCGGGTTGGAACAAGCGTTGAAGCAGAAGGCGGAAGAGTTGAATTTGTATCAGGTTCGAGCCCAGGAGGAGATCAGTGGGGTCCAAGCCGAGAAGACGAGAGACGGGGCCGAACACGCTACTACCAAAGCCAGGAGCATCGCGAGGAAGTTGAGAGAGCAGAGGTTGGTGAATAATGTTCGCGAGGAAGGTAGAAGGGTTGTTCTCAGGAAGGATCTGACTAGAAGACGGGGGATCGATTATATCGACCGAGGGCAACGGCTACGGGATCGAGGACTCGATGACTATTACAGCCGGACAACAAGGAGTCGACATTCACCTCTTCCCAGGATCACTACCTCCTGGCGCCCATGGAGGAGGTGGAAGCGGGAATCGCAAACCCACCAGAGAAGAGGGTGCCGAACCCGTGGCAGTTGGCACCGTGCCTGTACGGATTCCATCTCCCGATCCCTCCGAAACTCTCGCAACCCGTACTCACACCCACTTCAGACTCACCCGCGATCCCGCTCCGCCCTTTGTCTGTTGCGAGTATGGGCACAAGGTCTGCGCAGAAGCAGGTATCAGCTATCCCCCTGATGTATGGATTCCGATTAGCGATGGGGACGGTATACTTCTCCCCCCTCCACATCAACTGTCATCTCAAGTTACATGCCCTACGGCTCTACCTCCTCAGCCACAGCTGCCGGCTTCGGTTTCGCCCACCGCACCGCCCATCAAGTCACCGAGCAACCAAGCGATCTTCATGGTCCCTCCCCCCACTTCGGATGCTCATAATTCTGATGAAGATTCGGTGACCAGCGGAACTTCGTACTCTCCGGTCACGGACCGTCACAGATCTCATCACCGTAGAGGAAGGTCTTTGGACCCGCAGGCGTCGGCTGCGGTATCGTAAGTAGGTATCCTACCGGTGCCCTCATCCCCCGTAGTGGTGCTTTCATCCTCCAAACCGTTCCCCTGCACAGTAAGTTGTTCGGGATGACAGGTGTTCTTGACGCCTCCGAAAATCAATAGGACCGGCCGCTTGCCTCTGTCAGCCAACCCGGGACTGCTTATTCCCGGCACTGGGTGGGGTTTCGACTTTTAGAACCTCCCCAGCACGCACGTCGAGGAACCTCCGTCGGTGACCTCGTCAGACGAGGAGGTCCCATCGGATTTGTCCTCGGATGATAGTTTGTCGACTCCGCCGGCTCAGGCTAGGAGGTTTTTGACCTCGATTCATGGCCCTGTCGAGTTACCACCTGCTGTACCTAGGACGGGTAGGACCGCATCTACGTTGTTACTGACTCAGGCTCCTGGGACTGGAAGGACGAACCCCATGAATCTGCCACCGACCCAACAGTCGCGACAGTCACGGAATCCAGACGATACGCCCCCACCCGGAGCGGCGAACGGACCACTCGCCCCGACGACCACGACTTCAACTAGGGGAAGGGCACTGGTGGCCATGGTAAGAAACAGTAGAGAGGGAAGATATTTGGTTTTTCCCCTCCCGATCTCCTTCCATTTACTCTTTCTCCAAAAATCTTACTGGTCGACGATGCGATCTTCGTTCTTCGCGATTTTGTATATGCGTTATTAATTTCTCCGCCAAATCTATGATACCATGGGCCTTTATTTTTGTTATCAGACTCAGACAACGTCTGGTGTAGTTAGGTACTCGCAATTGCTCACACTATCGATCTCGATAACCCCCTCCAAAATAATACAACCGAGGTCTCCATATCGTGAACGGTGGGACAACAAATAGGGAGAATCCATGAGTTGAGGCGGAGGATGTTCATGGAGGGGAGAAAGGGAGAGGTTTTGGGATAATGGCTACACAGGGGGGTATGACGCAGGGATGGGTTAGTGAGGAGACAGGGCCGATGGTGAATTGCGCAAGGATCCCTCCGAAGGAACCGAGGCAACAGCGATCTGTTCAGTTTCCTGACCTTACAACGGAAAGTTAGGACACGCAGGGAGTGGTCACGTTTCCAGGAGCTCACCATCAACGTCCGGTTCCTCAGAGGCAGCTGGGTTGTTCATCTGCTCGTCGATCCACTGGACGAGCTCCCTACACCTTCCCAGATCATACGTAGCCCCGAGCTCCCCATAAACATCGGCAGCATGCGAAGCCTCGAACTTTGCCTTTTCAAACCTGTATTGGTCACGCCAAAACCGGGCTTGCTCCTCCATCGCACGAGCCAACTTGTACGCATCATTGACCGCGTGGGACTTGGCACGTTCGATATGAACGTGTGCGTCGTCGAACCTGCCTTCCCGGGAAAACAGGTCCGCTAGGGCGAAATGAACCCAAAACAGCTGGCCGTCCCAGGACGCAATTTCGATGGCTATCTCGAAATGGTGAATGGCCCTCTCCGTATTGCCCTTGGAATCGTATATCTCGCCGAGAACGCGGTGGCCCCGGCAGACCAGGAATTTTTTGCCTTCCTCCGGGGTGAGTTCGATCGCACGGGATGCGGCTTCCTCCGCGGCGTCGAGTTGTTCGTCGTCATGCAACACCCAAGCGAGGTCGATCAAACACCCTGCTTGTTTCGCCGTATCGCCAAGCCGTTCAAATATTTCTGATGCTTCCTTGGCCTGCTGTACCCCTTCCTTGTGGAGGCCCATCAGCCGATTTGCTTCACATAGGTTACTTAATCCTTGAGCAACCCCATAGTCGTCCCCCCGCTCTCTTAAGAGTTTTAGGGAGTTGGTGAGGAGCCGTTCGTATTCCACCCAGTTTCCAACTGAGTAAAACAACCGCGAGAGATCGCCCAAGCATTGCGCTTTGGAGGGATGGTCGTCCGGGAGTGCCATGATCTTTGGTCCCAGCATGACAAGCCGTGGTTTATGCCAATGGAGGGAGGCCATGAATTTGGCACAGGCATCCCAGACATTCTCCGAGCCCAGATCGACCGATGTGAAGACATCCAGCAGATGCTCGACGTTTACATCTTCTTCCGTGATCCATTGTGATTCTTTGAAGCCGGGGTCATCGGGATGAATATAGGTCGACAACCGAGAGAAGTAGCATTCCTTGGTTGTGGTGAGGAGTGGAGATGACGTCGGACCCTTGGGATGGAGATAATTTCGGAGCGGCGCCAACATCGTGATGAATCCATTGCTTCGATGTGTCAGAGACAGGATGCAGAATGTGTCGAACGTGTTTGGTCCGTTGGAGATGGTCGGAAACAACCAGTCGATATTCTTTTCACTGATACCTCGTGGGAAGAAGGCGACAACTCCGAGAAGCTCTCGGGCGTCGGGCCCAAGTTCTCGGAACATCGGTGAGGAAAGGGAAAGTTCGATCGTGGCGGCGAGGCTCCCGGAGTGCTGTGCGTGAAGCACACCAGTTCGTTGTCTCTCCCATTCCCTGGCCAATCGGTTGGCATCCCATGTGTTGTGTTGGGCAACAGTAGCGAGGAGGGTGATGGATAACGGGTGGAAGTCGAGTTGTTTTAGGATGGCGTTGATCGGATCACACCGTTCGCCGTGTTTGTAGATGCGATAAAATGCGTCACATCCAGCCTCCATCGATAACGTTGGGATGTGGAGAGTCTCGCAATGAGGAGGGATGGTGGAAATGCGGGAGGTAATGCAAAGACAAATGTTGCTGAACCGAATCAGTTCGTCCACAACAGTGTAGATCCCCCGTGCGCTCGACCCTTGCGGATCGAGAACGGATTCAGCATTATCAAGGACTATGAGCATCTCCCTCGAGGATAGGTATCGTCGTAAGGGGGCCAGGTCCTCGGGGTTTTCGATGCCTGCACCGGTGACCTTGGAGAGTTGACGGAGAAAATGGGTGTGGGATGCGGGGAACTGATCACAGCGAATGAACCGCCGGTTGTCACCAAACCGCTGCCTGATGCGATCGTCGTGGAGGACGGTTAGGATGATGGATGTTTTGCCGATTCCCCCGGCGCCAACCAAAGCAATTGGCGTGAGATCCTGTGCGAAACGAACGATCTTCTCGATTAGCTCGTTGCGTCCGAAGAAGCCTCTTGGTGGCGGAGGCGGTAGTTCCCCATAGACACTAGATGCAAGCGTAAGACGCTGGGATCTCCCGGTAATTGAGATTGCCGACCTGCTTTGAGTCTAGGCGACAGTAAATGTGTATTCGGTGAGGGACAGAATACGAGTGACGCTCACCAACTGAGGTTTGTAACCAGCCCCTTCCTGACTTTTCAGCATGTTATGAATGCTATTGACCACGGTCCGAGTATTCACAACGTCGTGATGAATGTCGGAAGCAATTCCACGCGTATTTCCCGGCAGCGGGAGTGTTGATTCTCCGGGCGCACTAAATGTAAATATTACACGGTGGATTCGATAGCAGTTGAGATCGCTGACCTGGCGTGAGTCTGAGCAGAGGTGAGTACTGGTTGCTCGGTGGCGGGCAGAGTACGAGTGGCACTTACTGCCTGATTTCGATCATCCGCACCTTCGCAGTTCCTCACCCCACGATGCATGTCGGAAACGATGACGTGAGTTTTCGCAACATCGCTCCCGGTGGTAGTTTTTTTCGCAGCGTCCCGACGAGTGTCAAAAACGGTCGCGCGTGGTTTTACCCCAAATTTGGTCTGGAAGTGAAAAGTCAGCGTTCGTCATGAGAGGGTGACGGAACACACGTTAAAGACATGAAGAACCCCGTCGAGGTCCAACTTCCAGGCTGCGATCGCCTCTTCATCGTCCTTCGCGTGGTAACGTCGAGAGATCGCGTTCCGTTTGCTTCGCTTGATGATGTGTCCCTGGATCTCGTCTTCAATCCTGATCGAGAGCTTGGTGAGGAAATCGTCCGGCGTACGCATCGCCGATTCAGCTCACGTCGTCAATTTCTCAATCGCCTCGAGGACGGCCCGACCGAGTTGATCCGCCCGCTTTCTGTCTATCCCCCGATTGAGGACCTCGCAAACGTCAGAGCAGGTTAGCCCCAGTTCTACATAGTCCACTTTGTTGGCCATCGAGTCCTACATACGTCAGTCGGCAATCGACCAACATGAAGTGGAAGAAAACCTACTCTAATCATAGTGAGAAGAATACCGGCAGAAGTGAACGCGGCCTTAGCTGGCGTCGCATTAGTTGCCTCCTTCGCGCGGTCCAAGGCACCAACGGCCATGTTCAGTGATGAGAGAACACGGTCCGGGCCCTTCAGTCCTTGGGATCTGTCCGCCGTGGTAGAAAGGCACGAGAAAGCGGTGTGATGTGCAGGCTGTGAGGAAGAGTCTGCGCCTAATTTAAACGAGCGTCCATCTTGATGTCGCGCGCCTCGTGCAACCGGACCCATTTGGCAAAGTGAGTTAAGTATATTTGCATTCGCGGCCGTGGCTGGCATTCGAAGATGTATCCATTAAGTAGAACCCCGAAGTGCCAAGGCTAGATACCGAGCCAGGGGTTAGTAGTTACAGTCACTAGGACAATTCCTGGAAAAGAACGAATACACGAAGCTAGGTTTGACCAATGTACAAGGCCATGAAATCAGGCGGAGATTTCGAGTGTGGTGTGGGCAATAAGTGCAATCCGTATTCTCCGCAACATCGGTCGTCAGATGGAGGGAACACGTCGTAAGGCTTGACCTCGATTAACCCAGGCTTCCGGACGGAAGTGACGGGAGGATCCCCGATG
>Ga0307515_10017465_pt1 | contig 13061 bp, 12 predicted proteins | sample 17_EM_MG_FD_194513 | JGI IMG/M metagenome (GOLD analysis project Ga0307515, IMG submission 194513) | Populus trichocarpa ectomycorrhiza microbial communities from riparian zone in the Pacific Northwest, United States - 17_EM | ecosystem: Host-associated > Plants > Roots > Unclassified | place...
GATTACAGTTTCAAGAAGCATAATAATCCTATTTACATATGTGAATGGCAAAGCAGGAGGTTTAGTTGTCGCGTGGGTGCTGTTGCCCGGTGGGTGATACTGCCCGGCGGGTGATATGCCACTGTACCACTGGCATGGCACCTCTTTACAGACAATAGAGTCTCACATTCATTCCCTAACAATGCGAAATGTATTTTGTAACTACCTTGTCTTAACGCCAACACCAGAAGTTGGAAGTCAACAGTTATACCGCCCCTAATTGTCGGTTCCAAATCACCGTTGGTCCAGAACCGAAGGAAGCGGAGACTCTTACTACTTCCTAGCTACGCCCCTATTGCTCTAAACCTACTATATAATACGCCTTTCTTTGGTACTTCCCAAATATTCTTTTTGAAAGGGAGGAACTCGTAGTGTCCAGCGAAGACCGCCTGCGTATAGTGTTCTTTGGTGGTAGATAATACTACTCTTACTCCTATCCTATTTGCTCGCAGGTTTCTAGGAGTCGTGTTGTTGTTGTGGTTTGTGTTGCGCCTTGAACCTGACAGCGATGGAGGACGAATTATTGAAAGCGTTGGAGTTGGTCGCGAACGAACCCTTCCATCTTAAGCACCATGCGGCGTGTATCAGGCTTGCGCTACAGAAGGAAGATGGTACGTGGAGAAATGACTACATACGCGCGGTCTCAGATGGTAAACGCAGTGCCACCAACCGACGGCAAGTCATGCGTATCATAGTCTCTGATAATCTGACTCATATATTGAGGTACGGTCGCCATTGCTGCGGCACAAATTGCAACACTCGACGTGAACACTAGATACAGTGCAGGAACCTCTTTGGTCAAGCAAGGAACGACTATCCCTGTCAGTGCACGTAGTTGTTTAACGGGTATTATCCGAATTAACATGAATACCACCAGCAATTCCGATTTTCAAACTGCAAATCAAAACACTCGTCGGCCTGAACTATTGTGAAGATCTCTTCGAAGAAGTGAGGGATATATGGGGAGACGGCGTATGCGTGAAAGTATTCAAAAGTTGGTGCGGCCCATACCTCGAACGGCTGTGCGCCTACAACCCATGATTTGACGTTTTTAATCGCCCCCACAATGAAGAGCCACGAAATGTGGAAGTTGTGGGAAGAGTGGGAAGTGGGGACTATCGGGGGTTCACCAAATGCTTCGGCAGGAGCCTAAGCTGTTGCAAGATTAAGAGTCGACGCAACGTTCCTGAACATATGCGCCAGGTCCATATCAGTCAGTCTCTAGTATACCCTGCAGTAGGTGCGGTTCCTCATATTACAATAGACAACACCACGACCAGCGATTCTTATCCGACCTTCGTGACTGCCCACTTCCGACCTCAACAGTATGAGTGGAGGATTAAGGCTCTTGACACCGTGCCTGGTGAGTGAGCCGAATGAAATTCTTAATCCGTGTTGAATCTGTTCTCAGGGGGCATATGAACATGCGATGGCTATGAACGTCTTCCAATCGGGTCTGGATGACCTTGGCTAGTGGTCATGGCTCATGCCGCCTGGCGTCGTCGGAAGTGCTTCGGTGGGGAGGCACGCAACTGGTGTCGTTCGCCGTCGCGCAATCTAATGTCTAACACGGGGTGCAGACGAGGATGGGGATACCGATGTGCTTTACGTTCTTCATGAAGGAATCACTGCAACTCGCAAGCACTTAGGAGGCGATCCTCGGATGCGACTTGAAGACTTCTTGGCAGACTTCGTGAGCACCCTAGTCAATGATAACGGGAGAGGTGACATTGTCACGATATGTTTAGTACCTTACATTCCGCCAGCGCCCATACCCGATCAATCGCTCGAAGTGTGGAAGAATGCAGCGAGTCCTACCTCGGGTGGCCGACCTACATAGATCTTCTTATGTCAGCTCTATCACCTTCCCACTCCTTATCTGAATCCTGACTTGCCAGTCGTGCAGAAAAGAAGAACAAATCTCCAATGCGCGTAAGGTTCTCAAGGACCTGAGGGATCGACTGGTTTCAGGCGATCTGGGTCCGTTGGGTCTCGCTGGTGTACCTCGTCGGTGGAAATGATGATGTGCGGAAGTGCCTCGCTGTTATTGGCATGCTGAGGCAAATTGAAGAAGAAAGGCGGAGGAAGCGTTGGGTTTCAGCAGGCTATCTATATGCTTACCGGTAAGTCAAAGAGACCACTCTTCGGGTCCATACTCAGGAGGCGATGGAAGATGGCGCTCTCGCCTCCGCTGCGGGAAACGGAGGCGCCAAGCGCAAGAGAGAGGAAGAGGATGTTGGAGAAGGATTCACAGTCTAAGGGGACCAAGACTGTTGAGGAACCTGCATATCCGCCGCCGATCCCAGCGACCGCTCTTACGGCTGGGGGCATTGAGACAAGTTCAACCCGCTGAACCCCTCAAGCGGTGAGAGCTCAATATTTCTAGTAGTTCTCACACTCATCGTGTACCAGAGATCGAGAAAATGGTTACTCAGTTGCCCGCAAGCAGAGGACTGATGCCGGAAAACGCGCAGGTCGCGCTTGCTGTCAGAGCCGTCGGAGGGCGGACGTCGGGGCCAAGATAGGGCGTATACCGTACAATGCCGCTGACTACCAATGACGACCAGTTGTCGTCTGGAATGGACGGGAACGAAAGAGCGAGAAGGGGACCGGTACTCAAATTGATCCTCAAACTGGGGAACTAGCTAACGAGTACACGAGTATTAAATAATAAGAAATTAAACAGTAAATTGGAAATACGTTGGCGAGCAACCAAACCAAAAGGGAAGGGTGTGATCCCCGCAGCCCGAGTAGCAGGGCCATCGCGCGTCGGCAAGCCGACTTGCCGAGCGCCAGTGCCATAAGGGGAGGCCGACGCGCCGGACCATTTCCGTGAGCCTGGAAATGTCACGGTGTGCACGGTACGTGACACTTGCTGTGAATAACAGACCCGTCATTCTCGCTGATGCCAGTGTCAAAAAGAGGTGGCGCATTCTCGTCTGCCGTGGATAACCGTATCTGATTTTCCATAGTTTATTCATTGTGCCTGGCTCTCACCAAGAACGTGATTCCTCGCTTCCTGCCTGTCAAGAACCTTCCGGAAGATACCCAACCTCTTCTATAGCCAGTGTTTGAGATGCTTGTGCTTGTAAAGCGTGGAAAATTTCGTCACAAATGAAACAGTAGTCGAACTCATGAATTGGACCCCGCCGCCCGCTGCTGCTCTTGTGTTTGCCCCTCCATTCCCAAAAGGATATCGCATAATTTTGCCCCAGTCCCTCCAGAAGAGACGCGGCGCACCTTTCATGTCTCACCTCCAAATTTCTCAATCTCGATCACTTTTGACATTGGTTATGAACGTCTTCTGATCAATTATATGCTCAAATAATATTCATAATTTTCTGTTTTTCATGTCTGCTTTCCTTTTTTTCTTTATGGTTCGTCTTTGTCTCCCCCACTGCACTTACCGGGTCGCTGAAGTCCTAACTTCCCTCTTGGACTATTCGCCGTCTCTTCCGTGCCTGCCACGTACATCTCGCTGGTTGTTTAATTGTCTATGCAAATACTAATCTGTGTGCTGTCTGGTGACGTCGGTCACTTCAGCTTCTGCATGTGTACGTCCGTAGTCGTCCTCAAGTCGGATGCATGTCCCTTTTTGCCAGGTGTTGGCCATTTGTGACAAACTGAGGAGTCTAAGGAAGACGGGATCGAGCTTCAATAACCACAGGGCACCTCATACACCAAATTATATACAAAAGGTTACGAGGAAAGTGTTATGGTCGGAGAGACCGGGCTGGGCAGGGGTTTCCTAGTGCTGTCGACACTAGACGCAACGACCGATGGAGGACTCAGAGGACGGACGCGGGAATCGGACAGAGGGAGGAGGAAGGTCGCAGACCAAAGTTGATTATCCGATTAGGTTCTACCTGTACCTACAGCTACATGCTTATATAGAAACCTACATGAAAAGGGGCCGGAAGGTACAGGGCGAAGGGAGGTGGTGAAAGCTTTCCGATCGCAAATGAACGAGAGGAATCGGAAGAGAAACACAAAGCATGACAGGGACGAGAATGAAGAGAACAAGTGAAAAGGAACTAAACCATTCAACTAGCTCGGGTCGAGGGGAGTGAGGAGGCGGCTGGCGGCGAGCTAGAAGCTTTGTGAACCACCTGACCGGGGTCACGCCGTAACAGAAAGGATGGTTAGCGCTGTGCACTGTTGAAAATTTCGGGCCAAGCGGTTCCAAACGCAAAGTCTTTAAAATCAAGTGAAAATGTTCGGACGTGAGATGTAGGAGGGATTGTAATAAGAGCGGGTGAATGGAGGCCACCACGACTATCTAGGGGCACCCAATAGAGTAAGCCGCCGTCTGAGTCTCTGACCCAACCCTGTGAGTCAGGTCGTGAATAAAAATGAGCGTGGAGTGGATTCAAAAGGGAAGGTGATGGATATGAAAATGTCTCCAACACACGGGTGGCGTTACTATCAGATCCAGAAACAATGTGCTGCCCATTGGGAGAGGAAGCAACGGACAGCACGCTCTCAATCTCTCCCTCTAGAGGCCTACCAACTCCGGCATTAGTATCGGCATCCCAAATTCGAATTGTCTTGTCACCAGATCCAGAGATGATGTACCGCCCATCGGGAGAGGAGGCGACGGACCACACACCCGAGCTATGCCCCTCCAGGGGTTTGCCAACTGCAGCACCAATCTCTGCATCCCATATTCGAATCGTCCTGTCCCACGATCCAGATATGATGTAGTGACCATCAGGAGAGTAAGCGACGGACGTCACCTCCTTGCTATGTCCCTCCAGAGGTCCGCCAACTGCAGCACCGGTCTCTGCATCCCAGACTCGAATAGTCTTGTCACTAGATCCAGAGATGATCTGCCGCCCATCGATGGAGTAGGCGACGGACCACACACCCTCGCTATGCCCCTCCAAAGGATTACCAACTGCAGCACCAGTCTCGGCATTCCAGATTCGAATCGTCTTGTCATCAGATCCAGAGATGATGTGCCGCCCCTCTGGAGAGTAGGCGACACACCACACACCCTCGTTATGCCCCTCCAGTGGTTTGCCAACTGCAGTACCGGTCTCGGCATCCCACATTCGAATCGTCTTATCACCAGATCCAGAGATGATGTAGTGCCCATCAGGAGAGTAAGCGACGGACCACACACGCTCGCTATGCCCCTCCAGTGGTTTGCCAACTGCAACACCAGTCTCGGCATCCCACATTCGAATCGTCTTGTCACTAGATCCAGAGATGATGTGCCGCCCATCGGGAGAGTATGCGACGGACCACACACCCTCGTTATGCCCCTCCAGAGGTTTGCCAACTGCAGTACCAGTCTCGGCATCCCATATTCGAATCGTCTTGTCATCAGATCCAGAGATGATGTGCCGGCCCTTGGGAGAGTAGGCGATGGACCACACACCCGAGCTATGCCCCTCCAGAGGTTTGCCAACTGCAGCACCGGTCTCGGCATCCCAGATTCTAATCGCCTCGTCCCACGATCCGGAGATAATGTAGTGCCCATCAGGAGAGTAGGCGACGCACATCACCTCCCTGCTATGGCCCTCCAGAGGCTTGCCAACTGCAGCGCCAGTCTTGGCATCCCAAATTCGAATAGTCATGTCGCCAGATCCAGAGATAATGTACCGCCCATCAGGAGAGTAGGTGACGGACCTCACACCCTCGCTATGCCCCTCCAGTGGTTTGCCAACTGCAGCACCGGTCTCGGCATCCCAGATTCGAACCGTCTTGTCCCATGATCCGGAGATGATGTATTGCCCATCAGGAGAGTAGACGACGGACGACACCTCCTTGCTATGCCCCTCCAGAGGTTTGCCAACTGCAGCACCGGTCTCAGCATCCCATATTCGAATCGTCTCGTCCCACGATCCAGAGATGATGTAGTGCCCATCAGGAGAGTAAGCGACGGACATCACCTCCCTGCTATGCCCCTCCAGAGGCTTGCCAACTGCAGCGCCAGTCTTGGCATCCCAAATTCGAATCGTCTTGTCATGAGATCCAGAGATGATGTACCGCCCATCGGGAGAGTAAGCGACGGATGACACATCGGTGCTATGCCCCTCTAGTGGTGTACCTACTATGGCACCAGTCTCAGCATCCCAGACCCGAATCGTCTTGTCATGGGATCCGGAGACAATGTACCGGCCATCCGGAGAGTACGCAACGGACCTCACCCCGTCGGTGTGCCCCTTAAGTGGCTCACCACTTATGGCACCGGTCTCAGCATCCCATATCCGAATGGTCGTATCCTCGGATCCGGAAATGATCTGCCGCCCATTGGGGGAATAGCTCATGCAAGTAATACCGACGGTATGTCCAATCCATGACAATGGCGGTGATGGCCATGACGACAATCTCCCTCTCACCACCTCAATGCCCTTAGTAAACCTCGTGCTGAAGGTGTCTGATAAAGTCGAGCGTAAGGGCAAGAAGGGTCGCGTTGAAAGATACGTATGTGGAGCGCTGATAGAGATGGGGGTGCGAAAGGCAATGATGAAACGGCAAACGTCCTGAACTCTCTCAAGTAGGGTCGAGTTTCCATTCTACTGCCAATCAGAACTACTCAGATTGCAAGCTGGAGTTGGACTCACCTTGGCCCAGGAAATCACACTTCGAATGCTCGGAGCACCGATCGGAACCATTCCCAAAATGCTTAATACTTCAATCCAAAATAATGGGCACAATCCATCAAAGAATCCCTCCAAGCTATTCCACACCCGTTGATCATTGTCGGGAGCAAAACAAAGGTGATTTGACCAGTAAAGAGAGCTATACTGCAAGCAGTCGGGAATGTTGCTTTTGATTCGGGATTGGAGATCGTTGATGTCCGCATTAGCAAGTCGGGAATCTTCGAGCCCGCAAATATTGAAACGGAGTTGGCGAACCATCGTCTCGAGGCAAGCAATTCCCAGCTGCACATTAGCGTCCTGGCGGTTGACTCGATAGGGACAGTCATCACTGACAAGGAAGTCTGAAATCGATAAATGCCGGACACGAATCCCTCCATTGGTCCCTTCGTCTCGATATAGCAAAGAGCTCAGATCATCCACCCACATCTCTACTAGGTTTGGTTCTACTCCCGCCAGCTCTGCGATTGTCTTCTCGCAAAGGGCGCGGTATGGAGCCGTTGTCAGAAGGACTCCAATCGTCCGCCGAAACTCGGCTCTATGATGCTCTATCCGCGACTCTAGGATACTAGAGTAAAGTCTGTATAGGGCTTCCAACCCAGCACTAGCTGAATCTTCGGAGGCTGCCCTCAAAAACTCTGTGGGATCCTCACAATGCTTGAGGGCACGAGCAAGGGTCTTGATAAAAATGAAGAGACCATTCGCCCGAGAAATAATTTTGTCCAAGAGCGATTCTTCTGGCCAAGGCGCGGAGAGACGCCTTTTTCGGCCGACTGGGTCAAACACGCTTCGAGCGAAGGTTCGAATATCACCGCTGGCTTCTTGATCTGTAGCCAAATCATATCCCAAGTACGATGACTGGGTAAAGAACTGTCGGATATCAGCTTCGGGTCTGCTGGTGATGATAATTTTCAACCACGAAGCACGTGTAGCCGCGCCTGTGAGAAGCTTCAAGAGGCGTGGACGACTAAGATCGTCGCCGCATTCGTCGAATGCGTCAATGACAAAGACGAGGAAATCCTTTGGGTGTTTAGGAACATTATCGAGCAGGTCGAGGAAGAGTGAACGCTTCATCGACTCTGGTGTCAGATTTGGGTCGTCACGAAGACAATTTGCCACAATCTTTCGAAAGGGGGGAAAGATTTCCGCCAGCTTGTAGATGAGAGTTGGGAGGACATTCTTGGGATCGCTCAAGTTTGGATCGTCTCTTCTACAGAAAAAGGCCCCAGCGAGCTGCTTTTGATCGTGGAGGCGTGCGCAGATCGAATGAGCTAACGATGTTTTGCCAATTCCGGGTGAGCCATTGATCCAGTACGTATTGTTCTGGAGAGGATTTTTCTCCTCTGATTTATTGGCGACCCAATCTACGATGTCTTTGAGGCGAGATTTGCGGGTATCTTTCATACATCGGAAGGTCCGGTCATAGCCAGTCTTGATAGGTTCAAGCCGGCTGAGTAGAAGCTCTTGCTCTACGAAAAAGTCACTGAGAATGGGCTCACACGGTATTAGGACAACGTGTGCATACCAATCCTTTTGGCTAGGCGCAGAGTCTCGACATCGACTGCACGCAAAAAGTCTTCAATGACATTTGCTAACTCTTCGGCCATTTTCTCCATCATTTCCTTGTCCTTCGAACGAAGCAGCGCATCTCCTGTTCGCTCTGCGATCATCAGCATTTGCAACATCCAGAAAAGAGACCGCATACTAAATCGCCCACGTTTGATGTACCCGCATAAAAATTTGGCGATCTCTTGCATAACCCCGAACATCTGTGGGATTATTTTATCCAAGCTCTCTGTCTCTTCGCTGATGATTTCGTCTGCGACCTTGTCTGCCAAAGGCGAGACGCGCTGCAATTGATCCAACAGGCTCGATGGCATCTGGTCGTATTTGTTTTGTTCCTTCATGAGCTGAACGATCCAGCGTTACCTCTACTTTTGATCCGCCAGAAGAGAGCACGAACCTCGAATGTGAATTTGGCAACACCGAAGACAGCTTTTGCAATCGGGTCGAACTAGGAGGTGTCAACACCCTGCTGGTTCCCATACGGGCAGAGCTGACCTCTGCGAATACAGCACCAAGTTGAATCCCTTTTCCCAAAGTCGTCTCCATCGATTTAGTCATCAGTGGCGTGAATCCCTCCATCAATCTTTCAAGTTCTTGGACCGACGAGCGTAGCGATTCCGTCTATGCGGACAATGTCAGCAGCCGGCAGAGGTGCTTTGTGGTAAAGTGACGAACGGTAGCGTCCGCAGAGAATCGTAGTCCCATAGACACGTGATTCTTTCCAATGACAACGTCCTCTGTCCTTTTGTTAGACACGAGCGGACTAATCGGTCAGCACGACTGACTCAGAATAACAAACTCATGCTTTGTGGAGTCCCAATAGTCATCTGAAATCCCCTCCAGGTCGATGTCTTCGTTCGCTGGCCGGTTCTTCTTCCAAAACATATGACCGGTGATCCTTTGGATCTCCAAGCGCATTTTGGATGTCGGGGAAATATCACTACGAGCAAAAGGCCTTCAGTGAGCTTGTTATAGTGAATACAAGGGACATACGAGTGTTGGACTGGTGTCCAGGTTCGGTTACCATTCTTCCGTAATTCTATCTTCTGGTTTCCCTCAAACAACTCCAGGTGATACCTCGAATCTGTACCATCTTGCAAAGCGATTTCTGTATGACGCACAAGATCAGCGGTGTGACCTAGATTGGAGTGAAGCGCCGCACGATCTAAATGCAGGCTTTTTGGTGGTCAGACAACCATGCTGCGCTAGCTGTCTGGGTGCTTACAAGTGTATTTCCTTGGGTGCTTGAGTGGCCATGTTGGCTTGCTTTCGAAGACTTAGAGTCGAGGATAGGGAGAGGGGAGAAGCTGAAGGTGAAAGGGCCACTTGCAACGTGGGACCAGTGCGGTGGATTGCCGCTACAGCTGTTACGTCGAAAGGTGAATGAAGGCGTGCTTCTTTAGTGGACCGGACTAGTCTGAATCCGGCTGTTATCAAAGGGTGACAAAGAACGCGAGATCGAAGCTAGGACGGCCCGTGCCGCCCGGCCGTGCTGCGTGTTTCTGTCATACAATCGGCGATAATATCCACGACGACGACGACGACAGATCGACTATCCCAACCTGCCAACCCGTCAACAGATCAAAACCTCTCTCACCACAATCCCACCCTACGACACCGCCACCAACCCTTCGCCACACACCCTTAATCGACCTCAAATTCGCTCACTCTACGGCACCCGCTATATTGTGAATAATAGATGAGCAGTAAACCGTTTTTAGTTCTGTTCTCAGTGCCCGGACGGACCTGTGTAGAAAACGAAGAAAACCGAATACCGCTTATCTGCGCACTACATAGGGCCTGTGTCCCATCCACAGCACGGCCAAGTTGGATGAACCGACTTGCGCTTTAAGTGTGCCCATCAATATATATTAGGCATCCCACCTCTATAGGACCTTCTTGCCTACGCCACTATTTCTTCTTGAACAGTCACCGTGCTTGACCATCATCACCAGACCATTTAGTGGGTAATCAGACTCCTTTTATGTGCACCAGCTGCCATAGGTTGACGTCAACCTGGCGTTCCACACAGTATCGAGTTCAATTGTGATCGGGCGCAACTCGTATATCATAAAATAACCTAGCTGGATGGACTTAAAACAGTATAAAAATATAGGGGAATCCAAAACCTGACTCAACGATAGCCTCATGGAGATACCGATGTCAAATTGCCTCTTGACCATCCACCACTTCCGGCCACTTCCTCCTTTATCTAAGCATCGTTATGAATGATCGAATACACCTGTTCCTTGACCAAACTGTGCTTCTTATTCTCCCTAGAACTCGAAACGAGCCTCCGCACATCGTACAGGTCACTGTCGAAACGAGATCGTGAGCCTTCAGGAAATATATAACATCCAGACCACATGTTGATAGAGTTATGAGCCCAGTGGAGCTTCTCGAGTGGAAGACCTAGCCGCTTATTATCTTGTTCAAACTGAGATCTTGGTACGTGAGTCTGCACACCCCTCTTCCTTCGCAAGTCTCTGTTCCTTCTATCAGCTCTACCACTTGTAGGAGGTCATCTTAGCAATATTACTTGACCGTGACCTCTCACTTTACCCAAAACTCAATCCCAATCGAAAGTGATACCTGAAGGCAACCGATTGACCGGCACTGCAGGAGATCATTTTACGCATTGTAAACTACGAACTTCTTGCAACAGTCACTCCACGTGCCTCGACTGCCACGTGCTTGTTCTCCAACATCACGGAGAAGGGCGACTACCAGGAGCACAGTTGCCAAGCCCTCCCGGGTGTCTTCGCTATCGAAGGTGCTTCGTACCACCTTATAGCCCGTTCGTTCTTGCTCGCTGTATTACGGTGATGAGTCTCTAACTCCACTTTTAGGTAAGTATCCTTGGGAGTACGGTCAGAGGTGGAATTTCTTTTACGGGAGCCACGGTAATGAGAGGATGATGCTTGCCACACAATCTAAATGGCGATTCACCTTCGAACCCCAAACAGGAGATAACCTCTTAGAAGTGGTACAGGGCTTAGCGCATTGATGTATTGAGTAAAAGTCATGGTGGTTTAATTCATATTAGTTGACCAAAGAAGCTGTATTGATGAAGCTCTACGGAGACGCAACCCATCAGTCCAGTTTATTTTCAAAATAGGACCGGAACCAGAAAAGGAGTGGAAGACATTTTGAATAGCTTGGCAACAACAGGAATGTCAATCATTCCTGTCAGGCTCCTTTGGGTATGAATTGGCGAAAATATTTACGTACATCGGTCCCCCAAGGAATAGGTTGATTCAGTTGTAAGGCCTAAACCACTTCACAATAGTCCCTTCCAACGAGGGCCTAACCAAAATGATACTTTATCGTGATTTGAGCGCTTTTTATGATATCGGAGTGTCTACAAGGCCAAGGATTTCCCTTTATGTAAGGATGAACAGCCAACGGATATGCCGAAGAGGCTGCTAGGAAAAACTTGATTGCAGGAGTATGTAGAAATTTACAGATTCTGCAGGTTACTCTATGTTCTGGATCATGTGAGGGATAACCATGGCTCAAGGGGAGGTACGGGAGGACTGTGGAGGTATGTGTTCTCATGATATATTAATGGGCCTTGATATTAACCCAGAGATCATGGCTAGTTTCATAGCCAGACTCGACTAGGAGGTTGACACACTTGTGACGAGAGACTTACTGGAGTGTTCGGACGAGTATGCGCAGTGAGGTAAATTTGAACGGTTCATTAGGCATCCGGTTGCATGTTCTGATGGTTCGGAAAGCGCTCGGTGGCTCTATCAAATATTCCCACCCTATTATGTACGTAGAAGGTAGTCAGTCAGGTTGATCATGTAAATAGGTGAAAGCTCAAACATTGGAGTAGAAGAAGATGGACAATTCATTGCAAATGTGGATTAGTTCCCCAGCGGCGGGTTCATTACTGCCAAATGATCGCGCGCTGAAACTGTTTGGTTGCGAGTTGTCAAAACGTATCGTAAACCATGACCACTCCGAGCCGCCCTGCCCTTAGCACCTAAATTAAGCCCTCTTACCACACAGCAACTGCGTGAACCGGATGGTTTCATTGGTCACTCGACTCGATCGATCGACGAGAGCCGTGAGAATCGCCGTTGACACGTACCCGGCAGCACCTCGGTGAGAAGAGTGTGAACAAATGGTCAAGGCCGCGACCCGGAGGCTTCTTGCATGCTTCCAGAGAAGGGTATCAACTACGGTAGTTGAGGTTCCCGACGGTTCGTTCGTTCCAACCATTCCACGACCGCCCTTGACGGAGTCACAATAAAGGTCTTGCTATACCATGGTTACCTTTTACGTGCTCTGAATCGAGTTGTACATCAAGGTATCCAACGACCACCGGCCCGTCTTACCTGCGTTGGCAAAATCGACAAACCAGAAGCAGTAGCGGAAAATGGCGACTCAAGAGCACAGGGAGAGTCCCAAGGATGTTTCTTCTCGTCTTTCCAATGCGCGGACGTTCTTCCTGGAGAACGGCGGGCGAGGTGGACCACCTTCAGACCTGTACAAGAAAGCGAGGTGGACCATGTGCGGTTGGTAAGTCCGACAACCTGCTTTGAGACTCCTGAATTGCTCCGTGACAAAATTACTAGCCACCTAGTCATCGTTGAGGGACTTGCTGCCGTGTATTTTGTACGTAAAGCGTGTTGGTAGCCATTCATGTCTCCATGTATTGATATCATACTCACAGAGAGCCCTATCGATCCGCAAGACTGACGAGATCGACTTCGCGGGATATGCACTCCAGTGGGCCAACTTTGTTCACCATCACCACTGGCACGAGGAGACAATATTCTGTTCGTTCACTGCACTTTTTATTTCTACTCCCTAGACTGCGTAAACTAACATGCCTCC
>Ga0307515_10017466_pt1 | contig 13060 bp, 19 predicted proteins | sample 17_EM_MG_FD_194513 | JGI IMG/M metagenome (GOLD analysis project Ga0307515, IMG submission 194513) | Populus trichocarpa ectomycorrhiza microbial communities from riparian zone in the Pacific Northwest, United States - 17_EM | ecosystem: Host-associated > Plants > Roots > Unclassified | place...
GGCATTACCATTGACGACGACGACGACGGGACCGGGACGGGGGTCAGGTTGAGGTTAAAGCGTGTGACTGCCTACTCCAAATGCGAAATGCGAAAGGCTCCACCGTCATGTGTCACAGATCCGGTGTTTCCGGCAATGAATCGAGAAACCTCAAACACCTGTGATCACAAGGTGGTACAAATCGGCATCGTCCGGCGACCAGTAATCAGCACGATGCCGGATTTCAGATCATAATTATGAACAATTCCCATTAAAGAGACATCCATGAACACCCGCCCCAATATAAGCCTATATGGCAATATTGAGTGATTGATCTCTCAGAGCCAATCAATCTCACGCCACAATCGAAAATTCGATCCTGCCCGAAATTTGGAAACCATTTGCCAATTTCTCGCAATGACTCTACACAACCCAACAGCAAATCCATGCAGAAGACGCAATATACATACGATCGAGTCTCCTCTCAGACAAAGCTCGTCTTCATCTTCGTCTTCCCTGACTCGGATTCGCGGTCCGACGATCCATCACCCCAAGGTCCCCGCAGCGCCTCTCTCCGTAATGATCGACTTTTCCTTTTCCCCTCGGCTGCTACAATCCTCGGCTGCTATAATTTTCATCCGGTTGTATTGCTTCCGCTTGCCGCGAACGACACGAGTAATCGTTCCAATGCAGTCCAAGGTCAGTGCCCCATCTTTGGCGTTATTGGTGGACCACCCATTAACCAGTAACCGATCTTCCCTTATTCGCCCTTTCCCTCGTGTGCCGCCTGACTTAGCCCCCTATAAGGCTATAACGCCGTTCCGCACTCGCTTACCTACATGTGAAACTCCCCTTTTGTCGATGCCACTGTATTTCTTCAAGCGTTGCGGAGCACACCGGAACATAGGTGACCCTGCCTAAGGAACGTAGTGAAGGTCTAGCACCAACTAACCATACACTCTTTCTTTCAACTCGGTATTTTTAGCCCGCGAATAGCTAGGACCACATTGGACCTCCTCTCCGAGTGTACTTCGCAGGTACAGACGCGGATCGAGGCGGAGCCGCGTTGGAGGGACGGCGATCTAGAGTGCCCGAGGCCCCCTCGGCGAGTGGCTTTGTCCCCGCCTGCATCCGCTTTCATCGATCTGATTTTATCTGTCACTGCCAGCTGCCAGACCCTCCGTCATCCCCCTCGTCATCCCCCTCGGCGAGAACCACCTTTCGATGCTCTTCTTTGATGCAAAGACGCGCGGTAAGCCTCGCGGACATCCAGTCCAGCTGCACATACAACCACACAACATCAACATTACGGTAAGTCAGTCTCATTAGATTGAGTTTGTAGATATCGTTCAATGGCGCGCCTCTTGTTCGGTGGTGGTAAATATAGCCTGGCTTACTGAGCCTAAACGGAGCACCCAGGGGGCAAAGGTGAAAGTGAAAGTGTGACTGCGTTGATTGGCCCCTCTTCTCCATCTCCATCTATGCGCTATGCGATCCTGCTTTGATGACGGTCGCCTTGAAAGTCGGGACGTTGTACATATGCGGTTCGGTCCTGTGACCTGTAAGTTACTGGCATCCCTGATGCAGACCGATTGTACCGCCTCGGGTGTGAATGGACACTTCGCGTCGCAAGCGTCGTTCTTATTCAAACATCCGCGAATGGTTCCACTTTGTTGATGACTAGGGGAAGCCCGGGAAGCACATGGTCCATCAGGTCAATCCATTATCCACTAGTGGGAAAGGATTTTGCATTGGCGCCTCCCAGCGCGTTGGGACCACAACCGACCATCCATCCGGACACCGCGGGAATGTACTCCCAACCAGAGCCGCACAATAGGGAATAGAGAATGAAACAAGGCAAATAAGCCTTAGCCAAACTTGACCTTGTTCGACATACGGAGGCGATGTGTGATCCGCGAATCGGGATTCAGAGATGTGTCCGACCTCACTTGTGTCATGTCGTTTTGGCCTCCTCCTTCTCTGTCCGCGTTCCTTGGTCCGACCTTCTATTTTTAGATTGAGCTCCGCATCGATGCGATCCTGGTTCACCCTCGGGTGAGTCTCATCTTTCGTTTGGAACGACGTCAGCATCGGTCAGAGGCGCATGCGTGCGAGATCGGGTGGTACGACCAATTTATGGTAAGGATTGTTCCAGGACGGGACAATGTGGAGAAGACGAAACGAACTAGTGATGTGAACGCCGAGCCGAGAGCAATAGATGGGATAAGTGCGATGTCACTACACGCTATACACCTATTGTATATACTATTAGGTTTTCTCTAATGATATGAAATATGAAAATATGAAAATATGAAATAAGACCTGCACTTCGTAGCCAATCGTGCGGGTGCTAGCATCATGGAGACGTACGTGCACTCACACTACCTTTGTGAGACTCCCGATGACGTTATATGCTGGTATTGGGAGATAGATGATTCGTAGACGGGTTGGAATTCTTCACGCCGTCTCGTAATCATCCCAAGCCAAGGATGGGAGCTTGGAAAGTCTACTGGATCCCAAGTCGCGTCTCTTGGGTTGGTCATATGACATGAGGAGCTGAGGGCTAAAGACCAATCCCGCGTGGATTATCATCCCTCTCTGCTCCATGGAGTCCTGAGCTGAGAGGCCTTAAAGCGAAGCCATTATACCAGTCATTGATTAGCACGAAGCTGGGGCATATTCATTGCAGCGATGGCTCGAAAGTCCAATGCCTAACTTTATTACAGTGTGATGGGTGGTGGACAGGATCAAAAATGTCCATAGTGGCGCGTGTCGTAGAGAGATGCAAATCGGCAGATCGCTGTGAGCACAACAGAGTAAACCGGAGGAGCTGACAAAGAGATGGATAGAGCACAAGAAATCTAACACCAGATAGCCAAAGTAATGGAAAAATCCCTCGACCAACAGAGTTACCTGCTCCATATTGGCCGCAAGCGTGGGGAATGAGGCGGTGAGGAGGTTTGGGGGAAGTAAGTCGACTGGGAAGGGGATGACAAACTTCCAGGAAGGTAGAGAGGTATCGTAGGCAAGAGTTCAAACACGTGCTGTGCGACCCCCCTGGCTTGTGCCCCCGGGCGTACGCCTTGTGGGGGTTCTTCTGCACGCATAGTGGCGTGAACTCTGGCGTCCTGTGCGCCCCCTTCCTCCCATCCGTCGGGTCCTGGTGTCTGCGCAGGCGGAATGGAAGCACCACGGCCATCCCATAGGCAACGTACGTCGTTGCCTGGAATGATTTGTGCAAGGCGACCAGTGTCCACATGTCGGATTTCAATGAAGCGCGGGTCGAAAAGGAGGACATAAGGAGGGTGGTAGGCAACCCTCTCGGCAGTTCCTTCCCATTCAACTGTGATGACTGTGCGACTAGGGTCACCATGACGATCGACATACATGCCGAATTCTGCGACGACTCGTAAGTAGACCGCTAGCTACCAGGTGGCTGGACTCACCATCATAACAGAGCAAAAATTCGTTCTCACTGCATCGGAACATGCCAAGTGGTTTACATGATTCGAAGCGCTTATTAAATGTTGCCAGACGAGGGTCGTCCTTTTGTGGGATACTAACACTCTTGAAGCTTAGGCTAGAAGACGACTTTAATAGGGCATCCAAGGCTGTTAGATCCGATACGTACTCAGTAAGATCCATGATCTCAAAGCCTTTAGTGCAAAGTATCGCAATCTTGGCCTTTAGGAAGATGAGATCGAAGGCCTCGGACGGCAAGAAAAAGTCCTTTGGCGAGACATCAGCAAAATAAGACTAATAATATAGCCCGGCTACGTACTCGGTAAACACGGAACCACTCCGAGCGATTGCTGCCAAATGTGAAACGACCGAATCCACCAGGAGTTTTAGACCGGTCGTTGATGCGCTCGACGACAGGTTCCAGAACACGGAAAACGCTGTCCATCTATGCGAGAGGTTACTACTATGGCCAGGTCTATGTGGGAAAAATGTCGCTCACCGATTTCTTCTTCATGTAGATAATTAGGGTTCGTCCGCCCAACTGACCAACGCTGAAGAATTGTACATCCTTATTGCCGTTGAGTTTCTGTGGTGTGCGGGTGGCATGAGGCGATGGTGGGTTGGACGGGACAAGCGCTTCGATGTGATAGGCGAACAAGGACTATAGGATAATTAGTAACAGGAGAAGAGCTAATACGAAGCATTCACTTTGTCGGCAAGAACAAGGAAGATGCCAAAGTCCTCTAGCATGGCGCATTGTGTAACCATCTTCAAGTGCAGTACACGACGCATCGCTGTCAACCCGTGTCATCAGCGATCAGCAGAAATTCTGTGAAGGAGAACGTACACCTCGAGTCATGCCGCAAGCCAATCCAAACACCTTCAGCGCAACCAATGGCAACCAAGCCTCTGCCATCAGCCGTCGCTGTGGTAATGTCAATGAACATGTTGAATTATCACAAGACATGACGCACTGAATGGCACTGAACATGTCACACGGCCAGTGAACATTCCCTCTTCGTTCCAAGATGGAGCCTGGGCGTTGTGATGCATCGATGGTACCAAGAAGGTGTCCAAGCTGAGAGTTTCGATTTCGAATACCTGTTAACCGCGCACTTAGAAAATCATCATCCAATCCCGTATTCACAAACGTACCTTGTTAGACTCCTGCACGACCCTCCTCATGCCAAGTGCCTCCTCAAGCTTTTCCTTCCAGCGATCTCGAGCCTGCGTGCTCTCCGCATATAGACCGTAGACACCACCCATACGCCCGTTGTGATGGACTTGTAACGGGTAAACTGATCTCGAGTCTTCAGCCGGTGCGGGGTTGGATTCACCATAGGCATTTCTGGTGCCACGGCTACGGAGCAATCCAGTGCTTCGTTGCTGAGCTGGTTCATTGAAACTGAGAAGGCTGAGGAGATCAAGTGGAATTGGCTATAACAGGGTTAAGTCAAAAGTGCCCGGTTGATGTGAAAGTACGTACTCGTCTGTTAACATGGTACTTGAGGACGCCGTCCCTCTCCTTGGTCTTGGTCATGACCACTAGAAGGACTAATGAGTCTGCAGTAAGGCTCCTAGGCGACCGAACGTACTGTAGTTGTCAAATAGCAATACGAACAACTCCGTGAAACCACTCCATTCGAACCCAGTTTCAGGTTGGCGAAGTAATTTGCCAGTGTGTATCAAGGTCCGGGTATCGTTAAGGAGGTCCATATCCTATAGGATTCATTGGTCGGTCTCCTTGACACTCTTTGCGGGTGTTAGACTTACCACCATCTCGCTTGGCTTGAACACAAGGTTTGCGTGATACCCCCAAAGTTCTACCTTGTCCTTCGCGCTTTGAACGCCCGGTTCGGTTCTTTTGCCGAGGTCCTTGATGACTTCCAAAACTTGTGGAATGTTATCATGGTCTTCATGGTTCGGTGGTGAAGACTCCATGATACCCTTCAGAAGCAACTCGTATCGGAGCAACCTGGGAATAGGCCGGTTGATGAACGCCTTGAGGTCCAATTTTCTAGAGTCTGGGTGGCGAATACATTGCTAGACAGGGGTTAGTGAGCGTCACAACGGTTGAGTAGAACATACATCGATGAAGGCCTTGAATGATTGATTATTTGCCATCTCATCGTCGATTCGGAATGCGGCGATGGGGTAATGGGGGATATATTCCATGTACGCTTCGACCCAGTTGAGCGCGGCGTCGAATACAGGTGGGACGATCGTGCGGATAACCGGGTGTTCCTCGCGTTGGATCTCGTGTAGGCGGTCCAACATGCGGCGGTGGTGTACATGAATCTCGGCAAAGTTGTGAAAGACGTCATGCAAGAATGCAGGAAGACGCTCCCGCGGGATGATATTTGCGTTACGCAGTGGTCGGATGAAGAGCTGTCGAAGAAGATGAGATCGATCTTGTAAAAGTAAAAGGGACTATTCACCGTCTCGATAGTTTCAAGATCTTTGACATAGATCATCTCGCCCTTGATGAGTTCCCAAATAATCCTGCCGTCAAGCTTTTTAGTAAGACTTCCTGTGCCTGAGGGCCAACGAGGACGTACGACTGCCGCCTGCTCTCTTGCTTGGAAATACCAGACCGCACATCTTTCGGCACAAGGTCGTGCCACTCCAATTTGCCAGTAGGTCCCCGTCCCATAGCGTTCTGGAACGTCCTCAGCTGTGCGACCGTATACAGATTCCGGATCGCAGATTCCGCTTCAAGTAGGAAGTCTGCATCCGGGCTCCCCTCCTCAGTTTCCTTGAAAATGGCCTCGAGCAATAGTGGGTACTTCTGAAGGTGTTCCGCAGGTCTCGAAATGAAGTGCTTGAGTTCCAATCGTCTAGGGTCGGAACGCATGCAAAGCTATCACAAATATTAGTTGACGTAAACCGGTAATGGACGTCACAGCATACCTCTAAGAACCTCCGAAACTCTGCATTGGACTCCATTTCCTCCTTGATCCTCTTCTCCGCGACTGGCAAATGACCGACGTACACTGGGTAGACGCTTCTGAAGTCTGCGGCAGCGTTCAAGAACACATCTCCAATCCTCTGAATCACCGGTTGTTGTTCACGCTGGCGGACGGAGAGCACATCCAGTAGACGCCGATTACATTGTCGCAGCTCGGAAATATTTCCAAAGACTTCTTCAATAAATTCGTCGAGCTCTTGAGGTGGAATCACGGGCGGGTCGGCACGGCGAAGCCCTTTGATGAAGCACTGTGAGGGAAGACGGAACATCAGTATCAATGGTGGGCGATGGACGGATAACTGAGTAGGAGAAGTACGCACAGACTCAACAAAGTCGAGGTCCTGTACATATTGGCGCTCCTTGACAATGACTTGGAAGATTATGCTGCACGCCTCTAGTGAGCCATCCCTGTACCTCACATCCCAGGCTCACGTGCCACTTACGTTTGTCGCCTCTTCTCCTTCTCGCTTAGCACCTCCAGCGCCTCAGGCTCGACCAAATCGGCCCATCGTGCCTACATGGCGATGAGTATCAGTTCACCAAAAGGCAACGGTTCGTCACAGAAGAGTGCTCACATCGGCGGGGGGTTCAAACGTGGATGGGGCGGTTTCGAGTTGAATTTCTAGTTGTGGCTATGATCCGGCGGTAATCAGCGTAACAGACACCCCAGAGTCCGATAAGAGTACCCACCGAAGCTCTTCTCGGACACGAGTACGAATAGCATGATGACGCCTCCGTGCAACTGGGCGAGTAGCACCTGGTAAGTAGGGTGATGACCCCTGTTGGTAATTCTTCGCGGTCCATCCTCCCTACGTCCGAACGGCGTTCTCCAGGAATTCCACCCGCATCTGAGTTGCCACCTCCGTCATTGTCGTCCCCTTCGTCCAAGAACATGTAAACGTCCTCAACACCATCAGTCAACTTCCGTCCTCCCCACTCGACTTCGTAAAAGAAGAGTTGCGACTGGAGGCTCCTCGCCACCTGCAGGGCAAGCTTCCGATCCGCCAATGGGATCCCCGCATTGTTCTGGTATTCCTTCTGGATGTACGTCTGGATGGTGGAGACAACGTCCTTGCCGGTAAACGCTTTAGAGTATGGAATGCCGCCCTTGACATGAGTTCCACGGGGTACTTTGTTTTTGAGCAGATTGGCGACGTGCGAGAGGAGGGATAGATTGACAAAGCGTAGCTCGTCGATCTCGTCTGGGTCGTCCGATTCGTCCCCATCATCATGAAGCCCCAGCGGACCCTTCATATTTTCCATCCTCCTGTATTCACCGCCCCTCCGGCGGCTAGACCCGGCGTCGAACGAGGTCGTGATATTTGATGGTGTAGGGTGATACGCGTAACTTGAGCTTGAAACAGCGCTGGCCCGTGAGAATTCTTCACCAGAAAGTGGGTGCAAAGAGGCCCCCAGAAGATTGCGGCTTGAGTTCGTGGGCGTGGGCGACTCTCGTGAAGACGGGATATACTCGACGTGCGGCACAGATGGACGACGGGGTTCCTGCAAGAGGCTGCCCGCCGAAGCAAAAGAGGACGCTGCAGAAGGAGAACGCATCAAAGCCGCGCCGACGCCACCAGTACCCTCATCATCATCATCTGCTGGGGGAGACTGTACGACTGGAGAACGGGTCGCAGGGCTAAGTGCGGTTGGCGATGAACGGCCAGCGGTGTAACTTGGTTGTTGGCGGTGCTGAATGACGCGAGGGTCTGCTGCATAGTGGTAACCCCCATTTTGAGAGGATGGAGAATGGCCATCGGGTGAGTAATACGTAGCCGAATGGGGCCCACCACTAGGGGGAGGGATGGTAGGTGCTATGGGCATTCTCCGTGTGTCATAGTCGCGACGAGTGGAAGAAGTGTGGTAAGAAAGTCCGCCCGCTTGACCTTGGCGATGGTGAGCCGGAGTCGGTTCAATATTATCGACAGTCAGCTCTGGTAGTGGAATACGGGGCGGACGATAGCCGGACTGGTACGGATCGCCGTAATTCTGTTGGGAGCCAGGGTAATCATAGCCTGAGCGCTGAGAGCCACTGCTATGTGCGTGCTCGCGATCTACAACGTCGCCGCGGTGTTGTGGCAGCTGGTTGGAGCCGAGGTGCTGTGTGGAAACAAGACTAGGCAGTGATCCCTGGACATGGCGAGTGTACGGAGCGTTCAGCGGAGTTTCGGGTGAGATAGGCTCGTTGCTCCGGTATGGGTGGTGGTGTTGCGGGCTGCTCGAGCTGATGCCCGCCCCGGAAGACGGTTGGATGGCTGGTGGGGCCGGTAAGGGACGAGACCGACTTCCGCTGAAGCGTCCGTTGTGTGGCGCTGCGGCAGGCGGGGGGTGGTAGCGAGATGGCTGGCTCTGGCTGGGAGGAATGGCTGGTCCTGTGTCAGCTGGGGGGAGCTAGATGTCTCCATAAAACAGACACGTACCATGAGTATACATCGATGGAGTGCGCTCTTCAGGGCGGGGTGAGCCAGCCGTTGGGGTACGGGCGCCTGTGGGAGACTCGTCGTGACCGTAAACACCATTGGATACATGGCTATAGAGGTTGTATATGTCCCCTTCATCGATGTTCGTGTATTTGTGGCCACCGTATTGCCGATTTCCTGCCAACGCTGGACCGTTGGACATGTTAAGTACTGAGTCCACTCTAGATCAACGCCTGAGTGTTTTCTGGGATATTGTGTGTGGTCGATGGGCCTCAAAGTCGACGTGGGCAGAGGCTGGTCGAAGTGGTGCTGATCAAGAGCATCAAAGAGCGGGGCTTATTCGGTCGGACGCTTGGCGCTCGGCTGACCTGGCAGACAGTGTGACGAGAAAGGCGGCGTAAGGTGTATTAGGCTTCCAGAATCTATATTTACGACGGGTTTGGAACGCGCCTCTGAGTCGCCCGGAGCTCGCTCGCTCGGTCACAGAGAGACAGACGATGATGAGCAAGTTCGCACGTTCGCCCCTTCTCTGACCTCTAGCCTCTCGTTGCTGCCGTTCCTTCGCTTTTTCGCGTTCTCTTGACAACCATCGCCTCAGGCTCACTCTTGACTTCACAAGACGCAAAAAACATTTCACATACAGCACACACACTATCTCAACAACAGACTAATTGGGTAATACTATAGGGCATGTAGCAGTCATTCAGCCCGTCACCCTACACCGAGTTGGTGAACGAGATGGTTCCAGTTCGTGTCCGGGCTGTCCTCCTCTGGGTTCGGCGCAAGCCCTCCCCTCAGTGCTCCGTTGCTGTACGAGTGCACATAGGTGTCCTGGTGGGGCGCTTGTATTTCCAAAATACCGGAAGATGAGGACACAGACGAGTAGTACCCATTGTGCACAGTATGCACAGGAGGTGAATGTTGTAAGCGCGTGTCGTTGGCGGCACGATATTGTCCATGTGCGGGCTCGAAAGTCGCGTCTATGTACATTGGGTAGTCCTGGTAAGGCGACGGCGTGTATGGTTGTGGTTGCTGTGGGGAGAACTGCTGGCTCCATTGCTGTTGCTGGCTATCATTCGCATAGCCGTCACCGCTGTGGTACCGCTGGTGTTGCCCACGCCCTTCTTGGGCTGTCGAATAGGGCGTCTGGTATGAGGCCTGAATTTGCTGCTGTTTCTGCCTAATGGTCTGCGGCAGGTCGTTAAAGTATTCGAGTAGAGTCCGGTGTGCGTCCGCGAATTCAGGAGGTGTTTGTACATTAGACTGAGACTGTATATATTGCGAAACATGCGGTTGGTGCTGTGGTTGCAACTCACGCTGCGAAGGACGATGTCGCAGCTGTTGCTGGGAGGGTTGTCTCACTAGGCTGGGTAATTGTTGTTGCGAAGGTTTTCGCTCGAGCGTATGCTGACAATGAGACGCGGGAGGTGGCTGGGTATATGGAGGTGGTAATGAATGTAGAGATCCAAGATTGTTGGGCGCTGTACCCGCATTTGGATCGAGCACAGTCTGGTTCTGTGAGTACAATTGCTGCACTGGGACGTACTGCGGATTGGGAGGCGCTTGTTGTGGATTTTGTTGCTGAGGGGAACGGTGGATGTGGGTTGGCTGGTCCTGCGATGAAGTCCTTGATGTTGCCTCTGACCTGATCTTGTCTTTCTTGCCTGAATTTGAGACCAATCTTGTCATGCCTGCGAGGCCGGGCCATTCTTTAATATCTTCATGCAGTTCTTCTCCATTTCGGCGCCGTCCTTGTCGATGAGCTGCAAAGGCACGGTGCGAATGTGCACGTAATTTGGCTACGTTGGGCTAAACGAAGGGCGATTGAGTATAGATCCGATTCTAGTGGTTGTAATTCTACCTTGAACCTCGCTACGCGGAGGTTATCCGAGGCCTTCTCGAACATCTCCCAAGCCTGGTCGAGCTCGAGCAAAGCCGGTGCTGCTAACGAGGAGCCGGGAGTTACACTCACTAGCCCAGCGAAGATGATCTAAGGTGTGTCTAAGATGACAGCATTGAGAATGAACCACTGGGACAGACCGTTGCGGTATATGCATGAGTCCATAAGAAAAACAGCCTCTTAGTCATACCGGGTTCCATAGTATAAGCATGACGAAGGCCAGTCAAGAGATTGCATGCACTCCGATATGCAGCAAGAACACTTGGGGCGTACTTGCTCCGAAGGGGTTCAACCTTGCCTTCGTGCAACGCTTGGGAGACGAAACCGCGATGCAAGTACAATATGCCTGGAACAAAAGTTAGCGAAAGGCATCTCAATAAGGAGTCCCACACACAAATTTCCCGAATCATATACAAGGCATGTCTCTGCATGGTGATAGCCAATGGAGGTGGTATAGGATCAGCCGTGGCAGTCTCGTCTAAACCAGCTACTCGCAACTTTTCGGGGTATACACAATTATCCCGCAAGTCAGCATCAAGGCGGAGGATAGTAGCGTAACTGGGGGTTTTTCCGGCTTGGAATGCTTTATCGACGATCATGCGCAAATGGTCTCGTCCGAATCTGTGCTTCCAGGAATGATCTGAAGATCGTCAATTTCACGGCTTACAAGCCTTGTATAGGAAACGCTTACAGCCGTCAGGACTGCGATCATCCTCTTCGTACAAAGGGAGCTGACAGTCGACATGAATCGAGGAGATACCAGGGGGTCTTCCCAAGCCGAAACTCTGTGAGCCGAGGTCAATGACCACCAGAAAGACCCAAGGGTCACGTACTAGCCACATATCGAGTAGATATACCTCCCAGAATAACCTTCTTCGCTTTTCTGTCTCATCCTGCGGCAGTTTCCAACGCCCACTATCTCGATCTTCCGGAAAATGAGCTGAAAATAAGCCCAAGACAAAGCAAGTCACCTACGCAGGCCAATCTAAGGCACAAAATATAAGCTTATCTTCACATAGACCCATAATGGGATCGCTTACAGACTGGGCCATCTTGACAAGGACTCCTTGGAAGATGCTGCATTCGAAAATTGCGTCTTTCTTATCGGTCAATTGAAGGTAATAGCATAGACAATGTATCGCCCTGATACCATTCATGGTGACAATTTCAATGTCAATGAGCGCCAGAGATGCCCGACATAACTGATGATAAGTTTCAGCAATTGAGTCGTACGGAGGACGGTCTAGATCTGTCTGAACCCCCAAAGCTAAAGTCAAACAGGTCAGTGACGGTTCCTGGTTAGTTAAATCGTACCCAGAGCGATAAATAACAAAGCCAGCTGTGTCGGGCTAATAGGCTGATTCGAGGTGCCTTTGTAAATAGGGCCAAAAACCTCTTCAGAGAACTCATTGCGAGTCATCGGGCTGTACCTGAGGAGGGGCTGAGCGTAGAACGCAGGAGGCGGTTCGAACGCCAACTTACAACCAAGCGGCATGGTCAAAATAAATCGTGCATAACCTTAACGCTTCCTCAAATGGAGGCAAGAAACTCATCAGACGCTCCTTGATGACATTATGCGCATCGGAAACATTCATCCAGGGAAAGCTTCTCGCAAGCACTAGGATATCTGTAGGAAGATCGATATCGTCACCAGCAGTTGTCTCCTCCTCTTCGTCCTGCAAATAATGAGAAGGGGACCCGGTGTGTGGGGTGCATCTCGTACCTCACTGTCCCCCAAGTAGAATTCGCTTCCAGCGGTGCCTCCAAAGAACGCCCCGCCACCATTATCGCCTATTTGCAAAGTGCCAAAAGCATCGGCTACGATATCCTCCGCCCTTTTTACTTCCAGGTCGCTCGTCGTGTGGATGCCCGGCGGGAGCTTGAGCATCAGAAGCTCCTGACGGAGGAGTGGGTGTGGTTCATCCGATGTGCCACTATGGAGTTTAGCAAGGGCGCCTTCCAGTTCACGTGTGCGGTTACTAAGTTGTTCGATCTTGGCATGGAGTTCAGTGGTGTTCGAGAGAACAAGGCTGCGAAGGCGGTCAGTCCGGCCAGTCGCCTTTCCAAATTCATCGGTCGGATATACGCGGCGGGATGGATCGAATGTGTATTTTTCGTGTACCAAATGACGTACCGGTTGCCCCTATGACCAACGAGGGTCCCGTCTGGACACACAGCGCTGCAGCCTGACTCGGTGAGCATGAGAAGACACCACTTCATATAGGTATTTAGAAAAGGGGCTGACCTCTCTTGGTGCAAGAGCAACAGGGGACACGGCTATCATTTGCCGTCATCAGTCAAGGACCAGGCCGCGGGAGACAGCTCAATGGC
>Ga0307515_10017467_pt1 | contig 13060 bp, 12 predicted proteins | sample 17_EM_MG_FD_194513 | JGI IMG/M metagenome (GOLD analysis project Ga0307515, IMG submission 194513) | Populus trichocarpa ectomycorrhiza microbial communities from riparian zone in the Pacific Northwest, United States - 17_EM | ecosystem: Host-associated > Plants > Roots > Unclassified | place...
GTCTACAGGTCGTCCAGGGTCAATCCAGGGTCAATCCAGAATTTATTAATGGTGGCACACGACTCCCATCTGGTTGACGAGGAATCTGACCTGGAGTATATTCCATGAATCGTATCGATAATTCAACCCGAGTTATTGTTTCCCTTGCGGGGATGGCTGAATCTCTCGCTGCCCGTCTCGGCATCTTCGTGCAACGAAAGAGTTCGCACTCTGTGCAGAATAACTCACAAGTTGCTGGACGCTTTTACTGACTACCTTTGATTCAGAGAAAAGCTCGCACCCTCGTCTTGTGCTTCGATGGCACGAACGATCGAGTACGTCTGCTTGTCCACCTCTCTATCCGTCCTGCTAATACTTTCCTACCAAGTATGACGACGATGTCAGAGTTTCCTTTCACCTAGAATGTCGCCAAACGCCTAATGCACATGTTATTAGAACACCAACATCGTCAAGCTTGTAAGCTTACTCGAGAAGGATGACCCAGAAGCACAAATGGTCTACTACCAGACGGGTATGTGTGGAACGATCCCATACTTGCTGACGCTCCTATTGATCGTTCGATTACAGGCATAGGGACGTATACTCAGCCGGGTCTCCTCGGCATGGTATCAGCAGGTTAGCTCCACAGCTAATGACGTGAGTCGCACCTGGCTGAATGGCACATAGGTATTGCCAAGGCAATTGATATGTGTATCGCCTGGTGGATCGATGCACACGTCATAGGTATGTGTCTTTGAATTTCCAATCTTTGAGCTAAATTGCTCCAAGATGGGTACCATTTCCTTATGAGGAACCACCGCAAAGGGGACAAAGTAAGTCTGCTCACTGTAGACCAGCCGCCTGTTGAATGTTTTCTAGATATGCATATTTGGGTTCAGTCGGGGTGCATACTGCGGAAGGTCAGGCCTTCGGATGAGGGGCATTTATCCTCTCTAACACCCGTCCTCAGGGCGTTGGCAGGAATGCTCAATAAAGTCGGCCTGTTGCCCAAGGATAATGAAGAGCTGGTGTGCTCAGGTTCCACCCTTTTTCAGTTACAGGAGTCTGACCTTTATTTAGGTCCCATTCGCGTTTGATTTGTACAAGAAAACCGGCAAACATGGCATGGGACAGAGCAAGTCGTTTAAGGAAACTTTCTGCAAAGGTGTTGAGATAGATTTTGTGAGTATCCCGGTCCCTACCTAAACTTCGTGTTGCTCAAAGGTCGATTCTAGCTTGGTGTCTGGTACGTAATTCCAACGAGATTGATTGCTCTTATATTCAGTATCCTCTAGGGACACGGTAAGCAGCCTCCTTTTGTGGTCTCTTGACTTTTTAACTTCCTTCACAGGTCTCGTCGGTGGGCATCCTCTTCGGCCGCAACTTGCCTTTCACGTACGTTATATATACAATCCCCTACGCAAAGGCAGTGCTCACCACATATATAGTGCATCAAATCGGATTGTCAAGACCTTCCGTCATGCCGTTTCTCTTGATGAACGTCGCGCAAAATTCACTGGTAAGTCCTCTTCGAGACCTATAACGACGCCACCTCATGCAGAGCACAGCAAATCTCTGGCACAGGAAGCCGGCTAAACACCACCACGACACTGCCCACGCTCACATCGAGGAGGACCGTCCTTCAAGCGCCCAAAGTACCTATAGAAACGGAACTCGCCAAACTGACGTTCTTGAGGTTTTCTTTGCCGGTGGGCACGCCGACGTTGGAGGAGGCAATGATCCAAACGACACCCTCCACTCGTTGTCAAACATCTCGCTCAGGTGGATGCTCCGAGAAATCGTTAAGGCCCAATGCGGTATTCTCTTCAATAGCTCCGCCTTGAAGCGCTTGGGTATCCCTCAGTCGACCTTTTTTTTGTCATCGGCTTTCCGAGAGTTCAAGCCCAAGTCCCATCAGCATCTCTCGTCGTCTTGCCCTTGTGGCAGTCCCCACAGTCCGAAAGAGTTTTCGACTTTCCTAAGAAGGCGCTCCGTTCTTAGTGCTACTACGGATGTGTGGTCCCCAGGTGCCGACGAAGGTTTTGACATGGGGGTGGTTCAAGAAGTGCCCGACGACGTTGGTGATTCCGATTCTGATGCGGTCTCTACTGTCGTTGCTCTTGATTACCAGCAGTCAACCATTTTTGGTCTGTACACCAAAGCTCGTGATTTCGTCTGGTCGACCAACCAGCGTAACAACGCCGACGGGGAGTGCACATTCGCAGATCACTACAAGATGTCTTCCGAAGAGTTGGATGCAGAGGATGCGATTCTAGGCGACATGCACGACGAGTTGTACAGGCAGCCCCTTTGGTGGATTCTGGAGGTCCTCCCCGTTCGGAGGTCGTGGCAGCAGCCCCAAGGCGTGTGGCACCACTCTTATTGGTCAGTGTCATCGTTTGATTCTCGAGAATGCTGATCGACCTGACCTTGCGTTTCCCCTTCACCTCCATAGGCCCAACCTGTTCAGAGCCCGCCACTTGCCAGCACCAGATTATCAGCCACACGTACACCACACCGTCTTGCTTAGACGTCAAGTGCTTGGGTATGAACCAAAAATTGACCTTAGCAAGGGCTTCATCGTTGTCGACTAAACATGGAAGAATGCACACGCAAATTAGGACACTCCCGGGATATCCAACCCTGACAGGAAAACGTCACAACAGGGAAAATCATATACGTTAAAAAAAACCCTCGCTGCTTTTTGATTTGTGGAGCCCTTTGTGACCTGCAAACTGAATATGTGCATATGCCCAACCGATTGGTTACCACTTTTATACTACTGTCATGTGATAACTACAGTCGGCTACGTTTCGCGAAGCGACGGATAACAGAATGGGAACAAACCACGTCTGAAATCGGCTCAGATTTTGTCAGCAAACACTCCTACTCCGCCTTTGCCTGATTTGGAACAATATTTAACAATATTATCAACCGCCTCTCAGCTGAGAATTCAAGTACCATCAAACAAATTGTCGTCATACGATTCCACACCTACTAGATACATTAGAAGGTGGAGCCAGTAAGGTAGCGAAGGACTGAAGCCAACTGGTAGGGCGATCGCTACAAGTGCTGTTACTACTATACATTTTGTTACGACCAGCCATTTGTCAGAAAATTCTCCCATCCGTGTTCTGGCATGGTCGTGTCCATCGAGGGGGCTTGCATCGCAAAAACATTATCCCAGTCGAGAGGTGAATCGTTCGTACTGGGGTTATTGCCCGCAGAAGCAGGCGATAGTTTCGACTGACTATCCCCCAGATTTGCCCGTGCTTCCGTCAAGACAGGGTTTTCGAACGCCACCCCCCGCACCATGGCCCCCACATCCATATGGTATAACTTCCTCATGTCGTCGATGTCATTTAATGGAGAGCTGTTCTGAGGAGGACCGAGCTCGAAGAGCGGATCTGTTCCGCTGACAGGGGCGTCAAACGGCTGCTGCAGAGCCGGACCCACGGAACTCGAAGCCCCGGACATCGGAGAGGTATAACTCGTTCTTTGTGTGTAGCTCGTACTATCACTCTCGTCGCTCGACCAGACTGGGGGGATCGAGTGCTGGAAGAGGGCAAGGTTGGGGACTATTGGCGTCGGCTGGGCGATCTGCAGCGATGCAAAGGGGCAGGTATTCAGCACCTCACTGCTGCAGAAATTGCTAGCGGCGTTGTTCCCCTGTGGGGGCCCAGTTGTAATTCCTGCGTCCTGGAAGGCTTTGAGGTATTCGGCGAGCGTCGGGTGCACTCCTTCGGGTGACTGCACGAGTGGACTTTTATTGGTTCGTTCTTGAGTGAGATGCTGTTCACTATCCGCCGTTGCCACCATTCCAGAAGCACCAGCGAAGCGCAAAACATACTCATTGTCGACGACAGGGTCGTCGTCCGAAGACACTTGAGATCGCTTTGGTGGCCAGCGGCCGTTGCGGAAGGCTTCGTATGCAGCGTGTGCCTGGGTATGAAGTTTCTCGATCACACCCTGTTCCGAATCGTCAGTCTACATACCCGTATGCTGAATGCGAATTACCCTACCATGGCTTTTGTGACTCGATATGTTCTAGCGTGAACGAACAGTCCCTTCGCCCTGTCGATTTCAGCCAAAGAGGAACGAGCGAGGGCACAGCCGGGACTCCGAATCACTATCGCACAAAGGCAAACCTGTTTAGCATTGTGAGTGAAATGCAGTCCATCGAGCGAGATGGCCCTCACATATGCCGAGAAGGCATGCAGATACAAGAAAGCGATACGAGGAATGAGATCTGCCAACTGCTCGTGAAGCTGACCCAAGCCCTGGATAATCAACAAGCTACTGCGGTGCGCTGCCAGGACGGAGAGGGCAAACTTGCTCCTTAATGGATCTTCTGGCCAGCGCATGAGCGTTTCAACAAGGTAGGTGCGATGAAGATAGAGAAGAGCTGTTACGATCCAGAAATCATGAGCGTGGAGCACAGTTGATTCCTAACATGGCCACCCACCTATCTCGCGCATGCCACCGGTGGAAAACGCACGCATAAGCATGACAATGACCCGCATTCCGTTCGACAGAGGGACATCATCCGCAGAAGGGGCCGAGGGGAGAGGGTAATCACGCATATTTCGGTCTAGCTTCAAGATTTGCCTAGTGATCCCAGTCAGTCGAGGAAAATCGGGCTGACAGTAAATTTCGACATACGAATAAGGCGGGGGCTTTGGACTATACGCTGCGTCCAAGAAGGGACCGAGACATTCTAGAATCGAGGTTGTCGAGTGATTCGATTAGGCCGCGGATACGCTCAATGCAAGTGCAACGTACCCTCGATCCATTTAAACTTGACACGACTCCCTGAATCAGGCATTAGCACGCGTAGAGGGGGCTGTTCAAAGAGGTGGACTGACAGCTTGGTGTGCCTCCTGTGTCCTCCGGATCCCTGGGCATTCTGGTGTCGCATTGTCTGTATTGTTGGGATCAAAAAGGCTACCAGAGGGAAGAGAGGCTGTGTCACATACGCTGGGTTGATCATACGAGGCCGGCCCATCTGGAAGCATACCATAAAGTCAAACACCGAAATCTCCCACCTGCCGCCAACATTTAAGCAGGCTGGAGGCACTCAAAAGCACAAACACGGACCAGAGGCGTCTTCTGCGCTCGGCTTCTGCAGGGAATTTATCCCATCTGTCACTGTCTCGGTCTGCGAGAGATCAGCTTCGTCCGATGCTCTGGGGACATTGAGCTCACGCAGTCCTGCCTGTATAAGGGATTTAGTCAGCGGGTCGCTGGGGACTGACGAAAAGAACATACGCCTTGCGCCAATCGAACCGCCATGGCCGTCAGCATCCATGACTTGGACGGCCCACTAGGGTCATGGGATATTTGATAATAGAATGCAAGGAGGTGCTGTCATACAGAGGCCGCATGAACATCGTGACTCGAGTGGGGAATCGCTGACTCACAAGGGTTTGAATGACAACGAATGAACGGGATTGCAAGATGTCCTCCCCGAGCACGAGTGAGACCCGAGCAAGGTGAACATAATCCAGCGCTTGCGGGTCGAATGGTTGCTTCTTCATGTCCAACACGGTGCCGAGTGCGAGGACGGCGAAGACCAGGGCTAGGGTATGATACAGAGTGAATATAGGGCCAGAGGGCTACATTACAAATTAAGCGCACCAATTTGCTCGTCTCTCGGTTCCTTGTCACCATATACTGGGTTCATGGCATGGTCGATAAATTCTGTCCAATGCACGGCGTTGGTTCTGCGATGTGTCTAAGCGCTCGGCACATAGAAATCGGGTAAAGGGGACACACGACCAAGCGATGTGACCATAGAATTGATGGGCGAGTTCCCACGCGACCGCGCGTGAAGGTAACCTTGCCCGGACATGGCGGCGGACATTATCATCGATGGAATCTGTCGACTTGAAGGGGAACGTCTTGCTCAAAAACACAAGTTCCACAGGGAGGAGTGGCCCTTTGGAGGATTGCGGGGGATTGGGGCGGTCTTCCGGCTGAAGGGTAGGGTCAGCAACAGTTTCCTAGACTTGAACCTGAGCTCACCCCAATGAAGAACTCAGAAACACCGTGCCTACCAAACCTGCGATGGCGCATCAGCATTACAAGGGGACTCTATATTGAACGAGAACATGCACCATTCTGAAGATCCATCTGGCCCTATTGTCAGGGACCCAAAGGTATCTATGAGTACCTCCTCCTCGTCTTGAGGGAGTTTGCAGGAAGGAGTTGGGGGGGAGAGAAGGACGAGGGGGTCTTTGAGGAGTGGGTGGGGATCGGTGCTCACATGAGCTTGCATGTCTGCTAATGCCGTTTCAAGGTCTTTGACACGACCACGGAGCCTTTGGATCTCCTCATGGAGTTCTTCCGTGTTACTGAGAATGAACCTGATTTGGGACCGCACACAAAAGCTTCAGTTCACAGTGAAATAAATACTAGTGTAAGAGCAAGGGCGACAGACCGAGTACCCCTTCCCGATTTCAGAGATCCATTCGGACATATCGATTCACAGCCACGACGGGAGCATGCGTCGCAGGGGATCGTTTTTGAGCACTAGTCGAAGCAGGATCATTAGGCACTGTATGACAAAAGAAAGGGCGAAAAGCGAGTACCTTGAGTTTGAGGCGCTAAGGAACGAGTGGCGGAAGTCAGCACCTCAGCACAGATGACCAAATGACCAAGTGACTCGCCTTGCACTCTGCACAAGCGAGCTGCAGGGCCTGAGGCTGAATGGTCGCTGCGGAAGATTTCTTCACAGCAGGGGGCATGGAAGGGTACGAGTCCAAGCGGCAGCGGTGGAGGCCTGCCCAACAGCGCGATTGATCCTTTTCTCGTTCGAGGGTATGAGTGAGACCAGACCCGAGTGCTGAATAAGCTACCAGCCAACTAAGCGCCCGGCAGCCCGTACACGACGCCTTTCGGCGTATTGTTATAATATGCCCTGAACGGTCGCAGTGAGGATGGCCGAGGTCCGGATCCGGGATTCAGCCTCAAGTGGAGGAGTCACCATCGCCAAGATCGCGCTCTGCAATAGGCAAAATGGGAAAAATGGGAAAAATGGGCACGAGTAAATGTTCGGAGGCCTGTATGCGTAGCCGCTTTCTTAAATAACCGACCCTCGGGGGGCTTCTCGATTGAAAAAGGCATGAGTACACATGAGTGCGATCACGACATCACGACATCACGATATCACGACACGACAACACCTAGTACAGTGTAAATATTCATGGCGAGCCCCTATGCCAGCTTGTAGAGCAAACTCTGCATGTATGTGTATATAGGTAATGCAAGACCCATCACACATCACAAATACCATATGTATACATATATACTGAACATGCTGCCAATCCGGATTGCCTTGCACGAACCAGTCGGTTCGCGATGCCAAGTTGAAACTCCGCCTGAATCATTGTCCACATTGCGATGGTTATTTATCATGATTTAACCACAATAGATCGTTGCCAGAGCATCCTCACGGCCGACCGAGTTCGCGGCGGACCAAACCAGGCGATCCGAGGGGGCCAGATTCGCAGATCTTGGCCTTCTCCGCGTCTCCTGCGCGCCGGCGACTTGTGCAATCTACTCGTATACTCGTATAGCTCTATACCCGTACTCGATACAGCCCGACATGTCGTCGTCCGGCTCATGGCCGCGCGTTTCTCGAATCGCTCGCCAAGGCCAAGGTTCATCTGAGTCCGCTAGCCTTGCCAGTCTTGGACCACTGATCCCTCCCACGACCACGACCACAACCACGGCAACGGCCACAGCCTCAACCAGCTCTCTCCGTCCCGCCGTGGAGCTCTCAGAGGAAGAGCTTACCCAGACTGCAAACACTCTTATCCTCAGCGCCCTCGAACGTAGCCAGAGCCACCCCGTCCAAAGTCAGTCGACCCGTCAGGGTCAAGTGGACAGTCCTTCCAAGTCGCCCCCACACCCCGTCTTTCCAAGGATGTCTCTCAGCTCCTTCATGCCCTCTCTCACCAATCTCTCCTTATCCCGCGTTTCCACAAACGATAGTGCCCTGGATGCCCGCGGTCGCCAGGCCCACAAGGCAACCGCGGCCCCAACCTCGCGCTCTTCATCCTTCGCCCGCAGTATCTCCCCCTTCCACAGTTTCAGGCGCAGCAAAAATAGGACCGAACGTTCTCCTTCCGTCGAGGCCCTCAGGCAGTCCCAATCCGACGTCGATTCCGAATCGGAGCTTCCACGCAAATCCATCCGTCCCCGCAACGCCTTCAACGAGGGCGATATCTCACCTTCCGACGACGACGATCAAGATGGTGACGAGGACGACGATTCCTTCGATGACACCTCAGACGGCTTCGACGAACTCACAGACCTAAACACTTCCAAGAACGCCGCGCTCGGCGCACCCATGGAGAACACAGAAGACCCCCTCGAACAAGAGCCCGACCCACTTGGAGAAGGGGTCAACGTCGTGCGCTTACCGGAGCCGATCTTCCAGCAAACGCTAATGGGTTCTTCCCGCCGATCGGAACCCCGCCGAAGGAAATCACAGCGTGTCGACCCGCTTCCTCTGGTTACCGGAAGGCCTCACTTTCAGCGGGACCGGTGCACGGTCAACCTAACTCATGGCAATCCTGTGGGAGTCACTGATAACCGTCGGCCGAAGATGTACATGGTCGCCAGCGATCTCTCAGAAGAGAGTCGGTATGCCGTAGAATGGGGGATCGGGACTGTCCTCAAGGACGGCGACGAAATGTGTGTGCGGTGTCGTCCAGTCCGCCCTTCCATTCTGAACACTCTTTCAGGATCGTGGTGACCGTCAATGAAACGGACAACAAGCGTGAGTGGATCCGGGCCATGTCGAAGAGGCAGATCCGAGTCTGAAGTTCACAGTGGACCCCGTCGAGCCCGACTCACATGACCGACTCGCTAAACTCCGCAACCAGCAAGACCGCCAGGCCCTGGTGAACCTGCTCGTCCGTCAGACCACCTCTCTCTTACAACGCACCAAGTTGCATGTCACTGTCAAGTGTCAAGCCATCCATGCAAAAAATAGCAGGCATACGTTGTTAGGTGAGAGTGCTCTGTTTCTCTTATTATCATCAGCTCCACCAACTGGGGTACCCTCTAGACATTATAGATTATCTGAATCCTACTATGCTTATCGTTGGCAGCCGTGGTATCGGCAAGTTGAAGGGGTGAGCTCTCACCACAATCTAGTATCCCAAAATCACTGAAGGATACCCTTTAGTATTCTCCTCGGGTCAACGTCCCACTACCTCATCCAAAAGTCGTCCGTCCCGGTCATGGTCGCACGACGGCGGCTCAAGCGTGCCATCCGGCGCAACCCCGCCGTCCCGCCCGTGCAAACGCGGCGCGTGCCGCTCTCCGAGGCCGTCATCGAAAAGGCTGGCCCCGGCAAGGCCGAGCGCGAGGTCGAGCAGATGCGCCAGGAGCTCGCGCAGGAAGAGGACGAGCGGCGCCACAAGAAGCCTGCCGGTGGCTCGTTTGGGACTATACCCGCCCCTCCAGGTGCCAGTGGACTCGGCATCGACGTGCCCCTTACATCCCCGCCAGAAGAGAGCGAGTCAGATAGCGAACCAGAGGGTGTCAAGGTCCAGGGACAGAGTCCTCCTACTTCTCCAACCACTAGGCGATAGCAAATACTCTGGTTGGAGAGTAGTGGTGATGAGAATGATAACCATGCGTTTTTGCTTTCTTCCAATTCTGGGTTTGCGTTGGTGCTCGTAAGGAGATCTGTTATTAGAAGTGAATGGCAACAACATTCCGAGTGCCGCACCCGAGGCATAGTCTACACATATACACAATGTAATCGACGGTTACTGGAGAATCCCTCTGCGTTTCCAGGCGTCATAAAGCTGCCCAATCCCTGTCAGACCCGAGCTCGATCCTCGCAAATCTCTCATGTCGAGGATATCAAACTCGATGCCAAACGAGAGAAAGTGGGCGAAGAGAGAGTTAAAGTGTGGCTCTAGGCAAAGGTGGAGGAGGTGTTCAAAGTGCGAGTGGTAGACGTGTGCGAAGACCCTGAGCAGCTGGCGATACAGGTGCTTGCAAGTGAGAACGTAGTTTTCAGGAAAGTCGTGCGCCCCTGTGGGGAACGAGGTTGGATCATCGAGAAGGTGTTGTCCCCAAGTGAAAACAAAGTCGATGTAGACAGGTGCAGCAAGCTTAACTGGCTTGCGATTGGCATCTATCCACGTGTAGTCGAGCCTGCAGGGACAGAAACGCCAACTCCCTGGTTAGTGCCTGCGCCGCAGCCCGGGGCTCCTCACTTACCGAGGGCCTGCAGCCATCGTTGGACACAGCTCAGGCGTACAGAGTTCTGATATGACACCGTAGAACGAGTTCAGGTTGTTGTAGAAATCGTACACTAGAACCCCTCGGGCATGAGTGGAACCCCCCATATATGCTCGAGGTGCGAGGCATGGAGAGGACCCACTGTTTAACGCGACCCATTCATGGTCGTCAACGCCTTTGGGCAATCGAACGAGCTTGTGGAAATCCCCCTTGACCAGTGCAGCTTCAACGAATGGACAGCAGACGTACAAAGGCGTAGGGACGTCTGGGACCAGATTAGTCGACTTCATGGGCCTACTTGAAGCCGTTGGGTACGGCGTCGTGCGTGGGACACCGCCGGAATCTTTGGAATCGAGGTGACGGTGCGGCGATCCCGGCCGTGAGCGCGCCGTCGTGCGTCCACCGGAGCGTCTGTGGGTCTATTTTGAGTGACTGGAAGCTCCACGTCTCGTCGATCCAGCTCACGCGAAAGAAAAGAAAGCCGCCATATGCCTGCGAAAGAGTAACTAACGTACAGCCAGTGGCGGCTCCAAGCAGCCAAGTGCAGTGCATGCATGGGCTGCTGTTGGGAGCTAACTCCATTGCCGCGATTTCCAAAGAAAACCTATGGCTACTCTGGCTACCCCGATCTTCCCACTGCTTACTCGGGAGCATGTCCTTGCTTGCCAGTTCTCGTCGTGGTACCCCACATTTGCAAAACGTTCACTCAAATCAACCATTATTCGGCCTCTGGACTCGCAATTCCAGGAGTACCTACATGCAGATGGTGTATTTGTACCAGAAGGATCCGACAATAGGTCTGCACTCTCCCACTCACATTAGACGCTTGGAGGAGGACTGAGGCAAACAAACCGTTAGGCCGGAAGACGAAATGTCTAGTGATGGTACCTCAGAAGGTGAAGACGAACCGGATGCCTCTGCTGTTCCATCACATCGATACTCATTCCCCGAACTGGATGCCAAAATACGGGAAGTTGTGAAAGAATATGGTGGCGTGTTCCCAAAACTCAACTGGACATCCCCCAGAGTGCGCTGTATACCTTTTCGAGTATGAATAGTACTAATACAGTAGCTCGATCTGCACAGGACGCCCACTGGATTCTCCCACCTTCGTATCCGATGAGATGCACAAGTCCCGCCGATGTCTACTTGCTGCTAAAGTCGTCCGACTTCATATCTCATGACTTAGACCCATCGCTTGTTTTCGAGGGTACTGAATCGGTCCCACCAGACGATCAGCCGTACGTGTGCGAGCTGGTCCTGCGTAAATGGTATTCGATTGACAAAAGTCGGGAAGTACGGTGCTTCGTTCGTGAGGGACACTTGATTGGTACGTTCCTATTACCATTATCGACGAAGTTAGAATCAACGTCACCTACCTTCCAGCCATCACTCAGCGCGACATGATTTTCTACCAGCACTTGAACGACTCTGAGACGCAATCGAAAATGAAAGAGACTACTAACAACTTTTGGGAAACGGAGATTAAGCCTCTCTGGATTGGTGGCTCCTCCTGTGAGCGCGAAAGCGATGATCACTCCCGATAGTGACTGACTTGCGTGTAGATGTAGTTGACCTCCTCCTCAGTAAGGATTTAAGCCGCGCCCATATCATCGATTTCAACCCGTATACCGCAAGGACCGATCCACTGCTGTTTACCTACGAAGAGTTAGCAAACCTGTTCTCCGAGCGAAGTTCTCCGGCGGACCCCACTCTTCGAGTAATTAATTCACCCGTACACGCTATGACCAACCGCAATGCGCCTGACCACCAGCACAACATGGTACCTTTGGAGGCCTTTGCCCTGGGTTGGGACGCGAATGCGCTGGCGGAAATACGGAGAGCGGATGCAGAGGCATCAGACGCAGAGGAAGCAGAGTAAGATTCTGTACAACGCTACAAATACAAGTATACCGGAAATCTGTTACAGGCTCTAAACTCATTAATAATCCCAGGACGTGGAGCCGGGCGTGCCTCCAGTTCGTGTTGTGAGGTATGCCAAGGGGTCTTCGGCGTCGGCTGGGAAGTTCCAATTGAAGTTAATCCCATCAACAGGGAGGGGCAGTTGGTTGGGCGCGAGGCCAGGGATAGACTCAAATGCAGACCAGTCGACGTCGCCGACGGATTGAGGCTGTGGCGGGAGCGTGGTGAGTAGTTCGTCGGTGCTGGGCATGCTTGGGGCAGTTGGTGCGTCCGGAGGGCCTCCACACCCCATCCAGCCATTGAAGTGGCCACTGGAAATGGCTTCCACAAGGTCCCCCTGAGTATACGGTGTCGGATTTGACCCTTGTTGGGATTCGGGAGTATCCTCACTTGGTTGGTTTGTAGGTGGTGGTTGAGGGCGCTCACCAGCAACGAGGCGGGTGTTTCCAACGAGTTTGGTTAACTCTGCTATCTCCTGTTCTCCGGGTTGCCCTTGACGTCCAGAATGGAATGTGGCATAGCTCTCTCGAGCCACGTTCAAAAATTTACGAAGAATGGGCTGAAGAAGTTTCAGAATCCAGCATCTCGTAAGTCTGAGTGCGACTTACTAACGCCGAGCCCATGCGAAGACAGTCTGATGTTTTGCCACAGACTTCGCAGGCTACCTCAAGTGCGAGCAATGCCATAGGCGATAAAGTACAGCCCGGTGCATGGGTCACCAGAGCAGCAAGGAGTACCTTTACAACTGTCAGGAGTTATTATGACCACCAGCTTCGGGACTTACGCCTGCGGAGAATGCCTGAAGGCTATAGACGAACACTCGTGGTGCCACAGTTGGGTACTGGGCCAACAGCTTTCTCATGTTCTCGATAACGACAGTGCAACTCTGATG
>Ga0307515_10017470_pt1 | contig 13059 bp, 10 predicted proteins | sample 17_EM_MG_FD_194513 | JGI IMG/M metagenome (GOLD analysis project Ga0307515, IMG submission 194513) | Populus trichocarpa ectomycorrhiza microbial communities from riparian zone in the Pacific Northwest, United States - 17_EM | ecosystem: Host-associated > Plants > Roots > Unclassified | place...
GACCAGTTAGGTTTCCTAGTGACCATAATACTAGGTGGCGACTCTCTTTTTCACAACAGAAAGACCCCAACATCGAATCCCCGCTACGGAGGAAGTGTCGCCGCGACGTCGAGCTCTCGGGAGGGTGCGACAAAATGTTGTGAACTATTAAACAAAATAAAAATAAAAATAAGTGAGTGTGAGCATGTCTAACCTTGCAGGCCCGTGCGCGCCAAGCTTTTCCATGTTGTGCTATGTGCTTAGGTCGTTCTTTGTGTTATGTGCTCAGGCCTAGACACCTGGTTTTTTTCTATTTTTTTCTATTTTTTTTATTTTGATTTTAATTGAAATATGCTATAAAAAAGATACCTCGAATGCTATTTAAACTATTGTTCAATTTTGATATGGTTTTATCAAATTAATTAATTTTTTTTCCTATAATCACCTACATAATATTGAGGAATTATTTTAATAATTTTTTTTTATTAAAACTTGCTTTTGAGATCATGATAAGTTTTTTATTTAAGAAATAATGCTTTCAATTAAAAAAAAAACATGTTTTTGTTGAAACAATAAATATATGCATTAATAAGGAAATATACTTTATATTTAAGAGATACGTTTTTCTTCTTATTTCAAATTATTAAATATTAAAAAAAACAATATTTTGATTGTCACTACTATTTATTAAAAAATTATGTTGATAATAAATTACAATGTCATTGTTTTTAAATTATCGTTTTTTTTAATAATTATAAATTAGCTTCAAGTACAAACTTTTAGAGATAATTTTCTCATTATTATTGAATAAAAATAAAATATCTTTTTTATTTTATTTTTTACTATAGATTTTTTATATAATTTTCTCAAATTTATTATTCTCATTTCTTTTTCATATACGTGCATAAAAATGATTGATCTATTACTTTTAAAATTTTAATTAAAACTTGCTTTGAAGATCGTAATAATTTTTTTTTCCTTTAAAAACAATGTTCCTCATAAAAAAAACATATTTGTTTTTTTAAAGATAAAGAAATAAATACCATAAAAAGAAAATTATATTTGTTTTACCAAAGATATATGCTTCTTTTTCTTTTTAGTTCAAATCATTAAAGTTTTATTTTAATGATTCCCTTTTCTGATTATTCAATGAACCATGCTGCAAATAAAACAATTATTTTTTTTTGTGAAAACAAAAAAAATTCATGAATCAAAAAAGATAATTTTGATTAAAAAACACATTTCTCTTCAATAATTCTATTCATTTTTTTTTATGAATGTCTATTTTTATTGTTGTATAATTAAAATTAAAAAAAAATAAAAATAAAGCTATTAAACTCAGTTATGCACGTGACCTAGGTCATGAGTTAAAGAGTTAATCCTAATTAATCCAAAAAATTATCATATCAATATATTTAAAAAAAAATTGACACGGACAAAAGCACAAGCAATATAATAATAACAAGAGAAAACAACTTAATGGCCAGAGTATGGTAGGACCCAATAATTCTAATTTGTATTTTTATTATTGAAGATAAAACTTTATTATGATTTTTTTATTTGAGAAGTTTACAACTCTTTAAATAAACCCAAAAACCATCCTAAATAAATTAGGAAACCCAAAAATAAAGAAAAAGTAATAAAAGTCCTAAAAAAACTATAAAAAATAAAATCATCAATCTCAATATTTGATTTCCTAAAATAAATAGTAAAAAATAAAATCATAAAAAGAAAATATATTCCTAAACTAACGGTGAGTTTGGGATTGTAGTAATAGTTGCAGTTCAAAGTGTTTTTCACTTAAAAATACATCATATAATATTTTTTTATTTTTTAAAAATTATTTTTGATATTAGCATATTAAAACGATTTGAAAACATAAAAAAATATTTTTTAGCAAAAACTTTTTTTCAAAATTTGAGGGAACACGGTTTGTACCGCGTTCCCAAACAGACCTTAAATAGAACATAATAATAATTAAGAAATTTTTTTAAAAACAAAATCCTTCTACATCAGTCTCTCTATGTTAAAGAAAACTTGTCATTGAGTTCTAGTCATCACGTTGTTGTTGTTGCTGACAATTTAAAACGGCGACAAGGTAGGTGTGAAATTGAAAAGAAAACAAGTTCAGAATCTTCAAAAAAAAAAATCAAAAGAGTAAGGACCAAATCTGATAAATTAAAAGAATTAAAAGAGGATGCAATTGAAAACAAAACAAAATTTGAGAAATGAATTGAAATAAAACAAATAAAAATCAAGAAACGAGGGACAATATCAAAAGAAAAATAACTTAAAGAGCTAATATGAAAATGTGGAGGGCCAAACATTAATTTTTAGAAGGAAAAAAAAAAGAAAAAATAGATGTTGACGATGCATCGGAGGTCCAACGACTGCAGGCACCACATAAAGAGAAAGAGGAGGCCGAGACAAATCAAATAACTTGATGGAATAATATTTTTTACCACTAGAGTTAGCTGCATGCGCTGCCCAAAGGTAGGTGATGCCTGCAACACATGAGTCAACAACGTTTGGTATTTTTTTAAATAATACTCTAGCCTTAAAACCTAAGCATTATTAAAAAAAAAACATTTTGAAATTACAAATTAGCCCTTCAAGTCAAGCTTTTGAAAATTTGAATCCAATGGTAATAGAGTAATTATATTGTAGCAAAAAATATGAAATGCCTAAAAAGATACTAGATCATAGCTAAATGATTATTTGTTTTTAAAGGTAACAAAGTCATTTTACTGTGAAAAAAATTAAAAAAAAAACAAGACATCCCTTAACAATTCTGCTTGAATTGATAATAAGCAGAGATGGATCAAAAGATCATACAATAATGTTGTTTGACTCTAAGAAATAGGTTTTTCAGGTCAACACCCCTATTAAATCGGGTGTTGTGAAAGAAGTCAGACGGGTAGTTAGATTGAATGATAAAATATGCACATTAAAATGGTTTGATCGTTTTGGCTGGCTATAGTCCAATTATTTTATCAAATATCAAATTATTTTTCAAAACGATCTCCCTATAAATATCACAGTTCAGAAACACGACATGTATCAAATGTCATGTTTCTGAACCGTGATATTATTAAAATATTATATTTCTGAATCATGATATTTTTAAACTATATTATTTTACTGAAATTTTTTTATCCTCTGATATTTTAGCATTTAATTATATTTTAGGTTTTAACTGCACACTTTATCCAAAATATAATGTAAAGTTAGCATTGATGTTTGTATAATGCAACGGTCAACCTGCGGAACGTAGTCAAACCTGGTTTCACAAATTCTCCCGGTCTCTCTGCCCATTTAACAGTTGTTTGGTCTGGTGTGCTGTAAGAGATGATGACATACGATGAACTTGATCGGAACCTTGAGGACTTGACCAAGAACGCCGCACATCACCAGCTCCAGACCCTCCACTCCATCCTCCAACACCAAGCTAGCGTTGGCTATCTTCAGCCTTACCTCTCTGCCTGTCATGCCCCCGTCGATGCCGCTACTTTTCGAAGCCAGGTCCCTTTGTCTTCCTACGATGACTATTTTCATCTCATCAATCAATTGGCCAATGGAGACATTGATCACCACCAGCCCCTCCTCTCCGCTGATCCTCTCCTTTGTTTCTTCTACAGGTACTGCTTTGATTTCTTCTTCAAGCCCAATAGCAAAAAAAAAAAAAAAAAATCGAGGAGGAGAAGAAAAAACCTATCTTGTATCAGATTATAATTTATGTTTTGATTTTGTTGCTCTGGTACCAGTACAATGAAGCCTATCTTGTATCAGATTATAATTTATATTTTAATTTTGTAGCTCTGGCACTAGTACAATGAAGCCCAAATTGATCCCTTACTTTGATTCAGCTCTATCAAAAGCTGCCTCATATAATGCTCATCAAGGCAGCGCTGCGATTTTTCGAAAGTAAGTTGTTTACTTTTAATTTTATTAATGTTTTTGCATTTTTTGGTTAATTTCTTATTCTTAAATTGTTTTTTTATATTGGTATGCATAATCAAAGCTTTATTTTTGTTATAATTATTGATACATTGATTTAGTTTAGTTCCACCACGACCTGAAGTGAATAAAATCCTTTGGTTTCTATACGCGGATGATGCTCCAACTACAAGAGGTGGATTCAAGGTTATGGCTGCCTCTACATACCCTTTGCAAGGGAATAAGAGTAGAAGCAATTGGTCTCAAACTCTTTCTTGTATTAGTCCTCGTGAGGTTGTTTTTGGTTCAAATATTAAGCAACAAATGTATTGCCATCTGCTCTGTGCACTTAGGAGCTTTGATATAATTGATGGGATTCGTGCTGCGTATGCGGCAGGCTTGATTAGAGCATTTTCACTGCTGGAATCCAAGTGGGAGAAACTCTGTGATGATCTCGAAAGTGGGTTTCCTAGTTTGGAAATTGGTGACGCGGCAATGAAGGAATCTGTTGTTGAATTTCTTGGTGGACCTCAAGTGGATTTGTCGAGGAGAATTTGAGAAATTTGTGCAGAAAGCAATTGGGGTGGGATTCTGTCTAAATTATGGCCTAATGTTCGCTATGTTAAGTCTGTTACAACTGGAAGCATGAAGCAGTATTATTCCAAACTCAAGTACTACGCGGGAGATGTAATGATTTTAGGTGGAGATTATTTTGCATCAGAATGTTGCCTGGGTATTAACTTGGATATCCAGCAACCTCCAGAGTCAACCCGATTTGTTATGCTTCCAACCACAGCCTATTTTGAATTTCTCCCCTTTGATTTGAATGAGAGCAGTGTTGTTGGTGAAGAAACTGTGGATTTTTCAGGTGTCAAGGTAGGGAAGATGTATGAGGTGGCTGTGACCACTTACAGAGGATTGTATCGATACCGTTTGGGTGACATTGTGAGAGTTGTTGGTTTTCATAATTCATCTCCGCTAGTAGAGTTCGTGATGAGAGCTCCTAAAACTGGTTACGAGATAATAACTGAGAAAGACTTGATGTCTGCTATGGAGAGTTTTCAGCATTCGATGGCAGCAGAAGTTGTGGAGTTCGCAAGTTTCTCAGATTTTGAGTTGAGTCCAAAGCGGTTGAAGGTTTTCATAGAATTTAGAGAGGGATGTGATTTTCTACAGGAGGAGAAGTTGCAGGGATCAGTTGAAGCTCTGCAGAGGTGCTGTTCCTCTCTTGAGAATGGTTTGGGAGAAATTTACAAGGTGCAAAAGGATAGGGGAGAGATAGGCCCTTTGTTGGTATCTGTTGTAAGGTCTGGTAGCTTTGATGGGATATTACAAATGGCCATCAAGAATGGGGCACCAGCTGGTCAATATAAACCACCAAAAATCATTAGGAATCGTGAAATTGTTGGTTTTATGGAAGAATCTGCTGTTCTGACTATAAGCTTGGATTCATTTCATGGATAAGAAACCAAATAACAAGTCAGGAAGTAGCAAAACCTCTTGTGCTTCAGGCTTTTGTTTGTGATGGAAATATGTTTTCAATTTGGGTGTACTTAATAAGGTTCGAGGCTACAACGCCAATGTGGCGTAAAACAGAAACAATAAAGTGAAAATCCAAAATAGAGAGAGGCCATCTGTTGTGCAGATGGCCTGGCTAATTTTGGGATAGGGTTTAGGCTGGGACAAGTAATTTTAGGCTTTCTTGTTGGTTTTTGGGTCTGGGCCTTTTGCCCTCTTGTAATAAAAAAAAACAAAGAATGAAAAGTGCAATAAACAAAGAAATATGATTTATACTTGGGAATGCAAGGATCAAACCAGCTCTAAATATTTAATTAAAATAGTAAAAATAAGAATAATAGAATTGAATGACGCCGTCGTGAATTATTTGACTACTCTTTCAAAAAAAAAATTGGAACATTTGAGCATGGATTTGTGCAATGGCGATATGGAGCTGAAGGAGATTCAAACACTTGAAGGGCACACCGATAGGGTTTGCAGCTTAGTTTGGAATCCAGCCACCGGAACTTCTAATATTCCTCCTGTCTTCGCTTGAGTAGCGGTGATATGACTGATCCAATCTGGAGCAGACTCCTCGCCTTTGGCACTGCAAGGTTTTCTTTTTTACTTTATTTTTCTATTTTTTAAAATTTAATATCGAGGAACTCAGGCCACTCCCTTCGGCTGCAAGTCAGATAAACGAGTGGCCAGTTTGGCGCTAATGCCTATTGAAACACATACTAGAACTGTTGGGTCGGGTTCCTGGTTATCTAGGAAATTGTTTAATTTAGTTGGTTTTCCCGTCGGAAGATTTTTATGATCAGGCAGTTCTGGAAGAAACACACTAGAACTGTTCGGTCGTGTGCCTGGTCTCCTTCTGGGAAATTGTTGGCAACGCCCAGCTTCGATGACACAACTGCCACTTGGGAAATTAATGGCGGTGATTTCGAATGTGTAGCTGCTTTAGAGGTGTTTCAATTAATAAAAAAATGTTGGCTTTTGCTGCCTTTTTTGAGTTTGATAAAATCTTCTCATGCCCGGGACTGATCTTTCACTTCTCAGGGTCATGAAAATGAAGTGAAAAGCGTGCCTTGGAATGCATCTGGTTCGCTCCTTCAGACGTGTAGTAGGGATAAAACTGTTTGGATTTGGGAAGTAATGCCTGGGAATGAATCCGAGTGTGTTTCGGTTTTTCCAAGGACACTTAAAATGGTTAAATGGCATCCAGCTATGGATGTTTTGTTTAGCTATGACAAGGTAAAATTGCTCATCTCTGCTCTTATTTCCACTGAAATAAGCTTCTTTAAAAATTCCATTTCTGCTTTCGAATAAGTTAAAAAGTATGAAAACAACATTAATATTTTCACAGAAATACAGGTTTGGATGAATCTAGCAAGTACTCTCTCTCCCCTTCTCCCTCTCCCCCCCTTCCTTCCTTCCTCCCCCCACCTTTTGCTTTTGTGTTACTCTCACAGATGGGCTCTTCGTATATTTTAATCATTATGTAGGCTTAGCTGATATAGTTAGCTTTGCATAGACTTCAATTTTGTATTGCTCTAGTTCATGCTATTTGTTGGTTTATCAATAACTCCCTCTGCAATATGATGGATCAAATCTAATTGATCAAGCATGATTTCCACTCAGCAGTCTCTCTTCCACTGTCTGGGCACTTTCTTTTACTGATGAAGGAGATAGAATGGTTACCTGTGGGTAAGCAAATCTTTTCTCATTTTGATCGTCATTGGGGGAACGATTTTTATTCTTAAGGAATCAAGTAAAAAAACCAGAGTTGTTCTGGCAGGTAACTGAACAGATGAATAAGGAAGAAGGGAAAACTGGAGTTCCATAGCTCTCTTATTCTCAATTAAGTAGTAATAGTTGTCCAAGTCCCGTCAATGTGTTTTTATATATATATAAAAAATTCAATTATAAATTTATTAAAATAATATTTTTTTCAGATTTTTTTATTTATTTTTAATGTCAACCTATCAAAATAATTTTTAAAAAATCTAAAAAAAATATCAATTTCATATTATTCTAAACAAAAATAGTTTGAAAAATTGAATTGTAAAAACTAAGGGTTTGTTTGGGAGTGGAGTAGAAATTACTTTTTAAAATGTTTTTCACTTAGAAATGCATTATAATAATATTTATTTTAAAAAATTATTTTTGACATTAATACATCAAAACAATCCAAAAATACAAAAAAAATAAATTTAAAAAAAATCTCAAAATCATGATTGTACCATTATGTCAAATTATAACAAAAGCTAAATGGTATGAGGAAATCACTGTAAATCAAGAAATATTTCACTGTGAATTGTAATAGTAATTTTACTTTTAATTTCTCATCTTTTCACAAGTGGATAAATATTTCTTTGGCTTTCTTCCACGAGGGCAATCATGCTTTTTCAATTTTCAAGTATAAGCAAATAACGATTTTAGCCTTAGAAAACACAAAAAAAAAAGAGGCTTTGCCTTTCGGGGTATTTCAGCGCCATTAAGAAAGCGCGTGAGACACTTTCTAGTGACCAAATCTGCTCATCCGTCGCATAACTAGATGCATAGTCATGCTCTCTTTCACATGAAGCAGCGCATGTAGACATATCATGATTGGATTGTCGTCGGTGATCGTTTGTTTGAATTTTTTCTTTCTTTTCTCTTTCTTGACAACTAAAGTGCATTGTTGTCCTCTTTTTGTTTGTTGTTTTATTACTAGCTGACCTTTGCTCCCAATTATGGTTGTTTAAAAGGAAATTTATTTTTTTTTGTTATAAATGATGCTTTTAATTCCGAAAATATTAGTCCAAATTATATTAGAAACTTAGGTCTGACATGGGTTGTCAGACCGAAGTGCAACATAGTCATTTCTTGAAGTATCTTAATATATTGACCCATGTCATCAAAAGAGCATGAGGGCTCCCACTTGTTAGCGTGTGTCTATTTACTTTTATTTTTTTCTAATTATATTTATATTTGTTAAAATACTAAATTATTTTTCATTCAAGTTGATTATAACTAAAAACTATGATGAAAATTTGTAAGAGTCTTTGGATGTCAATTTTAACATTTTTGCTTTTAAAGGCAACATAATCATTTCACTTTGCAATCAAAGCTTTAAAAAACCAAAAAAGCTCCCGTATAACAATTTTATTTATTTTTCTTTTAAGTGTATTTATGTCATTTCAATATGCATCTAAAATATTAAAATAAAGGAGTAATTTGTTCTTGATTAATATGATAATAATAAATAGATCACATTGAAAAGTTTGTTTTCACTCTTCAATCTACAATGATCTATCTTGATTATCGAATTATCTCTTTTAGCTTTTGTTTTACGAGTTGGTCAATATCAATTGTTTGGACTAATATTTCCGGAATCAAAAGCATCATTATATAACAAAAAATTAAGTTTCCTTTTAGACAACCATAATTGGGAGCAAAGGTAATGTGAGCTAGTGATAAAACAAGGAATAAATATGCAGGGATAGGCTGCGAGCTCAACTAGCATCAGTGTCTTTCTCTCAAGTTCGAAAAAAAAAAGTGGTGGTTTGAGAGATTATCATGTATTGTGCTGTAGGAATTCCTCTGCAATGGGCAGCAGGAAATTTCCCCATTCATTTGGATGGAACAGAAGCTCTTCAAACCAAAATTAATACACGTCAAACTTCGAAAACAAATAACTATTATTATTTAGTTTCCGCAAGCAGGCCGTAGCTACTTGATTTATTGTTGATGTTCTATATCATTAGAGATAGCGTGTGCTTTGTTTCCGGCTCTAAGCATCAACGTATGGCTGCTTGAATTTGTTCCAAGGTTCTTCCTTTTGTTTCTGGCACCAGCAATGCCACAAACGCTATGGTCATTGCATTGATCGCAGCATAAAGAATAAATGTACCTGAAAACAAGACTTGGATAAATCAGATTTCGGCTTGCACATCTTGCTTTACAATTTATTGTTAAATTGCTTCTGATAAAATGAAGTTTTAGATTTATTTACCATAGGAGCTCCAGGACATAAGGAAGTTGAAGGTGAAGGAAACTGCCCATGCACAGAACCAGTTCACTAGTGTTGCTAGGCTTCCAGAAACTCCTTTGATATTCAAAGGGAATATCTGCAACAAAAAGATAATGTTTATGTTGGGGGGATATATCCAATATATATGGAGACGGAGTTATCATCTTGAATGGTGTATTAGATTACCTCTGACATTATAACCCAAGGAATTGGACCCATTCCTGCCGAAAATGTTCCTATATATAGCTAAAATTCGAAGAGTGATTGTCAGATTTAACATGGGAATATATGGGGCTTTTTGTCGTTAATTGTTTTTACTCTTTAGGAAGATCAATCCAAGCTAACAGTGATATCGTTTGAGAAAACTTGTAGCCTTACCAATATGCCAGTTACAGCGAGCATGGGAGCTGACTTGAGTGCTAATTCATGAACCTGTTTTACACACAAGGTATCTCTAAATATTTATATATCTGGAAAAGACAGCATCGTGAATTATGACTTGTAAGGTGTATATGAGAATGAGAGTTTGACTATAACCTTCAGATAGAATGAAAGCCCTGTTATTAGGCAGGCGATGACCAGTCCTGATGCAGAAACCTAGAACGCAAAGAAAGTACAGCTTTCAATATGTGAAGGGGTGGCTAGTCTGAGGAAGCTCTAACTGAGACGTGAACAAAACTTTACCAGTAAAAGAGGTTTTCTTCCAACTTTATCTATAATGGTTGTGTTTAGGGCAACAACCACAACCTGCAAAATGGAATTGTTTCAGTCAATTCCAAGCGGGTTGAGACAATTAAACTTTCTTTTTAATTTGACTAGCATTCTGGGAAGTTAGGAACCTGAAGGATGGCGTAGATTATGGTTCCAACAGACGGAGAAAATCCTGAAATATCAGTCTCAGAAAATTAGAACAATCATGAATCTTTGAGCAGCATGCCAGTTCAAACTTTGAGTTATTCGATCTTCTTTACCTGCTACTTCAAAGATAGAGCTGACATAAAAGCAAACCGCATTGATTCCTCCAAATTGTTGCAAAACCATCAATCCAACTCCTATCTGGAAAATAATTAAGAAGTTAAAATAAAAGGTCGTGGTGGAGCGAATACTTATTTTTCACTGAGATCAGTAGAAAGTAATGAAATATTTACAAGGACTGAGTGCAGGTTTCTTCTTTGGAATAGGTCTAGCAGTTTGGCTTTTGGGAGGCGTTCCAGAGTTTCTATATAATCCTGTCAGACAATTGACATAGTACTCGTTATTTTATTTTTTATTGTAAATTTTGAGACATTTACAATGAAATCCTAATGCAGACTACAAAATGGGAACCTTGATTTCAATTGCCTCGTAAGATATATCAGCAGCCCTGCCACGAAGTTTCTGTAATGTGGTTTCAAACTCTTTTTCACGCCCCCTCTTTGCCTGGATTCATCAGATAGTGTGTCATATATATGTTATTCTTTGTCATTTATATATAAATATTGCTGTTTTTTACCAGCCATCTGGGAGACTCTGGAATGAGAAATAGGCCAACATGCAGAATTACACAAGGGATAAGTCCTGCAAGACTTCAGAGGTAAGCTCCCTGACTTGCTATCCGTTGCATTATTTTCTTTTGATGATTGAATATGCAAATGTACAGAGTAAACATACCAGTCAAAGCCAAAACCCTCCATCTCAGTACTGTCCCTATTATGAATGCAACAGACACTCCAGTAGCAACCATAAGCTGAAGATATGATAATGTAACGAGTTGTGAATAGTAATCCTTATGTATAATTTGTCGTTATGGATGATCTGCGTTGTCTATTTCATATTCTTTTATTCAGAAAGAATCCATCAAGTTAGACGGTCACAACATGGGAATACAAATTTAACTATGAAAATAGTGTGTACGTGATTTCGCTGTGTGCAATCTTTACCTGAGTCACAGCTGTTAATGTTCCTCTAAGGTTTTTGGGTGCAATTTCAGCTATAAAAACAGGTACCTGGTCATGATCAATAATGACATGATGCTCATCAGTAACATGTTTTATATTAATCAAATGCTAGACGGGAAATAAACTGTACCACGAAGGACAACGCTCCCATTCCATAACCAGTTGCCAATCTCCCAATGTCCAATGCCAGAGCGCCCTTTCATATTGAACCAAGACAGGGTAAGATTTATTGTCATTTATTTGGAAAGATCATTTTTTTATGCTTATTAAGATGACACAAACCTTAGCAAAGTAAATGGCAAGCCATCCTGCAGCACAGGAGGTGCTAGAAAATCTCATCGCCTATATCCCACATGAACACAGTATTATTAGGTGGATGTTCTCTGGAAAAAACATGTAAGAACAGAATCCTTCGCTAGTTTATCTTGAAAGATTAGGGATTCATAATATCATCTGTTTTCTTACCCCTTTTCGACCAATATAATCAGCAATTGGTCCGCTTGTGATTGCACCGATCATTGCACCAACTGTCAATATGGAACCAAACAAGGAATACTGCATGCATAATTGCATGCTCAGAAATCAACAAATCAGTTTAGAAGCTAAAACCCTGAGAGTTGATCTCCGACGTTTAAAGTTGCGTCGTACACACGATCTGATTTTGTTAACGGAAACTATGGAGAGGAAACTATCAGCAACATAATCCAGTGAGTTCCTCTCATGATTTAGCATTCCAGAGATGAAGAATTGATTATTGGATCAACAGAAAATTCCCTCTGAAAAGAAAGAATTGTCTGTGTTGACAAATGTGTCCAAGTATCAATTTTGTGGGGTCTGATTTTGAGCATTTATCGATGTCATTATCCTTGCTTGGTTTTGTCAGGGGTGTTAATTCGAGTCTTCAAAAAGGAAAATATTCGTTGTCTGTTTTTTGGAATAGAAAATTGCTGCTTCTAGGGTGCGTGTAAATTTTTGTTGGAGGTCTGGCTTCTTCATCTTTTCCCTGAGTTTTGCAGCCTCTTAGACTCGTTTGTTTTTTAAGTAGCTTTTAGACTCGTTTGTACTGTAAGTAGCTTTTATGGTTATAATTTTTTTTTAAATAATTTTTTAAAAAATATGATTAGATATGATTAGTTAAATTTAAATACGTATTTGGTAAAAATTATAATTGAGATTTATGTACAGCAAAAACATGTATAAGATGTTTGGTAGTTGTATGATTACGATTGCTTTTCAAAGTGCTTTTTACTTGAAAATGCATTAAAATAATTTTTTATTTTTCAAAAATTATTTTTTATATCAACGTATCAAAATGATATGAAAATACAAAAAAATATTAATTTAAAATAAAAAAAATTAATTTTTTTCAAAAACGCTTTTGAAACGCAAAAACAAAATCTTACAAAACTCAGTTATAAAAATATATAAAAACTTAAAGTCTTTTAAACTTAATTTTTTAATGTTCCATAATTAAAAACACAACTTAGTATGTTATCAAACAACTGCAAGTAAATAAACGCAGCCTTAGTCTCTTATGGATCCATTGTGTGCAGTGATATCATATAATCACTCCAACGCTTCTACAGTTCTGCCTTTTGTACTTTGCCTACTCTCGAGATTTTCTATGCTCCTATCCTCACTTCCCACCTTATGCTGCTTCTTTCGTTTCTTCTCATGGATTCATTTTTTGTT
>Ga0307515_10017471_pt1 | contig 13059 bp, 8 predicted proteins | sample 17_EM_MG_FD_194513 | JGI IMG/M metagenome (GOLD analysis project Ga0307515, IMG submission 194513) | Populus trichocarpa ectomycorrhiza microbial communities from riparian zone in the Pacific Northwest, United States - 17_EM | ecosystem: Host-associated > Plants > Roots > Unclassified | place...
ATAGAAGCGGATCTGGGTGGCTTCCCACTCGACGGCATAGACGTGGAAGTTGTCGACGATGCTGGTGGCCGGAACTGTATTCCCGCCCTTGTTTGTGTTGTTGGGCCAGGAGCCGCCGTAGTGCAGCGTGCCGTAGACGGTGTTGCCGCCGGCCGCCGCAGCGTTGACCGCTTCCATGATGTCGATCTCTCCGCTCGCCGCCCAGCCACCGTAGGAGCTGTCGGTGGGCAGCATCCAGACGGCTGGCCACAGGCCTTGGCCGCGCGGCAGCTTGGCACGGACTTCCATGCGGCCGTACAGCCAGTCACCCTTGCCCAGGGTGCGCAGGCGGGCGGATGTGTAGTCACGGCAACCGTCGGTGGAGCAGTAGCGCTCGGCCAGGGCCTGGATGGTCAGCACGCCGTTGGCGACGTAGGCGTTCTGCGAGCGGGCGGTGTAGTACTGCAGCTCGTTGTTGCCGCCGCCACCGCCGTTGACCTCGAAGCCCCACTTGTTGCCGTCCACCGCGTTGCCGTCGAACTCGTCTTGCCAGACGAGCTTCCAGCCGCTAGGTGGTGGCGTCGGGTCGGTGCTCGATGTGCCGGCTGGGGTGAAGGCCCAGCGCTGGTTGGCCTGGTCGCCGCCGCAGTCCCATTGCTGGATGTTGCCGCCTGCGGCCGTGCTCCAGTCCTTGACGTCGAGGCAGCGGTTGCTGTGGCGGGCGACGATCTGGTAGCCGCTGCTGGTGGCGTTGACGAAGAAGCGCTGGTTGTCGCCGGTGGTGTCGGGCCACTGGATGAGCAGGGCGCCGTTGGCCACCGAAATGGCGTCGATGTCCCATGATTGGTGGCTCAGTGCGTTCGACAGTCGATAGGAGCCACTGGCCTCGGGCAACACGTCGAAGCGTTGCGACGCGCTCGACGAGCAGGTGTTCTGCACGACCCGAGCTGCATTGGCGGTGCTCGAGCCTGCGATGTCCATGCACAGACGCGAATGGTTCGACGTGATGGTGTACTGCCCCACCGGCAGCGCGCTGCGGCCTGCGTCGGAGCGCGGGTAGAAGTGGAACTGCTGCGCACCGGTCCCGTTGCAGCCCCATTGCTGGATGTTCGCGCCGTCGTTCAACGAAGCGCTGGTCACGTCCACACATTTGCCGCTGTTGACGTTGGTCAGCACGTAGCGATTGCCCAGAGTACGTGAGGCGCGAAAGCGCTGTGCGTTGGTGCCGTTGTCAGCCCACTGCTGCACGTTGGCGCCGTCGGCCGCCGAGCTGCTGGAGACGTCGATGGCTTTGCCGCTGCCGACGTTTCTGAGCTTGTAGACCCCAGTGGAGGTCGAAGTGACGTCGAACACCTGGGCGAGGTTGGTGTTGCAGGTGGCTTGCTGGATGTTGCCGCCGTCGGCCATGCTGGCGCCCGCCACGTCGACGCATTTGCCGCTCGCGGCATTGACGATCATGTAGCGGCCGGGTGGCAATGTCTCGGTGGAGACGCTCGCGGCTTGCTCGCGTTCGGCACCAGCCGTGGGACTGGAGTTGGTGTCGGTGCTGCCGGCGCCGCCGCAGCCCGCGAGGAAGCCAACCGCAGCCAAGGCGATCGGAAGCAGCAAGCGCAGATCGGGTGTGCGAGGTGTCATGGGGCTTCCTCTTGAAACGTTGTGGTTGCCGTCTGAAGCCGGGCGGCCTCACCAGCCGACGGTGACGATCAGTCCCTTGGGCGCCGGGTGCTCGAGCAGGCTACTCTTGCTGCGCACGTCGTCGTAGCAGAAGCCATAGGCCAGACCGTCGATGCTGTGGTCGTGCCAGAACTTCGCGTAGTAGTTGGCCGGGCCGGTCGGGTAGTAGCTGGCAGCGTTGCTCCACTGCGCGGGGTCGACGTTGACCAGCAGATGCCGGTTGAAGGCGGCGGTGATCTGCGCTTGCACCACCAGCTCCTGGGCGTTGCCCGAGGCGAGGTTGCCCGAGCCTTCAAAGATGGCCTGCGTGGTGGGCTTGCCGTGGATGTAGAGGTTGGCGGGGCCACCGTCCTTCGAGAAGACGAAGTCGTTGCCGATCACGCGGCCACGGAATGTGCTGGCCTCGGCGGTGAACACCAGGTCCCTGGCGGCGTAAGTGCTCCACACCTGGTTGACGTAGGCGTCGAAGTAGTTGCCGTTGGCCTTGCCGGTGTTGAAGTTGGTCTTGGCCGGCGCAATGATGCGGTAGGGGCGCTGCACCAGCGAGCGGAATTCGGCGGGCACCTGCGCTTCATAGTCGGCAAAGATCGCAGCGCGTGATTGCGTTTCGCCCAGTGTGCGGTCGTAGCCATCTTTGCCGAGCAAGCGGGTGCGCAGCGGGAGGCCGAACTGGTCGACCCGCGTGGTGTTGCCGTGATAGCCATAGCTGTCGACCGTGAACTCCACCCACTCGAAGTAGACATCCTGGTTCGGGTCGCTCGAGTTGCCCATATCCGGCCCGGCGAAGCCGGTGCGCCCATCGCCGGCGGTGTTGATCTTGATGTACATCGGCGAGCCAACACTGAGGAACATCCGCCCCGAATCGATCTTCGGGATGGAGACCCAGTTGGCCTCGCTCATCTTGTAGAAGTAGTTGGCGTAGGTCTGGCCGTTCTTCGTCAGGCGATTGGCGGCGTTGTTGTCGTTCACCGAGGCCGGCACGAGGTTGCCATTCCTGTCGACATAGGACAGGGCCCGCGTCGTCGGGTTGTAGCCGATGATGGACCAGTAGACCTGCGAGTCCGCATAGGCGCCATTGGTGCCGTTGGCGAGCTTGATCGTCATCACGCCGTTGCCCACTGGGAGGTCGGTCGAGCTGGCCGGGCCGAGGGTGTACGACGAGGCCAAGTCGTTGAAGTTCAGCGCCACGAGGTTGGGCACATCGGCCGTCAGCGTGAGGCTGCGGCCGCCTTGGCTCGCGTGCTCGAACAGCTGCAGCTGCTGACCGGCCCGCACCTTCACCGAGGAGATGCGGTCGTTCCAGGTGCTGCCGACGTAGGCTGAGCTCGCATCGCTGCAGAACGAGGCTCCCTGGTAGTCGGCGTTTTCGTAGAAGCACGCCGCGCCTGTAGCGGGCGGCGGCGGCGTGCCGCTGCCGACCGTGTAGCTGTAGCGCGGGGTGTCGTAGGCCGGCGCGCCATTGTTGTAGGTGAAGAAGTAGCTGAGCGTGGCGCCGGTGCTCACCGGCACGGCTTGCTCATGGCGAGCGCTGGCGCTTTGGTAGCCCATGCGCAGGTTCTGCAGCCCGCCGCCGTTGACCTGGTAGTGGACGTCGACCCAACTGGTATTGACGCTGGACTTGAACCGCAGCGTGGCAACGTTGCCCGAGACGCTCACGCCCTGAGTGAAATCCGCCGCCAGCGTCGAGACAGACAGGCTCCAGCCGACGAGCAACGCGAAGCACCAAGCTTTGAAATTTTTCATACACCCCCCGTTAAGCAATGTTGTTTGCCGCGGATTCTGGGTGGTGCAAGCAGAGGCAGATCGTGCGGCTTGCAACAAGCCGCAACCCGACGCCCGCCTCGGGCGGTTCGGGTGGAGCGTGATTTTTTTCGCGGTTGGCCGCGCTGGCCCACCCCGGTTGGCGGCGTTGAAATTGGTACTGAACTGGCCTCTAAACGCTTTACGGCGCCTTACAAATCTGCTTAACCCGGCTTCATGGCCTCTTCGCAGTCCACTTGAAAGACCTCGCGCGAGGCGCCGTCGACGCGCACCGCCGTGAGCTTGCCGCCCCAGATGCAGCCGGTGTCCAGCGACAGCAGGTCGGGCTGGTTGATCAAGCCCAGTGTTGACCAGTGGCCGAAGGCGATCGGAACGCCGGCGGTCAATCGCCCCGGGGCTTCGAACCATGGGTAGAGGCCTGGCGGCGTGGCGCCTGCGCCTTCCTTGGTCTTCAAGTCCAGCGAGCCGTCGGCGCTGCAGAAGCGGATGCGCGTCAGCACGTTCACTGCAAAGCGAAGCCTTGCATCGCCTTGCAGCCCGGCATCCCAACGTGAGGGTTCGTTGCCGTACATCACATGCAGAAAGTCGACCAGCTCAGGGCCGCGCAATCGCTGCTCCACTTCACCAGCGAGCTGCAGCGTCGTAGCGAGATCCCATTGCGGCACCACGCCGGCATGCACCATCAGCCAGCCGTGCTCATTCACCGCCATGCGCTGATGGCGCAGCCAATCGACGAGGGCGGGGCGGTCGGGCGCCTCCAGCAACTCACCCAGCGTGTCGCTGCGGCCGGCGGGCCGAATGCCATGGGCCACGGCGAGCAGGTGCAGGTCATGGTTGCCTAGCAGGCAGGTGACGGCGTTGCCGAGTCCTTGCAGGCGGCGCAGCGTCGTCAGCGAGGCCGGGCCGCGATTCACCAGGTCGCCAAGGATGTACGCGCGGTCGCGCGACGGAGAAAAATCCACGCGCGCGAGCAGCCGTTCCAGCGCGTCGCAACAACCTTGCAGGTCACCGATCAAGTAGTTCATGCCGGCATTCTGCGGCTTGTCACTGCGATGCAGGCTCACTCTGATACGCTTGCCCGCTTCTTGGTACGGTGCGTTCCGGGCGGGCCCCGGTTCATGGACATAGCTCTTCTTGTTTTTCTGATTCTGCTCAACGGCTTGTTCGCCATGTCAGAGATGGCGCTCACCGCGAGCCGCCGGGCTCGACTGCAAGTGATGGTGGAGGCCGGCGATGCTGGTGCCCAGGTCGCGATGGACCTGCACGAGAACCCGACTAAGTTCCTGTCCACGGTGCAGATCGGCATCACGTCGATCGGTGTGCTCAACGGCATCGTCGGCGAGGCGGCATTCTCCGAGCCCTTGGCCCAGTGGCTGAACACCGCGTTCAACATCCGCCCGAAGATCGCAGGCATTTCGGCCACGGCGCTGGTGGTGATGTGCATCACCTTCCTCACCATCATCTTCGGCGAGCTCGTGCCGAAACGCCTGGGTCAGATGTACCCCGAGATCGTGGCGCGCATGGTGGCGCAGCCGATGGAGTGGCTCTCGCTGGCCGCGCGGCCGTTCGTCAAGCTGCTCTCGTGGTGCACCGAGGCCACGCTGCGGTTGCTCGGCGTGCGCGGTGGGCCGAACCGGTCGGTGACCGAAGAAGAGATTGCCGCCAGCCTGGAAGAAGGCGTGGATGCCGGCGTGATCGAAGCGCAGGAACACCAGATGGTGCGCAACGTGTTCCGGCTCGACGACCGGCCGGTGGGCTCGATGATGATTCCCCGCACCGACATCGTCTGGCTCGATGCCGCCGCGCCGATCGAAGAGGTGCTCAAGGTCATCGTCGACCAGGAGCATTCGCGCTACCCGGTGTGCCGTGGTGGGCTGAACGACGTGCTCGGCGTGGTGTCGGCGCAGACGCTGCTGCAGCAGCTTCTGCAAGGCCAGCCGCTGTCGCTGACCGAAAAACTGCTGCCACCGGTGTTCGTGCCGGAGACGCTCTCGGGCATGGAGCTGCTGGACCAGTTTCGTGCGTCGAGCGCGCAGCTGGTGTTCGTCGTGGACGAATACGGCGAAGTGCAGGGCGTGATCACGGTGCGCGACGTGATGGAAACCATCACCGGCGAATTCACCACGCCTGCAGCCGAAGACGCCTGGGCCATCCAGCGCGAGGACGGGAGCTGGCTCTTCGACGGCCTAATCCCGGCGCCCGAGCTGAAGGACCGCCTGGGCCTGCGGGACCTTCCCGAGGAAGACCGCGGCCGCTACAACACGCTGGCTGGCATGGTGATGCTGTTGCTGGGCCGCCTGCCGCAGACCACCGATTCGGTGGAGTGGGAAAACTGGCGCTTCGAAGTGGTCGACCTCGACGGCAAGCGTGTCGACAAGGTGTTGGTCACGGCGCTGCAGCCCAGCGACGTGCCGGCCTGACGGCGGTATTTGTGGGTTGGCGCTCCACTCAGGAGCGCGCTGAGGGGATCATGGCCCCGGAGGCCTCGCAGGCCCCACAATCAGCCGCTCTTGGTTGCGACACCGATGAATACCCCGATCACATCCTCTGCCCCCCGCCGGCCCGCGCCGGTGGCTTTGGCCGAGGTGTTGCAGCAGGCCGAGCAGGCGGCTGAGCGAGACGAGCATGCGCGCGGTATTCAGCTTGCCCTCCATGCAGAAGCCCTGGCCCGCAGCGAACAGAACAAGGCCAGTCTGGCGCATGCGCTTCGGTTGCTGGTCCGGCTGAATGCCCGCGAAGGCCTGGCGGAGCAGGCCGTAGCGGCGGGGCAGGCCGTGCTGCCCTCGTTGCGCGAAACCGCCGACGACGCTGGCCGCGCGGACGTGCTGTGCAACATGGCCATGGCGTTCATGGACCTGGGGTTGAACCAGGAGGCGCTGGACCACATCAGCGAGAGCGTCGAGGCGGCCCGTGCCAGCGGCGATGCGAAGTTGCTGTGCCTCGCCTACAACCGCGTCGGCCTGACCAAGGCGCATCTGGGTCGTTATGAAGAGGGCGAACGCTTCCTGGCCGAATCGCTGGCCATGGCGCGCGAGCTGCAAGACGAAGAAGAGATCTACCGCGCGTTGGCCAACCTCAGCGTGGTGGCGTCGGACGCCTTCGACGCGCTCGAATCGCGCGGCGACAGCATGGCAGCGCAGGCTGCCATCGAGCGCGCGCGCCGCCATGGCGAAGAGGCGCTGATCGTCGCTCGCCGCTCGGGCCATGCCTACCGCGAGGCGCTCACGCTGTCCAATCTGGGGCGCTATCTGGGCGTGAGCGGGCAGGAGAAGGCGGCTTTCACGCTGCTCGATCACTCGCGAGCGCTCGCCGTCGAGCACGGCCATCGCGCGATGGTGCTGGCCTGCGACGGCAACCGTGCCGAGCTGCTGGTGCGCGAGAAGCGTTACGACGAGGCCATCACGATCCTGAACGAGGCGCTGGCGGGTGCTCAAGAGCTGTACGCCAACGCCATGGTGCAAGACATGCACCTGCAGCTCTATATTGCGCACAAGGCGCGTGGCGACCTGGCCGAAGCCCTGATGCACCACGAGACTTACCACGCACTGACCAAGGTGCAGCTGGAGCAGCGCAACGATGCCCAATCGCGCCTGATGATGAACCGGCTCGAGCTTGACCAGGCGCTCTTCAGTGCCGAGCGTTCGCGCATGCAGGCCGAGTTGCAGCGCGTGCGCGCCGAGCAGATGGCTGCCGAAGCCGAGCGGCTCCAAGCGCAGGCGCGAGAGCTGGGCCGCTACGTGCTGGCCGACCCGCTAACCGGCCTGGGAAACCGCCGCCAGGTGGAACGCGAGTTGCCGCGGCTGATATCGCACGGCACACGCAGCGGCGAGCCCTTGGCCGTGGCCATGCTGGATCTCGACCACTTCAAGCTGATCAACGATCGTTTTGGCCATGCCGTGGGCGACCAGGTGCTGACGGCCATCGCCGACCTGTTCAGGGCGCGGGTTCGCGGTGGTGATCTGATCGCGCGTATGGGCGGCGAAGAGTTCCTGATCGTGTTCGCCCACGCGTCGCCGGAGTGGGCGCGCGACGCGTGCGAGCGCCTGCGGCTGGCGGTCCAGGGCCATGACTGGGAGCAGATCACCGCGGGGCTGAAGGTGACAATCAGCATCGGCCTGTGTTTGGCCAAGCCCAACATCGAGGCGGCCCAGTTGTTGGAGCAATCGGACCTCGCGCTTTACGAGGCCAAGCACCATGGGCGCAATCGCGTCGAGGTGATCGATTCGCGCTGAAAGTGGAGCGCATCGCGTGCTGGCTGGTGGCCGAAGACAGCTTCCGTCCGCCTGGTACCACCGCAACGTGATGAGCGAGTTCATGGGCTTGGTGCATGGCCAGTACGACGCCATGCAGGAAGGCTTCGTGCCCGGCGGCATGAGTGTCCACAAGCCGTTACCGCCTGCTGCCGACGGAATTTGCACTCGGCAGCGGTTTGTTGGATACGCGCTACGCCGACTGCTGGGCGGGTCTCGGCAAAACCCCGTAAGCGTGAATTGGACCGCGAACGCCCTGTTTCATTCATCAAGTCCGGATTGGATAAGACGAAAAATAAGGCTCTGGTCGCCCTCGGAGCCTTTGAATGTCTTCTGCCACTTCCGTCATGGATTCATCCACCCTGCGCGAGCGCCTCATGGCGCCCGAGCCCATGCCTCGCGTGAAGGCGTTGCACGCACTCGAAGCCGTCGGGCTGGAAGAAGGTGCCAGCCCCGCGCGTGCCGCGCTGGCGCAGGCTGTTGCCAAGTTTGTCGAACGCGGCATCCCTTATTACTCGAAGCAAGACCCGCATTACCGCGCCTGGGTGAGCAAGGCCGTCGCGTACTGGGAAAAGCTGAGCGCGCCTCACTGATTTACGCCGCGGCTGCCTTACTGCCGCCGCGTTTCTTTGTGCCGTGAAGTGCACGGCATCGGTAAGGCGCTTATCCGCAGGCCGCTCTTGTGGCCCGACGCGATCGCTCAGGCCGTCCGTGGCATCCGTGCGCGGGTGAGCCACAGCAGCGGCAAGGCCACCACCACGCCGCACAGCATGCCCACCGAGTCGGCCAGCAAGTCGAACCAGTCGCTGCTGCGGCCGGGAACGTAGGCCTGCAAGACCTCGATCAGCCCGCCCAGGGCCAGCACCGCGAGCAGCAGGAGCAGGACCATCCGGCGAGAGCCCGGAAAGCCGAAGCAACCCGAGATCGTCAGCGCAGCGAATGCGGTGGCATGGTTGAGCTTGTCCCAGCCCAGATCGATCTGCTGCGGAGGCGAGGGCATGAGCGCCAGATAGAGCACCACGGCGGTCAGCACGAACAGCAGCACTTGCCACGAGCGCCGTGCATGGGTGATGGTGGCCAGCGCGCTCGAGAGGCGGCTTGGAGCTTGGAGAGAGCTCATGATCTGTTCCAGATACCAAAAAGCCAACGGACCGCGTGGGCGGAGGCGCTGGCTTCAGGCAAAACAAGAAATATCTGGTGCCGGTGAAAGGAGTCGAACCCTCGACCTTCGCATTACGAATGCGCTGCTCTACCAACTGAGCTACACCGGCAGGTGAAGCGCGAGATTATAGCGGTGTGATCTGCGCCTTCTGCCTACGCGTACGTGATCCACGGCGCATGGTCGGGGTGATCGAGGTGTGGCAGCGTGTTGTAGGTCACGAGCATGTGCCGCTTGGGGGTGAAGGCGAACTCCGTGACCGAGCTGTTGCGGATGCGCAGGTTCAGTTCGATCGTGGCTTCGGGTGACATGCCCAGCACCTGTCCCACCGCGGTCGAGATGGGCCCGCCGCTGGAGACGATGAGCACGTTCTTCTCGTGGTGGTTCTGCCGGACGTGGGCGAGCGCGCCCGTCACGCCGCTCACGAAATCCGCGTAGCTGGGCATGCCCGTGGGCTGCGTCGTGCCGGCCATCCATTGCACGAGGCCGTCGCGCAGCATTCGAAAGTGGTGGCGCACGAGCTCGGGCGTGTCGGGCTTGGCGAGCGGCCCGGGGTGGATCGCGCTGACCACGGCATGGCTGTCGTATTCGTTCAAACCCGGCCACGAGAGCGGCTCGGCCTGCCATTGCAGGCCTTCGGCGATGCCAGCCAGTGATTCGATCTGCCGTTGCAGCGTGCCGACCAGTGCGGCGTCAAACGTCACGCCCTTGTGGCGGAAGTATTCACCCAGGCGCACGCATTGGCGGTGGCCGAGCTCACTCAGCTTGTCGTAGTTGTCAGCCCCGAACGAGGCTTGGCCGTGGCGCACGAGGTAGAGAGTTCCCATGGGAAAGATTCTCTCGCCGGCGCGCCACGCCGCCTGTCGCCGCGGCGACGAAGCCGCTCAGGCCTGAGCTTGGGCCTGGTGGTAGGCGGTGACGCGCTCGACCTCGTTCTTCGACCCCAGCACCACGCTCACGCGCTGGTGCAGCTTGCCGGGCTCGATGTCGAGGATGCGCTGCTGGCAATTGGTGGCGGCACCGCCTGCCTGCTCGACGAGGAAGCCCATCGGGTTGGCCTCGTACATCAGCCGCAGCTTGCCGGCCTTCTCGGGCTCTCGCTGGTCCCACGGGTACATGAACACGCCGCCGCGGGTGAGGATGCGGTGCACGTCGGCCACCATGCTGGCGATCCAGCGCATGTTGAAGTCCTTGCCGCGCGGGCCGGTCTTGCCCTCCAGGCATTCGTCGATGTAGCGCTTCATCGGCGGCGCCCAATGGCGCATGTTGCTCATGTTGACCGCAAATTCCTTGGTGTCTTCCGGGATCTGCACGCCGTCTTGCGTCAGCACGAACGAACCTTGTTCTCGGTCGAGCGTGAACATGGCCACACCATCGCCCACGGTGAGCACCAACGTGGTCTGCGGGCCGTAGACGCAGTAGCCGGCAGCCACCTGCTGCTTGCCCGGCTGCAAAAAGTCGGCTTCGCTCACACCGGCCGAACCGTCGGGCTTCTTGAGCACCGAGAAGATCGTGCCGATGCTCACGTTGACGTCGATGTTGCTCGAGCCGTCGAGCGGGTCGAACAGGAGCAGGTATTCGCCCTGTGGGTAACGGTTGGGCACGACGTAGATGCCTTCCATTTCCTCGCTGGCCATCGCGGCCAATGCGCCACCCCACTCGTTGGCCTCGATCAGCACCTCGTTGGCAATGATGTCGAGCTTCTTCTGCACTTCGCCTTGCACGTTCTCGCTGCCGGCCGTGCCCAGCACGTCACCGAGCGCACCCTTGTTGACGCTGATGCTGATGCGCTTGCACGCGCGCGCCACCACTTCGATCAGCAGGCGCAGCTGCCCAGGGATGTTGTCGTGCAGGCGTTGCTGCTCGATCAGGTACTGGGTCAGGCTGATGCGCTTGCTCATGGGGTTTCCTTCAGTTCGATTCTTGTTGCAGGGCGCGGTTGACGATTTCAGCCACGTCGCTGGAGAGATCAGGTTTGGCGGCCACACGCTTCAGCGCCTCGCCGGCCCCCGAGCGGTAGGGCTCGGCGAGTTGGCTCCAGCGGTCCATCACCCGCGCGAGGCGAGCGGCGAGCTGCGGGTTGATGCTGTCGAGCTCGATGATGCGGTCAGCCCAGAACACATAGCCGGCAGCGTCGCTGCGGTGGAAGGCGGCCGGGTTGTTCATGCACAGCGCTGCAATCAAGCTTCGTGCCCGGTTCGGATTCTTCAGCGAAAAGTCGCGGTGCTTGAGCAACTGCTTGGCACGTGCGAACACCTGACCGTCTTTTTCCGGCGTGGTGGCCTGCAGCGCAAACCACTTGTCGATGACCAGCGCTTCGTCCTTGAACAGCATGTGGAAGCGTTGCAACGCCAGTTCGGCAAGCTCGGAATGTGAATGCGTCAGTGCCGTCAACGCACCCAGCCGGTCGGTCATGTTGCCGGCATCCTTGAAGCGCTCGTAGGCTCGGCCCGGCCACACCACGTCGCCACGCGTGATGGCGTCTCGGCAGAGCATGGTCAGCGCCAGATTGGCCAGTGCACGGCGGCCCGACGACACCGGGTCGGGCGAATAGCCGCCCTTGACCTGATGTGCTTCGAAAGCCCAGACCCAGTCTTCCTTCAAGGCCTGCGCCATCTGCAGCAGCATGGCTTCGCGTGCCTGGTGAATGCGCTGTGGGTCCACCGGGTTGAGCTGCTCGGCGACGTAGGCTTCGCTCGGCGGCGTGAGCGCCAATTCCTTGAAGGCGGCGTCGAGCTCCGGGTGGCGCAGCAGCTTGCGCATGGCGTCGATGAAGGCGTCGTCGAGTTGCAGCGGCGCTTGGTCTTTCACCGCGGCGAGCAGGCGGTTCAGCGCCAGGCGCTGGCCGGCTTCCCAGCGGTTGAACGGGTCGGTGTCGTGCTGCAGCAGTGTGAGCAGGTCGGCATCGGCCAGGTGATCGGCCAGCACCACCGGGGCCGAGAAGCCGCGCAAGAGCGATGGCACCGGTTCCACGTCGACGTTGATGAAGGTGAAGAAGCTGCGTGCCTCGTTGAGCACCAGCACGCGTTCTGTGCCCACCGGCTCGGCTTCGCCTTCGAGCTGCAGTGGCAACGCGCGACCATCACGGCCGACCAGCCCCATCGCCAGCGGAATCACGTAGGCCTGCTTGGCCGGCTGGCCGGGCGAGGGCAGGGCGGTCTGCTCGACACCGAGGGTGTAGGTGCGTGACGGCGCATCGTAGCGGCCGCGTGCGCTGACACGGGGCGTGCCGGCCTGGGCGTACCAGCGCTTGAACTGCGGCAACTGCCTGGCCAGCTCGCTTTGCGGGTTGGCATCGGCAATGGCCTGCGCAAAGTCGTCGCAGGTCACGGCCTGGCCGTCGAAGCGGCTGAAGTAGAGCGTGATGCCGCGCTCGAAACCCTCACGACCCACCAGCGTCTGCATCATGCGCACGACTTCGGCGCCTTTCTCGTAGACGGTGGCGGTGTAGAAGTTGTTGATCTCGACGTAGCTGTCCGGACGCACCGGGTGCGCCATGGCACCGGCGTCTTCGGGGAACTGCATCTGGCGCAGCGTGCGCACGTCTTCGATGCGCTTGACGGCGCGGGCGGTCGCGGTGCCCGCCATGTCCATGCTGAATTCCTGGTCGCGGAAGACAGTGAGGCCTTCTTTCAGGCTGAGCTGGAACCAGTCGCGGCAGGTGATGCGGTTGCCCGTCCAGTTGTGGAAGTACTCGTGGCCCACCACGCTTTCGATGCCGGCGTAGTCGACGTCGGTGGCGGTGGCCGGGTTGGCCAGAACAAACTTCGTGTTGAAGATGTTCAGCCCCTTGTTCTCCATGGCGCCCATGTTGAAGTCGCCCACGGCGACGATCATGAAACGTTCCAGGTCGAGCGGCAGCTTGAAGCGCGCTTCGTCCCACACCACGCTGGCGATCAGCGAGTTCATCGCGTGCTCGGTCTTCTCGAGGTCGCCGCGGCGCACGTACACCTGCAACAGGTGGTCTTTGCCCGAGCGCGTGCGGATGTGCTGTTCACGTGCCACCAGGTCGGCCGCCACCAAGGCGAAGAGATAACTTGGCTTGGGAAACGGGTCATGCCACTTGGCGAAGTGGCGCGGGCCGTACACCCCGGCCATCATGTCGCCTTGCTCGACCAGGTTGCCGTTGGACAGCAGCACCGGGTACTGCGACTTGGCGGCACGCAAGGTGACGGTATAGACCGCCATGACATCGGGCCGGTCGAGGAAGTAGGTGATGCGGCGGAAGCCTTCGGC
>Ga0307515_10017472_pt1 | contig 13058 bp, 23 predicted proteins | sample 17_EM_MG_FD_194513 | JGI IMG/M metagenome (GOLD analysis project Ga0307515, IMG submission 194513) | Populus trichocarpa ectomycorrhiza microbial communities from riparian zone in the Pacific Northwest, United States - 17_EM | ecosystem: Host-associated > Plants > Roots > Unclassified | place...
GAACACATGTTCATCTACCCATTAATAGGAGCCTAAGTCGGCGTAGTTGAAATCATTTATTACCCACGGAGAGGAATACACCTATGAGATTAATACAATGCGCGAATCATGCTTACAGTCATGAAATCATTTGTGTAGAAGTATTTCCAGCTAGTCCACGGCGTTCCTTAGGGCGCAGGCTTCTCTTTAGCCTCTCTCACTTCAGCGTGGCATTCCTCCTCGATTTGATGATCAAGGGGGTGATAGCAGTGAGGGCGACGAGCGCATAGGCGCAAAGGAAAGCGGAGAATATGTACACCTCCCCCATGAGGACGGTGCGATAGGACTCGAATGCCCTTGCCATGATATGGTCCCGCTCTCCTCAGCAGCGGTGCGAATTACCAGACGTCGCTGCCCTTACAGGTAGGGGCGGCGAACTCCGTGATGTTGACTGCACTGAGCTTTAGGACATCGGGCGAGATGCGTGGCAGGCGGAGATTGAGGGTTTCTTCTAACCGCGCCAGGCCCTTCTCGAGCGCGTTGTTGCCGACGATACAGCGCAAGAATTCGATAATGGGCGCCGAAAACGCGGTGCCGTCAAAGGTGGAATGCACACCGTTCTCGATTTGCGTGTAGGATTGCACGATGGTTGACGACCGCTGCGTACGCGGCGCTGTCGATACCGATGGCATTGGTAATCTCGTTCTCGATATTTTGGGTGAAATTGCCAATGGTGATAGCTTCCGCGTTCGCAAACACGCTCTCAAGAGGCTTGATGAGAGCGATACCGACGGTACCAATGAGAAGGCACATGAGCGCGGGAGGGTAGGTGGTGTACGCGATATACCATGTGACCATGACTCAGGTTTGCGGCTACAACCTGAAACCCCTGGCAAGGAAGCCAGCTATGCGCGTGCTGAGGGCCTGCTCGAGCTGAGCATGGGGTGTGGGGATGATCTCGTCGGTGAGTTGGAGAGTGGGAAGGGAAGTTGTTCGAGGAACCGCGTGGTCCGTCCACTGTTCGCGTATCTCGTCGGTCGTCCCCTGAAATCTGCGGAATTGGTACCATTCGACGAGTGCAACGACGACGACGACGAGTGCTGAGGTCTGAGCAATGTGAACCAGCGGGCCGCCAATGTCGTCGACAATAGAGGTGTCGACATTATTGCAGAGCTGGACGGTTCGAACCGCTGGCAGAGGGAGCTGAGCGGCGTTGAAAGTCGAGGCGACTTCGGTGAATGTGTTGTTGATCTCGCCCTTGAGTGAGTTGAATGGCGTACAAATTAGGTTTGTTAAGGCGGTGCGAAGACCATTTAAGGTGGGTAGCTGTTAAGGTCTGTCAAGGGCCAGTCCAGGACTCTGTGAGTGACAGGCTGGAGTGGGGAGAAGTGTCCATGATGATAGTGGGTATGGTGGCGCGATCTCCAAAACCAGGGATACTGCCGAAGGCCGAGTTGACACCTCCGATTGCGGAGTTGAGGGTATTTTGAAGGGTATTGGCAGCACTACCCAGGGCAGTCGCCATATCATCAAATGCATTTTTGACATATTTATCATAACGATCTACATGGAGAAAATCAGATAGGACAGGGCTGCAGATGGGAATGGAGATTTATAGTGATGGTACCAGCGAGACGTACCGGCCATGAAGATCATCAATTGGAATATACATAAATAGAAAGCCTTGTAGGTGTCGATGACGATGACGATGCTGTTTTCGACAGATGTCAATCTGGAGAGGTGTTCGTTGAGCGAGAGAGCTGTGGATAGGGTTATGGACCCACGCCGCCTCTGGACGCGTTTATAGAGGAGAATGCGGCTTTCTGGAGTTGTTCGCTCTTGTTCAACGCCATCCAACGCGGCATAGAGACGACTGCGGTGGCTGCTCAGGGCAAGGGAGCGAGAGGCCAGGTACTGTAGGTCTTGTAGCAAGCTCCGTGGGCATTAAGGCAAGAGCCTATGTAAATAAACGAGCGCTATAACCTCTCCCTTTGCTTTCTTTTAAAGCGCACCGGATTGGGGCAGTCGAAGTGTTGCTATTGAGCTCTCAGATGACACCGCTTGGGTCCTTGATTCCTCCTCCAGACCATTAAACTCGGAAAGAAATTGATTCTATTTGGACAGGTTCATAAATTGTTTCACTTCCTCGGTAGGTCAGCTTTTCAGCAGTTCTTTGAGGGAACACTGACTCCACTGTGAAGCCGCTTTCAAAGAGTGTCTCCACCTCTCTATTTCATTAGTGGATCGCTTATCACTTACTATATAAGTGAGAACAAGCAACGGAGGCATATTGATTCCCGTCAATGGAGCGTGTTTCCGTCGAGGTCTGGCAACAAATACTCCTAAAGGTTATGGAGACGGATGTTCGGCCTATATTTGCCACCAGTTGTACCCCGTACACTTTTCTTGCCTTCATGTATCTGCACCTATTGCAGCAAAGGGACCAGAAATCATATCTCGAATACCTGACACAGCGCAGATGTCTTCGACTAGTCTGTCGTACGTGGAACGAGTTTGTCCGTTTCACCAGTCACCGCTGGCTGCCACTAGAAGACTGGAGCCCGATGTACGAGCTAGACCCGACGACTCTTATTCGCACCAAAGGAGGAGTCGGTCCCATCGAAATATTATCCACGGACATCCGCCGGAACGAGCTGGTGACCCCTATCCTCTCTTGGGCTTCTCACATTCTGAAACGCCCCGCGAGTCGGTCCCCCCTGCGGGCTTACATCCTCCATCTCGATTGTAGGCTTAGCGCGGGGTGCAACCCGCTTGATCTCCTCCTCGGAACAACGACGACCCAGGACCCCGAATGCACGAACACGAACACGACGCTACACTCGCTCTCAATCATCTCAACATGGAAATTAAGCATCCCCATCTCGTTCTCGCAGATCTCTCGCACTTTCACGGGCCTGCGCTCGCTCTTCCTAACCGATATAAAGGCAGCGCCGCAACAGACACTAACGCTGGCACATCTGGAAGTATTATGTCTGAAATTTAGGCGCGCGAAGTGGGAGGAAATGCAACAGTCGATTGACACATGGGACACGCCGGCACTGCGACATGTCCGCCTAGGGCGCCTCAGCACGCCGCTAACGGACGTGATCGACCGCTTTTTAGGGCGGTACGCGCACCAAATCGAGAGTCTCGTCCTTAGCGAGTACGACAATTGGTTCCAGCCTTTCCTCAACATCTCTTCCGGGTTTTGGGCTCAGTTTACCGCGTTGCGTCTGCTCGGATTGAACGATAGCACGCTTAAGAACGAGAGATGGTCCGGGTGGTCCGTCGTGCCACCCCCCACCCACCCGTGTCGATATCTCTTGTGTCGTTTCTACATCCCGGAGAAGAATGAGCTGGCTGAGGTGGGGCGTGTGGTCGATGACATCCGCGCGAGATGGACCTGGAATGATGACGTGAGATTGGCAGTTGGGCATGGGCGCGTGGGCGAATATTATGTAGTGAAAAATGTCCGAGGCGACCAGTCGATTGCGAACATGGAAGGGAATGTTAGGATTTTACCAGAATTGTAGTGTACCCGGCTTGATTTCTAGGACGTTTCTGCAGCAGCCTGAATCTTTGTAATAGCGTGCATTGAGATAACCCATTATCCAAGGAGAGGAATATACCTGCGAGAATAAGAGAATGCGCGAATCGCGTTTACACTATGATATCATTTGTGCAGAAGGACGTACTGCTAGCCAGTTTATATGGCGTTCTTTATGGCGCGGGTGTGGCAGTCCTCGACCTGACGATCGAGTGGATGATGGCGCTGAGAACAACGAGTGCAAAAAAGCCAAAGAACACAGAGAACACATGTTCATCTACCCCTCAATGGGAGCCCAAGTCGGCGTAGTTGAAATCATTTATTACCCATGGAGAGGAATACACCTATGAGATTAATACAATGCGCGAATATCGCTTACAGTCATGAAATCATTTGTGTAGAAATATCTCCAGCTAATCCACGGCGTTCCTTAGGGCGCAGGCTTCTCTTTAGCCTCTCTCACTTCAGCGTGGCATTCCTCCTCGATTTGATGATCAAGGGGATGATGGCAGTGAGGACGACGAGCGCATAGGCGCCAAGGAAAGCGGAGAGCATGGACACCTCCCCCCTGAGGACAGTGCGATAGGACTCGAATGCCCTTGTCATGATATGGTCCCGCTCTCCTCAGCAGCGGTGCGAATTACCAGACGTCGCTGCCCTTACAGCTAGGGGTGGCGAGTTCCGTGATGTTGACTGCACTGAGCTTCAGCACATCGGGCGAGACGCGTGGCAGGCGGAGATTGAGGTTTTCTTCTAACCACGCCAGGCCCTTCTCGAGCGCGAACACCTTGTTGCCGATGATACAGCGCAAGAATTCGATAATGGGCGCCGAAAACGCGGTGCCGTCAAAGGTGGAATACACACCGTTCTCGATTTGCGTGTAGGATTGCACGATGGTTGATAACCGCTGCGTACGCGGCGCTGTCGATACCGATGGCATTGGTAATCTCGTTCTCGATATTTTGGGTGAAATTGTCAATGGTGATACCTTCCGCGTTCGCAAACACACTCTCAAGAGGCTTGATGAGAGCGAGTTGGATGAGCGTGGCAGCGATACCAACGGTGTCTATGAGAAGGCACATGAGCGCGGGAGGGTATAAACCATGCGACCATGTGTCGGGTTTGCGGCTGCAACCTAAAAACCCTGGCAAGGAAGCCAGCTGTGCGCGTGTCGAGAGCCTGCTCAAGCTGAGCATGGAGTGTGAGAATGACCTCGTCGGTGAGTTGGAGAGTGGGAAGGGAAGTTGTTCGAGGAGCCGCGTGGTCCGTCCACTGTTCGCGTATCTCGTCGATCGTCCCCTGAAATCTGCGGAATCGGTACCATTCGACGAGTGCATTGACGAGTGCAACAACAACGACGACTCCGAGTACTGAGGTCTGAGCAATGCGAACCAGCGGGCCGCCAATGTCGTCGACGATAGAGGTGTCGACATTATTGCAGGGCTGGACGGTTCGACGCTGGCAGAGGGAGCTGAGCCGCGTTGAAAGTCGAGGCGACTTCGGTGAATGTGTTGTGTTGTTGATCTCGCCATTGAGTGAGTCGAATGGCGTACTAATTAGGATTGCTGAGGCGGTGCGAAGATCATTTAAGGTGGGTAGCTTGCTGTTAAGGTCTGTCAAGGGCCAGTCCAGGAGTTTATGGGTGACAGGCTGAAGAGGGGAGAAGTGTCCATGATGATAGTGGGTATGGTGGCGCGATCTCCAAATGCCGAAGGCCGAGTTGACACCTCCTATTGCGGAGTTGAGGGTATTTTGAAGGGGATTGGCAGCACTACTACCAAGGGCAGTTGCCATATCACCAAATGCCTTTTCGACATATTTAACGATCTACATGGAGAAAATCAGATAGGACAGGGCTGCAGATGGGAATGGAGATTTATAGTGATGGTACCAGTGAGACCGGCCATGAAGATCATCAATTGGAATATACACAAATAGAAAACCTTGTAGGTGTCGATGACGATGACGATGCTGTTTTCGACAGATGTCAATCTGGAGAGGTGTTCGTTGAGCGAGAGAGCTGTGGATAGGGTTATGGACCCATGCCGCCTCTGGACGCGTTTATAGAGGAGAATGCGGCTTTCTGGAGTTGTTCGTTCTTGTTCAACGCCATCCAACGCGGCAAGAGACGACTGCGGTGGCTGCTCAGGGCAAGGGAGCGAGAGGCCAGGTACTGTAGGTCTTGTAGCAAGCTCCGTGGGCATTAAGGCAAGAGCCTATGTAAATAAACGAGCGCTATAACCTCTCCCTTTGCTTTCTTTTTAAGGGCACCACATTGGGGCAGTCGAAGTGTTGCTATTGAGCTCTCAGATCCGACCGCTTGGGTCCTTGATTCCTCCTCCAGACGATTAAACTCGGAAAGAAATCGATTCTATTTAGACAGGTGCATAAATTGTTTCACTTCCTCGGTAGGTCAGCTTTTCAGCAGTTCTTTGAGGTCACACTGACTCCACTGGGAAGCTGCTTTCAAAGAGTGTCTCCACCTCTCTATTTCATTAGTGACTCGCTTATCACTTACTATATAAGTAAGGATAAGCAACGGAGGCGTATTGATTCCCGTCAATGGAGCGTGTTTCCGTCGAGGTCTGGCAACAAATACTCCTCAAGGTCATGGAGACGAGTAATTTGCCTATATTTGCAACCAGTTGTACCCCGTACACTTTTCTCGCCTTCACGTATCTGCACATGTTGCAGCAAAGCCACCGGAAACCATATCTCGATTACCTGACACAGCGCAGATGTCTTCGACTGGTCTGTCGTGCGTGGAACGAGTTTGTCCTTTTCAGCAGTCACCGCTGGCTGCCACTAGAAGCCTGGAGCCCGATGTACGAGCTAGACCCGACGACTCTTATTCGCACCAAAGGAGGAGTCGGTCCCATCGAAATATTATCTACGGCAATCAACTCGGACGAGTTCGTGACCCCTATCCTCTCTTGGGCTTCTCACATTCTGAAACGCCCCGCGAGTCAGACCCCCCTGCGGGCTTACATCCTCCATATCGATGTTGCGCCTGCACTCAAGCCGGGGTGCAACCCGCTTGATCTCCTCGTTGGGGCAACGACGACCCAGGACCCCGAATGCATGACCACGACCACGAACACAAACACAACGCTACGCTCGCTCTCAATCACCACATTATTCGGCCCAAACCTCTCCGGCCCAAACCACTCCATCTCATTCTCGCAGATCTCTCGCACTTTCATGGGTCTGCGCTCGCTCTTCCTAATCAGAGTAAAGGCGGCGCCGCAAGTGACACTAGCGCTAGCACAACTAGAAGTATTATACGTAGAATGTTACCGCCCTGAGTGGAGGAAACTGCAACAATCGATTGAGACTTGGGACACACCGAGATTGCGGCACGTCCACCTGGGGCGTTTTAACACGCCGCTAACGGACGTGATCGACCGCTTTTTGGGGCGGTATGCGCACCAAATCGAGAGTCTCGTCTTGAGCAATGCCGCCTTTTTTCCCCTATCTTGCCTCGACCTCCCTTCTGGGTTTTGGACTCAGTTTATCGCGTTGCGTCTGTTCGGATTGGATTGTACTACTCTCAGGTGCAAGGAATGGTCAGGGTGGTCCGTCGTTCCACCCCCCACCCACCCGTGTCAATATCTCTTGTGTGATATGTGGTCCGCGAAGGAGCTGGGGCTGGAGCGTTTGGTCGAGCGTGAGGTCAATAACATCCACCGGAGATGGACCTGGAATGATGGTGTGAGATTGGTAGCTGGACATGCGCGCTCGGGCCAATATTATATAGTGAAGAATATCCGAGACGACCAGTCGATTGCGAACATGGAAAAGACTGTTGGGATTTTACCAGAATTGTAGTGTACCCGACTTGATTTCTACGATGTTTCTACAGCAGTCTGGATCTTTGTAATAGCGTGTATTGAGACAATCCATTATCCAAGGAGAGGAATATACCTGCGAGATTAAGAGAATGCGCGAATCGCGGTTACAGTATGAGATCATTTGTGCAGAAGTATGTACTACTAGCCGGTTCATATGGCGTTCTTTATGGCGCAGGCGTGGCATGGCAGTCCTCGACTTGAGGATCCGGTGGATGATGGCGCTGAGAGCAACGAGTGCACAATAAACACCAAAGAAGACAGAGAACATATATTCATGATAGGAGGCCAAGTCGGTGTAGTTAAAACGATTTATTACCCAAGGAGAGGAATACACCTATGAGATCAATGCATTGTGCGAATTATGTTCACAGTCATGAAATCATTTGTATAGAAGTATCTCCAGCTAGTCCACGGCATTCCTTGGAGCGCAGGCTTCTCTTTAACCTCTCGCACTTCAACTGGCACACGCGTGGTATTAATATTCCTCCTCGATTTGATGATCAAGAGGATGATGGTAGTGAGGACGACGATCACATAGGTGCCAAGGAAAGCGGAGAGCATGTACATTTCCTCCCTGAGGACGGTACGATAGGACTCGAGTACCCTTGCCATGATATGGTCCCGCTCTCCTTAGCAGCGGTGCGAATTGCCAGACGTCGCTATCCTTACAGCCAGGGGTGGCGAGTTCCGTGGTGTTGACCGCACTCAGCTCCAGCACATCGGGCGAGACACTTGGCAGGCGGATATTGAGGTTTTCTTCTAACCACACCAGGCCCTTCTCGAGCGCGTTGGTGCCGACGATACAGCGCAAGAATTCGATAATGGGCACCGAAAACGCGGTGCTGTCAAAGGTGGAATGCACACCGTTCTCGATTTGCGTGTAAGAATGCAAGATAGTGTTGTTACTCGCGTTCACCGCAGTGTTGGTGAGCCCAAAGGGGTCGTTATTCACGGTCGCAGTGGTGCCGCCTGTTGACAACCGCTGCGTACGCGGTGCTGTCGATGCCGATGGCATTAGTAATTTCGTTCTCGGTATTTTGGGTGAAATTGCCAATGATGATACCTTCCGCATTCGCAAACACGCTCTCAAGAGGCTTGATGAGCGAATTGGATGAGCGAATTGGATGAGCGTGGCAGCGATACCGACGGTGCCAATGAGAAGGCACATGAGCGCGGGAGGGTAGGTGGTGTACACGATAAACCATGCGACCATGCCTCGGGTTTGCGACTGCAACCTGAAACCCCTGGCAAGGAAGCCAGCTGTGCGCGTGCCGAGGGCCTGCTCGAGCTGAGCACGGAGTGTGAGAATGACCTCGCCGGTGAGTTGGAGAGTGGGAAGGGAAGTTGTTCGAGGTCCGTCCACTGTTCGCCTATCTCGTCGGTCGTCCTCTGAAATCTGCGGAATCGCTGCCATTCGACAAGTGCATTGACCAGTGTAACAGCAACGACGACTCCGAGTGCTGAAGTCAGAGCAATGTGAACCAGCGGGCCACCAATGTCGTCGACGATAGAGGTGTCGACATTATTGCAGAGCTGGATGGTTCGAACCGCTGGCGGGGGGAGCTGAGCCGCGTTGAAAGTCGAGGCGACTTCGGTGAATGTGTTGTTGATATCGCCCTTGAGTGAGTTGAATGGCGTACCAATTAGGTTTGCTAAAGCGGCGCGAAGATCATTTAAGGTGGGTAGCTGTTAAGGTCTGTCAAGGGCCAGTCTAGGAGTCTGTGGGTGAGAGGTTGGAGAGGGAGGTGTCCATGGTGATAGTAGGTATGGTGGCGCGATCTCCAAAACCAGGGATACTGCCGAAGGCCGAGTTGACACCTCCGATTGCGGAGTTGAGGGTATTTTGAAGGGTATTGGCAGAACTACTACCAAGGGCAGTTGCCATATCATGAAATGCCTTTTCGACATATTTAACGATCTACATGGAGAAAATCAGATAGGACAGGGCTACAGATGGGAATGGAGATTTATAGTGATGGTACCAGCGAGACCGGCCATGAAGATCAATTGGAATATACACAAATAGAAAGCCTTGTAGGTTTCAATGATGAAGACGATGCTGTTATCGACAGATGTCAATCTGGAGAGTGCTCAGTGAAGTGTTCGTTGAACGAGAGAGCTGTGGGTGGGGTTATGGACTCACGCCGCCTCTGGACGCGCTTATAGAGGAGAATGCGGCTTTCTGGAGTTGTTCGTTCTTGTTCAACGCCATCCAACGCGGCAGAGAGACGACAGCAGCAGTGGCTGCTCGCGCTCGCTGGGCGGCGAAACCCTTGGCAACCGCCTCTTCTCTCATTGTATACACCGTCGTCTCACTTGGATTTGTGGCTTTCAGATTCTACCTCTCTGCGTGCCCATGATCTCATCGACGATTCAAAAAAGCCTTGCTCATCGCGTAAGGACCAAGGTGGGTTTGGGTGGGGTGTAGATGGGCTGATCCCCATGTAGACACGAGAGTCGTGCGTGGGGTGAGGGGTGAGGACGTGGAAGGGTAGGACGTGGAAGGGTAGCATAGAAAGGGAGCGGGAGCGAGAGAGCGAGGGGCCAGGTACTATAGGTCTTGTGGCAAGCTCCGTGGGCATTAAGGCAAGAGCCTATGTAAATAAACGAGCGCTATAACCTCTCCCTTTGCTTTCTTTTAAAGCGCCCTGGATTGGGGCAGTCGAAGTGTTGCTACTGTATTAGGCTCTCAGATGACACCGCTTGGGTCCTTGATTCCTCCTCCAGACGATTGAACTCGGAAAGGAATTGATTCTAGTTGGAAAGGTGCATAAATTATTTCACTTCCTCGGTAGGTCAGCTTTTCAGCAGTTCTTTGAGGGAACACTGACTCCACTGTGAAGCTGCTTCCAAAGTGTGTCTCCACCTCTCTATTTCATTAGTGGCTCACTTATTACTTACTATATAAGTAAGGATAAGCAACGGGGGTGTATTGATTCCCGTCAATGGAGCGTGTTTCCGTCGAGGTCTGGCAACAAATACTCCTCAAGGTCATGGAGACGAGTAATTGGCCTATATTTGCCACCAGTTGTACCCCGTACACTTTTCTCGCCTTCATGTATCTGCACCTGTCGCAGCAAAGCCACCGGAAACCGTATCTCGATTACCAGACACAGCGCACATGTCTTAGACTGGTCTGTCGTGCATGGAACGAGTTTGTCCTTTTCACCAGTCACCGCTGGCTGCCACTAGAAGCCTGGAGCCCGATGTACGAGCTAGACCCGACGACTCGTGGAGGAGTCGGTCCCATCGAAATATTGTCCACGGACATCCGCCGGAACGAGCTGGTGACCCCTATCCTCTCTTGGGCTTCTCACATTCTGAAACGCCCTGCGAGTCAGACCCCCCTGCGGGCTTACATCCTCCATCTCGATTGTAGGCTTAGCGCGGGGTGCAACCCGCTTGATCTCCTCCTCGGAACAACGACGACTCAGGACCCCGAATGCACGAACACGAACACGACGCTACACTCGCTCTCAATCACCTCAACATGGAGATTTGGCATCCCCATCTCGTTCTCGCAGATCTCTCGCACTTTCACGGGCCTGCGCTCGCTCTTCCTAACCGATATAACAACAGACACTAACGCTGCCATATCTGGAAGTATTGTGTCTGAAACTTAGGCACGCGAAGTGGGAGGAAATGCAACAGTCGATTGACACATGGGACACGCCCGCACTGCGGCATGTCCGCCTAGGGCGCCTCAGCAGGCCGCTAACGGACGCGATCGACCGCTTTTTAGGCCGGTACGCGCACCAAATCGAGAGTCTCGTCCTTAACGAGTACGGCAGTTTCTCATGGCCTTTCCTCAACATCTCTTCCGGGTTTTGGGCTCAGTTTACCGCGTTGCGTCTGCTCGGATTAAACGGTAGCACTCTTAAGAACGAGAGATGGTCCGGGTGGTCCGTCATGCCACCCCCCACCCACCCATGTCGATATCTCTTGTGCCGTTTCTACATCCCGAGGGAGAATGAGCTGGCTGAGGTGGGGCGTGTGGTCGATGACATCCGCGCGAGATGGACCTGGAATGATGACGTGAGATTGATAGTTGGACATGGGCGCACGGGCCAATATTATGTAGTGAAAAATGTCCGAGGCGACCAGTCGATTGCGAACATGGAAAAGACCGTTGGGATTTTACCAGAATTGTAGTGTACCCGGCTTGATTTCTAGGACCTTTCTACAGCAGCCCGAAATTCAAGGAGAGGAATATACCTGCAAGAATAAGAGAATGCGCGAATCGCGTTTACAGTGTGATGTCGTTTATGCAGAAGTACGTACTACTAGCCAGTTTAGATGGCGTTCTTTATGGCGCAGGCGTGGCAGTCCTCGACTTGACGATCGAGTAGATGATGGCGCTGAGAACAACGAGTGCACGAACGCCAAAGAAGACAGAGAACACATATTCACCTACCCCTCGATAGGAGCCCAAGTCGGCGTAGTTGAAACAATTTATTATCCAAGGAGAGGAATACACCTATGAGATCAATACAATGTGCGAATTGTGCTTACAGTCATGAAATCATTTGTGTAGAAGTATCTCCAGCTAGTCCATGGCGTTCTTTAGGGCGCAGGTTTCTCTTTAACCTCTCTCACTTCAGCGTGGCATTCCTCCTCGATTTGATGATCAAGGGGATGGTGGCAGTGAGGACGAAGAGCGCATAGGAAAGCGGAGAACTTGGACACCTCCCCCCTGAGGACGGTGCGATAGGACTCGAGTACCCTTGCCATGATATGGTCCCGCTCTCCTCAGCAGCGGTGCGGATTGCCGGACGTCACTGCCCTTACAGCTAGGGGTGGCGAAATCCGTGATGTTGACTGCACTGAGCTTCAGCACATCGGGCGAGATGCGTGGCAGGCGGAGATTGAGGTTTTCTTCTAACCACGCCAGGCCCTTCTCAAGCGCGAACACCTTGTTGCCGATGATACAGCGCAAGAATTCGATAATGGGCGCCGAAAACGCGGTGCCGTCAAATGTGGAATACACATCGTTCTCAATTTGCGTGTAGGATTGCACTATGGTTGACAACCGCTGCGTACGCGGCGCTGTCGATACCGATGGCATTGGTGACCTCGTTCTCGATATTTTGGGTGAAATCGCCGATGATGATGCCTTCCGCTTTCGCAAACACACTCTCAAGAGGCTTGATGAGAGCGAATTGGATGAGCGTGGCAGCGATACCGATGGTGCCAATGAGAAGGCACATGAGCGCAGGAGGGCATAAACCATGCGGCCATGTGTCAGGTTTGCGACTGCAACCTGAAAAACCCTGTCAAGGAAGCCAGCTGTGCGCGTGCCGAGGGCCTGCTCGAGCTGAGCATGGAGTGTGGGAATGATCTCGTCGGCGAGTCGGAGAGTGGGAGCCGCGTGGTCCGTCCACTGTTCGCGTATGTCCCCTGAAATCTGCGGAATCGGTGCCATTCGACGACTGCATTGACGTGTGGAACAACAACGACGACTCCGAGCACTGAGGTCTGAGCAATGCGAACCAGCGGGCCGCCAATGTCGTCGACGATAGAGGTGTCGACATTATTGCAGAGCTGGACGGTTCGAACCGCTGGCAGAGGGAGCTGAGCCGCGTTGAGAGTCGAGGCGACTTCGGCGAATGTGCTGTTGATTTCGCCCTTGAGTGAGTTGAATGGCGTACCAATTAGGTTTGGGAAGATCATGTAAGGTGGGT
>Ga0307515_10017473_pt1 | contig 13058 bp, 9 predicted proteins | sample 17_EM_MG_FD_194513 | JGI IMG/M metagenome (GOLD analysis project Ga0307515, IMG submission 194513) | Populus trichocarpa ectomycorrhiza microbial communities from riparian zone in the Pacific Northwest, United States - 17_EM | ecosystem: Host-associated > Plants > Roots > Unclassified | place...
ATTAAAGAAATAAAAAAAAAAACTTTTATAGCGGTTCGGACTTCGGACAGCTCAAACAGTGAACATATAATTATCTGACATTCTTTACAAACAAAATAAAAAACCTATTGGTTAATCAAAGGCTGTTCTCTTCAAGCCAGTTAGAATTTTTTTTCTTGGGTGAGCTACTCCTTTCTCATGTGAGCCACTCTTCGTCTTCCTCAGGTAAGCATGTGATCTGACGAACAACTATTACAAATACCTCTATCACCCACACAAAAACCTTTTTTCTACCATACTTTCTCTGCATGCATTTCTTTTCTGTTTATCCTCCTCTTCTATTATACTAATCTAAGCATCAAAAAGTCTTTAAAAACACAAATTTGCAGGTAATATCAAGCCCATTCGTTCCGATCAATCCATTAAAACGAGTTCATGTTTTCCCAACATTTCAGTTTAAAAAACGTTGTATTTTAAATTGAAGGATGTTAAGAGCAAGATATAGAAAAAAAGGTTATTGTTGGCCAGTTAACCTAAGAACACTTAAGCATGACTCAAAGGAGAGCATTGAAGAGAAAGAAATAGGGTATAGAAATACAGGATGTTTTAGAGATTGAGTGCCAGGTATGGCTGCCATCAGTTTCTAATTTGTTCATGCAACTCTCTGGTTCTCGGATCAAAGTGTCCTCGAGCCAATTTTATACATCTTACAAATCCAATCCTGAATGATAACGTGGAGAGAGCACAATACTAAGCGAACTTTCTGATTTCTGATTAACCCAGCCATAAAGAAATGAACATAAGTGGCTTTGCAGCTTACGAAGCTAACCAGTTGAAAAAAATATGACAGTATGCCATCATAGCCACTAGATTTTAGCACAAGGACCCCCCCCCTCTCTATCTGTGATTTGTCCTGCGGTTATGTACCCAGATGAGTATGCTTGCATACCCACCAGATTAACTACACCCAAAAAACAAGCAACGAAAACCAAGAAAAAAGAAAAGAAATTGTTAAAGGGAAGAACTTGCGTCTCTGTGACCGGGTACACCTTCCAGGAATTCTTCTAAATTCATTACTTTGATATTACCTCTGTCTCTGACAACAACTAGCACTATTGTCGCAACCGAAGAAAAAATGCCTGCAGGAAAACACAATATATGGTAAGTTTAAGAATCACGAGAAAGTTGTAGAGGTGCATTGAGTTTTAGGGTGAAGAACTTTTCCTTTATCTTTTCTTTTTTTACTTTCTTTTCTTTTCTTTTCTTTCTTTTCTTTTGAAGAAATTATTTTGGCTTCTGAATCGGAAACTGCATAATGTATAAGATATATGTTTATTTTTAACAAATGTACCAAGATACTACATGCTCCATGTCTTTCTTACCATTATCAACTACACCAGGTATCATGTTAATGTTCTTCTCAAGGTCAGCAGGATTCTGTATTCCACTTGGGAAGCTGCCAAAGATTAGGGAAACTTGAGTCAAACCACTATAATCACTAAGAAATTTTAACGTTGGCATTTTGGAACCACTCTAGCGCCAAGACAGCGAGACCATTAGATGCCCAATAAATACTTGTTTTGGAATGGATTTGTAGGGTAAAATAAATATACTGCTGAGACTAAAGTGTTAGCAAAAGAGAGTAGTATATCCATTGCCTCTAGGAGGCTACTCGGAAGGCAAATGTGTAGGTTGGATTGGGTCTTAAGCACAAACAAAAAAGAGGATTAGCACCGTACAAATGGTTCATTTAAAGGACAATTCTGCTCCCATATCCATCAAATGAGGGGGAAAAAAACTACACATCAACATACCTAACATCTACGACCATATTCCCAAGATCTGTGATTACCGAGCCATCCTTTCTCGAAGCAGAACGAATTTCAGGAACTGGGAGATTTACAGCAAATGCAGTTATTAGCATAGAGCACAACTTACCATCAAACTTATCAAAAAATAAAAAAAAAAAATTAAAAACTGCTAAGGGATAATTTATATGGTTAACAAGCCACGCTCTTATAAGGGGCCATTTCCTCTTATATGAAGGCACTGAAATGACTCTATACCATAAACCATTTATGTTATAATGGAAAATCACATTGTTAAAAGTTTACAGTTCTCCTTACTGTATTAGGACCAAGTGACTTGCCCAAGATGTATTATAAAAATAAACACTTCAAAGATGGATCAGTTGAGAAAACTGGAACAATGTTGTCAAAACTAACCTCCTCCAAGAGCAATGAGGCGCCTTAAAACAGGTGACACGGCAATAGGGAGAACTTCCACCTAAAGTGCATCTTATCAGTATTCTAAACATGATAACGTGATAATTTTCCTTGATCAATCGTCATATAATACTTATGCCTCAATAATATTAAGTAGGTAAAGCTATAAGCATCAGCCATGAAGAAATCACATAAATATTGCAAACAGAAAAAATAAAAAATAAAAAACAAAGAATTGATTAACCATGAAGGAAGTATAAACTAACCGCTACTGGAATATTGTTACCAAGCCGGTGAACAACCTTTGTATGTTCAACCAATAGAATACACACTTTTGCCATTGAATCAATCACCTGATTTCAGGAAGAAAAAGAGAACAAATCACCATGGTATTTTGGAGAACATTTTTTGTGTCAGAAGGCTGGATTACAAAATGTGAGGCAGTCCTTCCTTCCCCTACCCATATTCCTCTCCAGTTTGAACAGGAGGTAGACTAGATTCTAGAATCCTCATCAACTTGGAGGTTGAAATTTTGAGTACTATTTCTAGAGCATGTTAAGTACAACAATTTAGCATAAAACACATTATTTTGAAACTATAAACTCTGTGTAAAGCCATCAAAGATCATCATCATTCCTTTAAGTTGTATATGCTAACTAGATACAGCCATACAGAAAAGACCAGGTTAGGGATTAGGATAGGCACATGAGATGGCACATTCGATATTGACTGAGAAGACAAGATAAACCTTTTATGTTTTTATAAAATCAAACTCTCATAGTTTTGTTTAAAACTAAAAATTTGATTTTCGAATAAATTAGTGTGAACAAGAGGTGATAGTAATAATCTGCTACTGACCAAACAATTGCCTTATCATTACCTCACCTTCTGCACAGTATGATTAGCTCCCCTGCACTGGCAAGAGAAGACAACGGTAAATACACCATCTAGAATCAAAACACACAAAAGAGGCATTATGATTTCAAATCTCAACCTTCAATAGGTTTTTGTTGATATCGACTTCATCCACCACATCAAATGCAATGTCAATGTCATTCACGTCATTCAGATCAACCTGAAATTGTGCATGATAGATGAAACATAGAAAAATAAATCATTTGGATGTCTGATTTAGAAGAAGCACGCTATTAAAAAGAATCTGAACCTTACAGTTGTCATGCCATATTGTCGAGCTGTAATGCGTGACTGGTAGTTTGTACCCACTGCAACAATGCCTTTCAACTGGAAGAAAATTAGAGAAGGCAAAGTTAAACTCATACATCAGAATCAATAATTTGAAACCAACATAATATAGATGAACTACTAGTTATTAAAGGTATATTCAATAATTGGTGCCATCCCCATACGATCATAATCAGACTACTGAGATGCAAGAAAAATTTTCCAGGAGCAACTATACCACTAGCACCATTTCAACTAGCATGCAGGTCTTGCAAAGGCAGCGACTAAAATGGGCCGACAGGGTCTCTAGTAAGATAAATTTAGGCATACAAGATGTATATGATGGCACTGGTATTACTTCAAAAGGCAATTCAATCACTTTCTTCTCCAGATAAGAAGTTTCAGAGAGGATATGTACACCTTTCCTTCTTGAATTAGTTTTCCAATCTCCTCAATGACAAGGGTTAAGGTTCTTCCAGTGCCTAGTCCAATCACCATTCCAGATTTAACAAGTGCCACAGCCCTTTTGGCAAGGGCATGCCTTAAGGAGTCTTGGGCTGCAGAATTATAACATATAGATTATATAAATGACAATACAGTAAGTACTCACTTAAGGCAAAGGAAAAAACTTAGAAGACAAACTTGATATTCCAAGTATGAATGAACCATTCCAATAAAAAAATAAGATTTTATCAAGAATAGTTGAATGTAGTGAAATAGTAGAACTAGGAACTACCTGGCATTGCAAGTGGAAGTCCAAATAAGACAGCAGGTTATGTTAGCAAAGAATTTGGTGATGAATGTCAAAGAGTGTTCACAAGCAAACAAAAACCCTTCTATCAATATAGCAAAACAATTCATACATGTTAACATCAAAATTATGAAACATTGAGGTACTTGAGAGCATTTGGGAAGCAAATTTCAGTTTCGAAACTTATGAATTATAGCCACAACAGTTCTCATATAAAACGAGTTCCAAACCATCTCCATAAAATTTTACAAGGAAACAAGACTTGAGAAACAAAAGTATGGAAAGTGGGTCTTCAAACATACAGTTTTGGGAACCTTCAAGGGCTGGGCTTCTCCTCTTGAGACGATTGGATATGGTTTCCCCTGTGGGGAGGCCAGTGTAAGAACAAAGAAGATGCTTGTCACCATTCAGCAAATGATTTGAAAAGCTGGGTCGTTGCATTACAGAATCTATGAGAAGAAAGGTTACTCTGTCATCAGATTGCCATATAAATGCATAAAAGAAAACGGATGCTTCTGTAGAAGTGTTCTACAAAAAATCTAAAATTCAAAGAACCTTACTTTGACTGTTATACAGCTATATGATACATTAAGACATGAGTACTTGCAATGAAAGAAATTTCACCTGGTGATGCAGTCTCACTGCCCAGAGGTTCACCAAAAATTGACCGAAAATCTGGATGCAACATCATTCCAGCCTGTTCTTTTCCCTCACGTCCCTTTCTCGTTCGAAAGGGTTTACTCTTTTTACAGATGTTTGGGTGTAACTGTCCTGGAGTCAGTTCATGATTATGATCAAGAACAACATTACATATATGGAACTGTCCTTGAGGATTCAGTACAAGATTAATCTTCGCTTTGCAATTCGTTTTAGAAGTCTGCTTCCATTGGAACCTACTCTTTGGAATTCCTCGGTCCTTCCCACATTGCGAGCATGAAAGTACAATATATGTCAATCGCCCATCATCATCACACCTTGAACTTCGTCGCATTATTCCAAAGCCTACACGCTGGGCATACCTATTATAATAATCACGAACTTCTTCTTGAGAGGCAAAAACCATCCCAATCTTTGGTGTTTCTACTTCCCCATCCCCATTTAATAAAACTCCACTGACACCATGTTCGTCTACTTTCTCATTATCACTAGAAGACACTTTTATGTCTTTCTTTAACGGTACATCTACCATAGAATTACTTTCCATCTCCTGATCAAATAAAGGAAAGGAAAACTAAAATTAGCATGAAATGCAAAGCCAACTGAACTTGGCAAAACAAAATTTAACAAAGAATGGAGCAAACACATCAAGAATGTTCAAACTGGCACTCTATATATTGGGAATTTTTAGCTTAATGTCATCCGAATGGATATGAAAATCTAAAAGAGATTCAAAATCCAGCCCAGAATACAATTCATTCCAGATGATCAGATACTGGGCTGCATTTTTAATCTGGACAGTTCAAATTCTTCAACTTTTCAGAATCATGCCTGGAAATATCAACAAACTCTCAGCTAGCTACATCTTATTTCAATTAAACTCTATGGTAACATTAAAGCAGCAATCTTTAGTTGAACACAATCTGCAATAACGAACGTTTCTTCTTAAGCCCTGCTCCAATAGCTCACAACCATGATTGAGCACAGTCAAATCAAGAGAAATAACTACAGTAAACTCGAAGCTTAACATTTGATTTGAAGCCCATTTCTTGTCAATTCCATGCAAATCTAATAAAAGATCTTTCTTTTTGGAAAAAAGAAAGAAAAAGAAAACGAAAAACCCACCATATTTTGAGCTTTAACCAAGTTTAGCCAAAGAAATGCTTCCAATTCAATCGGCTGAATCCTGAAATGGGGATTTTGAATTACTCTCTGATCACAAAATCGGTGTGATTTTCAATTTGCCACGCTCTCTTGTCATTACATGTATAGAGTAGCAGATAAGTAGCATAAAAGAAGAAAAAAGTCAAAGAAAAAGCCAACATGCAAGAGAGGGAGGGGGCGAAGAGACATACCCATGGTTATAAGGAAGCTTTTGATTACAATCATGTAGAAAAAATTGGAGATAATAGGAGAGAAAAAAGAGTTTGTTCGAATAGATAAAAATAAACATATAAAAATAAATTTAAATCTAAGATAATTTACAAATTGTTAAAATAGAAAGTAGAGAAAGTATATGTTTTAATATATAATTTTTTTATTTTTTATTCTTAAAATATTTTTATAAAAAAAATTAATTTTAAATTATTCAACTAAAACATATAACGATAAAAATATTTATTATCATAGTTTTAAAACTCAACTCGGGGATCGATACAGGACAATATCCGGGTCACGAGTTAGGTTGACCCAGTTTGACCTGAATCGACGTAAGAATAAGAATAATTATTATCATAGTTTTAAAAATCAATTCAGGGGTTAACTTGAAGCAAGACCTGAGTCATGAGTAGGGTTGACCATTGACCTGGTCAATGTAAGGACAAATATGATTATTATTATAATTTTAAAACCCGACTCAGGGATTGACCTGAAGTAAGGCCCGAGTCACATGTCAGAAGGGTCAACATAAAATAAAATTGGTTATTATCATAATTTTAAAACTCGATTCGGTGGTCAACTCATGAAAAGGCCCGTGTCATAGATCATGAGGGTTGATCTGGGTCAATGCAGGGATAAAAGTTATTATAATTATTATGGTTTTAAAACCCAACTCAAAGGTTGACCAAGGCAAAACCTAGATCACAGGTCAAGAGAGTTAACATGGGTTAACCCGAATCAATATATGGATAAAAAGTGGTTATTATCATAATTTAAAAATCTGACTCGAGAGTTGACCTGAGATAAAATTCAGGTTACGAGTCGAGAAGATCAACCTGGCTGACCTATAATTTTTTAAAAAAAAATTAATCAAAGTAACCTTGTTTTTATCATTTTTTTCAAAAAAAAATCAATGGATTTTTTATCCATGTTTTATCATGAATTGACTTAGGTTTTTTACTAGGTCAGATTAGGTCAAATCAACCATTCCTCAATTTTTTTTCTTAAACTCGGACTAGTCTAAGCTCCAAATCAACCCATCAAGTCAATTCTTGTTTTATAACTATGATTATTATAATATCATTAATTTCAACACTCAATATAAACTAAAATAAAAGGTATTTAATTATTTTTTATTTAAATATGTGAGTTTGATAACAATATATGTTAAAGATAAAATAGATTTTGTATATATTTTTTATTATTTCTTGTTCACCATAACCAAACGGGATACAAAGATAGACACTTTATCTTGTATTTTATTATTAAACACAATTATATCTTCGTTTCCGTTTATTTCTTGTCTTCTCTGTCTCTGGTGTCTCTGTTTTTATTGTCCTAGGAAAGTAACTAGATGCCACCTAAAAGACTGTCTGGTACCAAGTGGATTATATCTAGTTGTTTGTTATTGTGTAGCTTTTGCTTTTTATAATTATATTTCGTTACCGTTTGTTTGTGCGGTTTAGCCATGCTTTTCATTTTTTTTGAATTTTTTTTTGTTTTAAATAATTTTTCTCTGTTTTTCAATTTTTTTAATGAGTTAATGTCAAAATATATTTGAAGATAATACAAAATATATTATTTTAATGTATTTTTAAGTAAAAAAACACTTTTTAAAACTATATTTTCCACAGTGACAAACACTACCTTCAAATCTTGTTTTTATAAACACTAAAATAACTTGGTTTTTACTCATTAATATATGTTTTCTCTTACATATAAAAATCAATCTCACAATAATTTTAACTAAACACTTTTTTTTAACACTTAAATAGCAACTCATATCAGACTTGGTTAACACTTAAATAATGAGTTAAGCAAATTGCTTGTAAATTGATGGGTTAACCAAAATTATTATTTTTTTATCTTAAAATATAGAAAACACCATCATTTTAGAAGGTTTTGTTTTTTTTTTTAAAAAAAAAAACAAGTCTTTTTTTTTCTTGTCTTGTTTGTCTCTGATGTCTTTATTTTTATTGCTCTTGAATAATAACCAAACACTTCTTAAGAGACCATTTAATACCATGTGACTTATGTTTAACTGTTAGTTATTGTGTAACTTTTGCTTTTTATAATTGTATCTTGGCATCAAACAAGCTGTCCAACTATGCTTTTTAAATATTTTGATTTATTTTTTTGTTTTAAATTATTATTTTTTGTGTTTTTGAATTTTTTTAATATGCTAATGTTAAAATAAAATTTTAAAAATAAAAAATATATTATTTTAATACATTTCCAAACAAAAAAACATTTTTAAAAGTTACATTTCCCACTGTGTCAAACACTTCCTTCAAACCTTGTTTTTATAAAAATTAAAATAACTTGGTTTTTATTCATTAATATGTGTTTTTTTATTTTACTTACAAGAATCTATCTCACAGTGATTAAGCATATTTTTTTAACACTCATATAGCAACTCATAATAGATTTACTTAACATTCAAATTCATTATGATTTACTTAACATTCAAATTATGAATTAAGCGAGTTGCTCATAAATTGACGGGTTAACCAAAGTTCTGATTTTTTTTTCTTAAAATATAGAAAACGTCATCGTCATCTTATAAGGTTTTGTTTTTATAAAAAACAAGTATTATATATATATATATATATATATAAAATTAGTATTTCATCTCAGATTGTGGTGTCTTCGACTTATGTAGAAAAATCTCATTTTTTCGGGTTGGTTTGTTTTGGACATGGTTATAGGACCCGACTTGAACTTTGGGTTAATCTAGTAACTTGAGATTTGACTCGGGATAAATTAGTGAAAAAATATTTTTTAAAAAATAAATATTAAATTATTAACTTTCAATCCATAATCCATCAAGCATTGGATTGAATTTATTGCAGGATTGGATTTTATAATTATGGTTTTGAATCTGGTGTGAGAGCAACTTAACACATGGTTCCTTGTAATAAATAAATAAAAAGTCAATAAATCTATATGAGAAAATGACCGGGTATTTTAAATTTTAATAACCAAGTAAAATGTGTGCTTCTATATACGAGTTAAGATGTCCTGTTCTTAACTTCATTTTCATTTTCATTTTATGATTTATTATAAAAACATATTAATGCATAAATAGTATGGATTTAAGGGGAAAAAGGCTCTTTTCTATTTTAATTTCTTATTTTTATCCTTGGATCTTTTATAAATTTTTTATTTCTTTTCAATCTAATCTTTTAATTCTAATTTGTCATAAATTATTTTTTTTCAATTTGATCCTTATTTTTATTTATGATTTTTCTTTTTAGCTCTTTTAAAAAAGTTTTATTGGTTTTAAATTTTACCCTTTAGTTCAAGTTTATGGTGTGTTTTTTTTTTTTAAATTTTATCCTCATCAATTAGTTTTTCCCTTTTTTATTGGAGTCATTTTTCTTTCCAATGTAACCCTCAAATAAAAAAATTTAGTCACTCTCTTATTTATTTTTTCTTTTGATTTTCACCATTTTTTCTTTTAATTACATTATTTTTTATTTTGGATTCTTTTGTGTTGATTTTTTTTCTCATTTCATTCTTCAATGATAAATTTGCTAGGTATTATGCTTCACCATTTTTCTATGTATGATACTTCCGGTTTAATGACTCAGGTTACGAGTTTGAAAAATTTATGTGGGTCAATATTTTTTTATTTGTTTTTTTTATTTCTCGTTTGACATTAGTATATATATATTTTTTAAAATTGCTTTTGTGGTTTTTTTTTTTTTGTTTTTTTTGTTAAGTTATCCCGATCATATGACTCAAGTCACGAGTTTCACAAGTTAATCTAGGTTAACTTGTATCTTATTACCTGAATTACATGTCTATCGCATTACCTCAAGTTAACTCAGACCTTTCTCTCCTTTTATTTTTTTATCCAATTTCTTTCTTCTATTGATTTTTCCAGGTATTACAATTTATTTTTAATAAAAATTATTTTTTATTATTATTGTTATTTATTTTTTATCATATAATTAAAATAAAATCAATTTATTAATTCTAGTCAGTACTAAATTGTTAATTTTTCTTTTTTTATTCAAATATACCTACAACACCTAAATATTATTTTTTTACAAAAGAACAATATAGATCGGCGGAGTAACAAGGCCATGCCTAGTCACTTAACTATATAAGTGGTTTAATTTTATCATTAAATAATCTTTTATATCAATTTTATCATTAAACTCTTAAAAATTTTCAATCAAGGACTTCCATCCAATTTCAAGGCTTTTCACCTATATTTCCATCTCAACTTTACCATTGATTTTTATTAAAAAAATCGTTGCTATTTTATAAGAAATTTAATATTTTCCAAGTATTCTAATAGAAGTCTTTAGTTGAGAAATCAGAATAGTTTATAAATGAAATTGATAATACCCCAATATTTTGTGGTATATAATAATAAATCTTTAAGAACACGTATAGGGGTAGCAGAACAAATAAAGAAGTCTTTGGGGGCAATCCTGAAAAGAAAATAAACTTTTGGTCGAAGCCTTAGCTGAACCTATATTTACCCAAAAACCCTAAAGAAACCCAAAAACCCTTCAAAAAAGGTTTCTCCAGGGTTTTCAGGAGGCTGTCACCTTAACTCTCACATTCATTTCCACTATTTGATTTTCAATTTCTTCACCAAAAGCCTTAAGATCCATCCCCATCAGCCGAGGCCATGTGGGCTCTTCGTCGAGCTTCTAATCCTCTCAAGTAACTCTCTCTTTCTGTAACTTTGTTACTCTCTTTTTTTGGAGAATTATGTATTGCAATTAATATTTGAGTATGGATTAGAAATGGGTTTGTTTTCCTTTTCATTTGGTTACTAAAGATTTGATCTTTTTGATCACCATAAAAGCAAAAGGGAAAGTTCTTTTGTTTGCCTTTTTTTTAGTAGCGAGAAGGGGAAAACTAAGGATTGAATTTTTTAGTTTTTAATGGTCTTGTTGTTACTGAGATTCTTACAAGGAAGAGAAATGGGACCCCTTTGAATTAATTTAGCTGGTTGTCAGCGCAGTACTAGTTTAAACAGTTTTGTTTTATGGGTGGTTTTGGAATTCTGTAATTTCATGAGTTTGTTTGATTACAATGACTTAAAGCTGTGGAATAGGGTTATACTGTATGGTTAGTTTCATAAACTGAAACTAACCCCATTTGTGTGTGATTTCCGGAATGGGAATAGAGAAGTGATGAAAATTACAACAAGAGTTAAGAATGGGTACAGATCATGTGAAGAATGAATCTGTATCTGTTGCATCAGGTCTTTAATGTTCATGATATATAAGGGAATGTAGGATGTGATTGGGGGCTCAACGATCACTCCCACAGTCAGAACACAAGTATCTCTATAACTGTCCCACTCTCTATGCTTGTTCTGTTTCCATGAGAAGCTTGAAAATGCATTTCTTGTACTAGATTTTTTTTGTCTAGTCCGCTGGCTTTCCATTGATTTTATGCCGAGAGCAATTTTTATTTTTCCTTTACTTTTGGGTATTTTTGAGTGATAATTTTTTGTTGTTCTGTTTCCAGGTTCCGTGGATTGAGTGTTGGAACTTCTCGCGGTTGTTGTGCTAAATCAGAAATAGTATCTAGTTATGTAGAAGGCAAGGTTGTCACTGTCAAGTCTCCTCAACCTGTATCACAGAGTCCTCGATTTCACCACAGCACAAATGTTGGTTCAAAGTTCTATTTGGAAAAGCGTGGTTTTGCTTCGCAAGCTGGTGCTGAAAACAGTGGATCAGATGATGACTTGGAGGATGGGTTCTCTGAACTTGAAACACCAGCTAATGCCAATGAAAGCACAGTCAATGCATTGGCTGGAAATGAAGATCAGCTAATTTCTGAACCTGAGTTGTCTGATGATGACAATGATGATATTGGAGAACCTTCTCAAAATGCACTAGAACTGTCAGATAATGAAACAGACTCGGTGGTGAAAAGCTTGCCGAGGAAAAGGCCTACCACAGAACTATTCAACGCCATCGTCTCTGCTCCAGATGTTTCTGTTCAAAGTGTTCTTGACAAGTGGGTGGCAGAAGGAAAGGATTTGGACAGGTTAGAGATATCTAATGCCATGATCAATCTTCGCAAGCGTCGAATGTTTGGGAGGGCTCTACAGGTGATCTGACTTGATGCTATCCTTTCTTATAGCTGTCTTATGCATTTAACTGTCAGTTGTTTGAGGCTGTTACCCTTGTATACAATTTGACCTGGGGCATATTATTCACATGCGAGGTGGTTTGTGTGAGCATTTGTACTGGCATGCTGTGAGGAATGAAAATGCAAATTAAATTAGAATATGCTTTAGTTAATGCCTGTTGCACATGTTGGACGAGGAAGTTAAGTGCATGAAATAAAATAGGGATGTTTGCCAAGTGAAATGGAATTAATAATTGATGTTGTGTCCAAGAGTTGGCAGCAGCCATATGCAATTAGCTTCACAAATTAAACTGCAATGAGGCCATAAATTGTTTTCACAGGACATGGATTCCTTCCTCTCCTCTCATCATACTAAATTGAACACTTTAGAACGGTTGTAATTGGAGTGATCTTATCCTCAAGTACTTTTGCATGAAGTAGTTCCTGTAAAGACTTGGACTTTCACCAGGTAGTTGCAAATCCAAGGCAAACCATCATAATAAATAACACCTCCTTTTTACTACATGCACTTACAAATGAATAGGATTTTTTCATTACAACCTTTTCTCAAAACACCAGTTAAAATGGTGATTGTTCAGGTTTTGCTTGAAAGATTTATGAGTTTCTTGTTGATTGCAAAGTTGTGAGAATTACTTGTCTGCCCTTTAGTTATTCAGAGTTTTATGAAGGCTTTTCCCCTTTTGAGCATTTTTATGGTTGCTTTTGCAGCTCTCAGAGTGGTTCGAGGCAAATAAGCCACAAGAATTTGTTGAAAGAGA
>Ga0307515_10017474_pt1 | contig 13057 bp, 7 predicted proteins | sample 17_EM_MG_FD_194513 | JGI IMG/M metagenome (GOLD analysis project Ga0307515, IMG submission 194513) | Populus trichocarpa ectomycorrhiza microbial communities from riparian zone in the Pacific Northwest, United States - 17_EM | ecosystem: Host-associated > Plants > Roots > Unclassified | place...
GAAATTCAATTTTTTAGAAAATATTATCCAAACACGTTCCCAAATAACTGTACAAATCCATATTTTTTCGTTGACAGACAACCAATTCTGAATCTCAACATCATCATTTTGCATGGGCTCGTTTGGTAGAACCCTGATATTAATAATTTGAAATAAAAAAAAAATTATTTATTTTAAATATTTTTCAAATATAAAAATAAACAGATTGTAACACCCTTTTAAAAGATATTTTTAAAGACTCCAAACTATAAACCTAAATGTAATTCTAATTATTAGTAATTGGCAAGTGAATTTGGTTGACAAATAATTGAGGGCACGATGCATTAAATTTACCGGAAAAGATCATTATTTCTTATAATTGATATGAATGATTACAGATATTCGTAGTGTTAGAAGTGAGATATTGTTAGTAGCCCCGGGGAGAAATGTGTGGAGGTTGGTATGGTCCTATGGATACTGTTAATAATGTAAGGGCTATATTGAGAAAATATTTTCTTTAAGGACTCAATTGAACTTTATTTTATTCTGGAGTACTAATTTGCTCTTTGAACAAAAAAGAGAGAGACAAAAAGAATTAGTGAGAAAGTACAACACCACACAGCATGATTGGCACCTTCCACACAACAAAGCCACTGAAACTCCAAAACTGAACTGGACAAGAAGATTATCAAAACTCCATATCCAAAAACTCCCCCCCCCCCTCTTTTTTAATTTGAACCCTTTTTTTTCAATTTCAATTTCAATTCTAATTCCAATCAGTTTCTCTTCAAAAAAACAAACTCTAACCCTAAATCTAATCACTAATTCTGGGCTCTCCTCTTCTTGATCTCCAGTTCAAGCTCCTTCTTTGTCACTATCAGTGAAATGGTTTTGCTTCTCAAACCCGTAATTTCATTTATATACTCATTACTACTTATTTGCTTATGTGTATGTAAATGTTATGTATAACTGATAGCGAAAGCATGAAGAAAAAACAGGAGGGAAAAAAGGTACAATTTTTAGTAGCATTGGGTAGTGCCCAGAAGAGTAATTGTGTTTTCTGTGTGAAATCTAAATGGGTTTACTTATTTATTATTATGATTTTTTTGAAATCATGAAGGTACTACCCAATAAAGCATGTCCTCTATGTATGTTTTTGAAGGGTTTGATAGTCATGGTTTTGATGGAGTTGAGGTTGTGAAAGTGTGAAATTGAAAACCAGAAGAGTTTAGTATGTTGTGGAGTAGTGTGCTGGTGTACCCTGTTTGGCAAAAGCATCAGGTACATCTAAGCAAAGCATGGGATTAGAGAGGAAGATTTTAGTGATGCTAACTAAAAGGAAATGCTTCTTGGGCAATAATGTTTTTGTTAAGAAGATTCGAGTCGTCATGTTAAACTGCATGATTTGCATTGATTGTGTGTTTTATTACAACACGCGTCTTAATTCTAGCATGTATTGGTTTTCTGGTGAATGTGATTTTTTTTTTTTAGTTCATGAAATTTGCTGTTATCATATGCTCTTCTTAGTATGTGTAGTTTGGTGATTCTGTGACATGCTTATGTTCAGGTCCCTAGTGAAGGAAATTTATCAACGGAAAAGAGAAAAGCGGAAGATGATATAGAGTCAGCAGAGAAGAGGAAAAGGAAGAAGAACAAGTGTCCTACTCCTCGTCCAGCATGCTCATGGGTGCATTTTAGGTACAATCACTCATTTACAAGGATTTCCTATGTGTCTACATAATTGTCTTGGGTTTATGATTAATTGTTGAATTCCTTTTCCAGCTGCTTGCTCATGTTTAATTCAATGTTACAGTCGGGAGTTTATCAAGGAGTACAGCGCTTCCCATCCTGAATCATGTGGTCTGAAAGCTGTGAGCCTCCTTGTTTCCCAAGCAAAATTGGTAGACAATTGCTAATAATGTAATTTCAAAGGCAAAACTAGACATGGTGGCTTTTTCAATTGCAGGCCACAAAGGCAGCATCAGATGCCTGGAAGTCAATGAGGGTGGAGGAGAAAGCAAAATATACAAAGCAAGCTCGTGAATTGTGGGATAGTTACTTGAGCACTGCTCCTGCTCGTATCCCCAAGCCAAGGAAACAGGTTCAGACCTATACTTGGCTTGCAATATTTATGCATATTTTATGCCACATAAATCTTACAGCTAATGAATACAGACCAAACTAGTTACGAGATGCTCTCCAGGCCGTTTGTTTAATGTGCTTCAACGGCTCTCACCAGAACAAAATGCTGCAGTGAAAAGCATGGGATTTGGCAGTCTTCTTGGCCTTAGATGTCGGACCCTGCGCCGCAGCTTGTGCCTTTGGCTATTGGAGAGGTTCAACACTGCAGGATGCAGCTTGGAGATTTGTGGCATGTGCATTCCTTTATCCCCAAGAGACGTGGAGATTGTGTTGGGATTAGCAGCTAGCGGGAAAGATGTGATCAACTCAGGGCCTGATGACTTAATTGTCGACTTACGTCGCAGCTATAATGCTACAAATCATGGAATTTCAGTGCGTCTTCTAGAAGAGAGGTTGACAGCTCCAGAAGCTGGAGAGGATTTCAAGAGATCGTTTGTCCTCTATGCATTGGGAACTCTTTTATCCCCAACAGCAAGACTGGATGTTAGCCCTTCATTTCTCCATTTCCTGACAAATATGGATGTTGTCCATCAATATAATTGGGGAAAATTCTTGCTTGATCGTCTAGTGCGGGAAGTATCTCGCTTTCACCAAGGAAAGCAACGCGCGGTTGGTGGCTGTCTTTTGTTTCTCCAGGTGAATTTATATTATTTTAAGCTTCCACTTGTGTTCTAACTTTCATATGCATCACAACTTACCCCTGAAGTTTACACTTTTCAGCTCTTTTACTATGAGAGCATCTCTGTTGAGGGATCCCATTCGTCAAATTCTTCTGTTGTTCCTTGTTTGTCATCATGGGGTGAGGAAGAGATTTCTGAAAGAGAAAAACGGCAAAGAGAGCTTGGTGGTTATGGCTTTGGAGAGGTAATTGATATTTGTAACTTTTGCTCCTATGAAAATGATAGGAATTTGTCTAGCTTGTTGCTCCTGTGCAGGTAATTTGCAAGGAGAGGTGCACTGGCTTGGAGTTTTCAGAGTCCAGAGGCCAACTAGACGGTTCATCAGAAGGCAAAATAAGCAGTGGGGTTAATCATGATTCTGTTTTTGAGCAGCAAGCTAACCAGGTAATTATTTTATGGCACACTTTGATAATACTAGTATTCATAGTATTTAAATGACACAGTTTTATTATAATTGGTAATTGTGTCTTCAAAATGTTGGGTTAGTTGAAAAGTCAATGGTGTGGATGATCTGAATGGCATGTAATGCTGATCCTGCTGGTTGAGAATGTTAGTCTTGCACTTTTATGACTTGAACATACCTGTAAAGAACTTGTGAAAAAAGTTGTGGACAGTTTATGCAGGATGCTTACTTGTGATCTCTTTTGTAGGCTGGCAAAGAAATAATGAACGGGAATACTTATGTGGAAGGGGTACTCAATCTCTTTCCTCCATATATTCTTAATGTTGCTTTGTTGCTTCTGTCCTGTGTCTATTCTTCTCACCAGCCTGTCTCTTGGTGGTTGCGAGCAGGATATATGTTGCTAACTTGTATTAGGATGATAGCATTCCCCAAAATAGGGAATGCTTGTAGGTTGAACCCTAAACGTGCCTAAACATGGCTGCAACATATGATGATATCTTGTTGCCAATTGGTTGATTTTGCTTTCCAAGGTTACGGCATTTGTTTCTAGTGCTCAGTCCCCTGGGTACTATGAAGTTTATGATACCAAATTTGATGCAAGAACAATGTCTAAAAATTAATCATGTGATCAAGCTAGAATCAAGTTGTATGTTTGTTTGCCAGGTTTGAACTCAACTCGGTATTTATAGCTTATTCTTGTGAATCTGGTGATAAGCTGCTAGGGAAGATAAATGGGCGATTTAAGTATATTTTTCTGTGATTTACTATGAATATGTTAGAATGCCTGCAAACTTGTAAAAATCTAAAATAATACTCTAATTCTTTTTCCAAAAAGAGAAGCAATAACTGCAACAGAAACATATAGCCTTGGCCCTTGAGATTGATTAGTTTTCCTAGAGTAACTCTTGTGATAGACAACAGTTTTGGGGTGAATTGAGGGTGGTATTAAGAGGTGTTAAACAACCAACTTTGGGATGTTCAATTGGAATTTCATCAAACCAAATGATAAGAAAGTTTTTCCCTGGTTGTTGACAAAACTACTCTCTGGCACTCTATTCAGAATGCTGATTTCATATGGATCCTCCAGAGTGGAATCTACATTTGGATGGAGACATTTTAAAAAAAATTAATTGAACTCTGTCAACAGATCCAAGTGAATAGATTTTGTCTATAGGTTTTGATTTGTTGTATGGGAACCTCCAGTATTCACCAGAAAGAGTAGGGAGAACATTGGAAAACAATGATTAAAATGAACTGGGATTTGTTTTAAGGTTTGAACCTAGAATGCAATGTTTTGAGTGTTTAGCAAATGTGAAGGTGCAGACAAATACACCTTTCATGGTCATCTAACTTTGTGGATATGTTTCTGCAGGCAAATGTGCCAAGCCTTTTGACAAGTAATGATGTATTGTGCGGGAACATGGAGGTGGGTACTGAATCAGGTTCAACAATATGCCAAAACAAAGAATATGACTGCAATGGAACACTGAATTGCATAGATGATGTTATCCCTGAAGAAACATGCATCTTTTCACCCCATGCGTGCCCTCTTCTAGACTGTAACTTTACTGGCTCGACTGAACAGTTGTCACTACACTTCAGCAGTAAACATTGGGACTGTGGAAGGCGTTTTAGGTACAATATTCCTTTATCTGTCTCATTAGGGGTGAACGAGCAATTCCTTGTTCTCCAAGCAGAGGAAGATGGTGTTCTTTTTCTACTCGGCAAGGGCATTGAGAGCTTAGGGAATACAGTCATCGTAACCTGTATTGGACCAAGCTCATCGCAGGACAGGTTCTTATATGATGTCGTGGCAAGTAGAGGGGTAAGCTCTCTCAGATTGAAATCATTAACCGAGTGTTTTCCTGGGAGGGTGGAAGGCTTACCTCCTGTAGATTTTCTTCTGATTCCATTCGCTTTCCTTGGTCCTTCTGGGCAGCTTGACTTGGAGGTTTGTATATGGAGTTCAACCGAGCTAGGTGCAGATTGCACTTAATTTCTTTTACAAACATTCTAGATCATCATATTTGTAATGGTCTGAGAACATTGTATTTCTTCGTTCTAAAATTAATCGAAGAGTTGTAGAGTTATTTCCATAATTTTGCCCAAAGATTACGTAGTCCCCTGTTCTCTCCATAGGCATTTCAATCAAATCTTGAAGAATGCCGAACTTTCCAGGAGATCACGTTCCATCAAATCCAGTCCAACGTCCAGTTGATTTTGTATAGCAAACATTTCAATAAATCATCATGGCCTGTCGTATTGCCAAGGGTCTGTTGTGGACGTGTGGATCCAAGATCAACATAAAGATTCAAGAAGAGGACGAGCCTTTGTAGATGAATTATTACGTGTCGTCTTGCCAAGGGTTCTTACAGGATTATGATCCATTTTCATTGTTTTACAATACTTCCTCCATGGAGGGGGGGGGGAAAAACTTATTTTTGTGGATATAAAGATTATGCTGTAACAGATTAAAAACAAATTCTTATTTAATTTTATAATAAAGTAGGACTCGGTTTGATAACATCAATTAAAACACTAATCTTTCATTTTTTTCGTCACTAAAAACTTAATCCGGATCATATTTCAGGTTCTAGATTTCTTGAATCAATTTACCAGATCAATCCGGATCAAATAACTACTGTTTAACAAGTGTATAGAAGCCTGGGGTTGCCATGATGCATGCTTTAACGTTGGTATAATGTTGATGACCGTCTCTACCATTCAAGACTTCCCTTTAGAAAGAAACCTGTCTAAGATTGGGTACTGTAGACTGCAACAAGCGAACAAGGAATCTGATTCTAGTTCCTGATTAAGGGCAATTTTCCCTTCGGACATTAATCCATTTCAGGACAATCGAACAGTGGACATTGATATGGTCCCTGTGTAAGGAGTCTGCAAATTGGACAGACTGGTGATTTCTGCCTCTACATTTCTCCATCAAATGCACAGAAGTGTCCACATTTGACACCGTCTTCATGAAGCCTGTGCGTCTCCCTTCATGATTTGAAATCACAAGTGCACAGAACAATAGTATACTTATCCAAATTTTAAAATTTTTTTTTTAAAAAAATTTATTATGTTTTTGAATAATTTTGATGTGCTATATTAAAAATAATTTTAAAAAAAATAAAAATTATATATTATTTTAATATATTTTTTAATAAAAAATAATTTAAATAGTAATTATCATCTTATTCTCAAGTACTCCTTGACTGTGAGGTGTTACTGACCAAATCAATAAATAGATAAGTATCACGTGTAGTTTAAAATAAAAATAAAAAATTGAAATTGAAATATTTTTTCTTTTATGAGGAAAAAAATGTCTTTTTTTTTTTTTAATTTTTAACGGATCTATTATCACTTTCTGAATATATATTATTTTTCAGAAGTTAAATCCATCTAAGAGTTAAAAAAAACACGCCAGTAAATTTAGTTATGAAAAACATTTTTGGTTATTTTCTTCTCCTAACTAATTGGTTTGGATCTCGTGACCATATGCAACAATGCCAGCAGCAGATGGTGTACTTCCTCGAGAGAGAGAGAGAGCAGGTGCACAACTTTATGAGCCTAGAAACCAGTGGCATGCAGATTCTGCCAGCAAAAAATGTCAATTTTATGAGCCTAGTCTGCTTCACACAGATTTCCCCCTCTTTTATTTTGTTGGGGGACTTGCTCTACAAGTCTACACACAAGGATTTTGTTCTTTCTCTGCATAAAACCCTTTACAAGTGGTCTCGTATAGAGGAGAAAGGTAAACTCCTTAGAAACTGCAGAACGATAGGGAGAATCTACCGATACATTTCTTCTCTTCTTTGTCAAGGACTCTTTGAAAGTTGAAAATGTTAAGAAATGGCCACGATCAGCTCCTAAAGGTTGAGGTCTGTCTACACTAACAGCTTTCCCTCTACTTTTGACACGCTTTGTAGTTCTCCTTCATGAGTTTACTTCTGCCTTTACTTGCCACTAAATTTGCTTCCTTTAACCTGGTTTTGTTTTCCTTGTTTCTTTTTTTACGGTGACAGACACATTATCTCAAAGTGCACATCAACTGTGAAGGGTGCAAGCAGAAAGTGAGAAAACTTCTTAACAAAATTGATGGTAAGAGTATTTTTAGTTTTGCCTTTTAACTTGTCATCAACATGTGTATTTAGTTCTAGTTTCTTTTCTACCTTTATTGCAGTAAGTTTTATGATTACAGCAAATAACTTTACCAACAAATCTCTTGGCAAAAGGTGATGCTTATGTCCAATGATTCTTTCAATGTTGTGTGATCTTTTTCACAGTGTGTTTAGCATGTGATTCTTTAAAGTAAAACCCGGTAACCATTATCTTATTCTGGCTGAGTAAAGATCTATGCTAAGATTTTCTCTTCTTCTGGGCACTAGAGTTTCTAATAGACTAAAGTATTTGGTCTTGTGTTCAGGTGTTTACTCAGTGAACATAAAGACAGAGAACCAGCTTGTCATAGTTTCAGGCCGGGTAGATTCTGCTACTTTAATCAAGAAATTGGTCAAGTCTGGTAAACGTGCAGAGCTATGGTCTCTACGTACCAAGAACAAACGGAATCAAGAACAACTCAACGCAAACCAACTGCAATTTCTAGCCAATGACTTCAGTGACCCTCAAAACCAATTCATGTATCCAGCATCCTTTGACAATGAGACTGGTAATACGAGGAGCTATGGAGATTTTTTTAACCAGAATGTAGAATTGAAAGCTATGAATGTGGGGAGAGGTCAGGATTTGATGGCAGCCACAAGAATGGGAAACTTTTACATGGATGACGATAATTTTGCTGGTAGTGGCAGATCAGGGGATGATTTTGCATACATGATGGGTCACGCAGATTATCAAGGCAGTGGTACTGGTTTTGCTGGAGAAGGAGGCCATGAATTTAATGGGATACCAACTTATGAACAGACGTATCGACCATCCATGATTATGAGCAACAAGCAGCAAAGGTACCACTACAATCATCCAGCCACAGAGATGCATAATATTTACATGCAAGAACCGCATACGGGCAACAATATGATGACAAATGACAATTTCATGTACCAGCATTACATGATAGATCATGCATCTTCAACATCTCCTCCCTATACTGACTACCACCTTTTCCATGCAATGTCATATCCTTGCTACTAACCAGACAAATTACTTACTTATCTAGCTGACCTACAGAAACATCCTGGGTTCTTTTGAAAAGGTGGGGGCATAGAATAGGTAGGGTTTATGTTATGATAAGAATCTATTTTAAACATGTAATGCTTTTATTAACATATGGTATGAGATTGCTTTCATCTTTTCTACTAAACCTTGTTCCCTTTAAAGAAATAGTTTGCAGGTTTACTTTCCTTTGTTACTGGCTGTACACTGCTTCTTTTGCAGGTTTACTTTCCTTTGTTACTGGCTGTACACTGCTTCTCCTTGGTCCTTGTTGGTCGGAGTTTCAATGTTTTTCCTTTTTCTTTGTATTGTTGGTTATATATGGGAGAAATTTACAAAGATATTGGGCTCAAGTATTAATAGGGGTATTTGAAAGTATACTAGTGGTGGTTTTTTGTTTGGAAAAACATCAAAATAATAATTTTTTTATTTTTTTAAAATTATTTTTGATTTAAGTAACTGATCTAAAAACATAAAAATAAATAAATTTTCATAAAATATCATCTGTAATGGTTACACCCCTGGAGTTTTAGAATATACTTCTTAGGTATCCAGCATCAGTGCATCACTTCACCTTTCAAAAATCAGTACACCTGAATAGGTACAAACCTGTGAACAGTTCTGCTTAGTTTATATTGAATGCAACTTGATCCAAGTTTTTGTTTGGGACAGCAATTTTAAAAGTATTGAAAAAAAATTTAGTAAATCAATAATATTTTTAAATAAAAAACACCGTGAAAAATTTATTAGAATGCTACGGGTGTACCCATGTTCCCCAGATGAAAAGCATCATTTTAATGCTATCATTTTGAGCCTGAGAGGCCATTACATTATTCATCCAACCTCTCAGAGGATAAAGACTGTTTTGCTCACCCTAGATCTAAAAAATATCTAGCGGCTGATTTGCAACATGCAAACCTCCACCAATTTTGAGAGGGCCACCGCATATTGAAATGAGATGCCACTGGCTGCTGATATTGTAATCTCGGCTGCATTTCCATTCCTTCTTTGCAGCTTAATGAAAAGGCATCCATAAGAACTTATTTTCCAGACTACAAAGGTTATCTTGGTTTAATTCCGAAACAAAATCAGACAAATTTGGTTGGCATTGCCTTTTTCTATGGTAATCAATAACAGGCAAAGAACTGATTCTCAAACAAATTAAGCTAGAATGAATCATCGGAAATGAGCTGTGATTTAGAAGCATGTATCAATGATTCTTTTTCATACTCAAGAATATACGTTAAATAAATGAGAAACCAAAATAAAGGAGAGAGTTTCTCGTGACTTTTTAGAATTTTTTTTAATAAACTGGGAAATGGTACGTCAAGCTAAAAACACAAGAAAGCATCTAAAAACAAATAGGATAGGAGAACAGTAATGAAGCTCAAGGCAAATAAGAAATCATAGAACCATGAATGGTTTAAAACATTTGTATAATTTTGCACTAACTTTCAGGACAAGGAAAGTATAGAGAGATCTAGACATAAGAAAAAGAGTTTCCAGATTCAAACATGTACAGGTAAGTTAACTCACTCTCACAGTTGAATGAAGGAAACTGCAACTTAACGCCTCTGTGCTTTTCTTCGTCTTGACTGTGCCTTCTGCCATTTCTTTCTTGGAACAAGTGTGCTCTTTGGTTTCAACTTTAACTCAGGTGAGAACTTGAAATTTGGATCTCTCATACGTGCTTGTATATCCTTGAAAAACTGCATATTCAATTTCTTAGGCCCTCCCTGACGAAGCTCCTCATACTCTGGTCCAGAAACAATATTTTCAAATGCTCCAATTAGGATGTCTATATCACTCATGACTTCCCACACATTGGTGTAACGCCCATCTGGCCCTTTCTTTAATTTCTTCAAGGCATTCTCAACTGCAAGTTTCCTAGCTTGCTTCCCAGGGGACAACTCTGGTTCATTTTCTGCATTCAACAGTTCCGAGATCGTCCGATACTTGGGTTTTTCCTCAAACTCAAACAAGTTATCTAAATACCTATCGCTGGCCTCATTGGGGTGTGCTTCTGTAGGAATATCATCCTCATCATCACATTCATCACCAGTCCACAAAGTCTTCTCCTCATCACTCCCAGACCATACACTTCTTAACTCATCACTGTCATCAGCATCGATAAGGTCTGAGTGCTCCTTCGCCTGCTGCCTTACCTTCCGAATATCTTTTTCAAGTCGATTTCTACCTTTATCAGAACTGTTCTCATCATCACTTTCATCTTCACTTCCTGTCCATAGACAAGAATCTTCATCCATCTCTTTTTTCCACGCTTCCCGGAATCCCTCTTCCCCAGGCTTTTGACTGCCAAAAAGATCATAATGCCTATCCCTATTGCGAGCATATGATCTTATAACTGCAAAAAATCCAATATAATGTCATGTAACATATTCAATGACCAACAGCAGAGACTAATTGCAATTGTGAATAACAGCAACTGCCTCAATGCTAATATTGCAGGTTCACTGTTTAACAAAATGCTATCTACTTAAAACACTTTTATCCTCTTGAGCATTGTGATACTATTACATAGAAAAATAATATAACCAAGTCATGTGCTTCAAAAAAAAAATCATTCAATTATTATCACCATCTCTTTTTCCAGCTTCTTAACAATCAAATCCAGGGAAAGAACAATGTGTTTTAAACAAAGACAAACAAATCCTAAATTCAAAGAGCACCAAAGATTTAGTCAAGAAGTGCAGTAACCTTATTCTTCCAGCACAGGACATAAAGACAATAAAATAAATGGGTTCTGTGAGGACTTTCTACAAATACATAGACTGCATAGCCAATACTTCCATTAACATCAACAACACAACTCGTTAATGATCTTTCACATGCAATTAACTTATGAGATTCAATTGACAGACACTGAAACTTAAAACAAAAAACAAATAAAAGAGAGGGAAAATGATGGTTTAAAAACTTGCAGAAGCTAACCTTGGAAACTTGGAGAAAACCCATGATTATAACTGTGATTTATTGAATAATAACTTGAAGTGACAGAGTTAGAAAGAGCTTCCATCCTGCAAGAGAAAGGGAAAATGGGGTTTTTAGACTTTAACATTAATATCAAATTCTTCAAAAATTATGAGCATAAAACACCTTTTCATATGTGGGTGTGTGTTTTTAGAAAGAAGAAAGTGGGTTACCTTAGAGAAGTTTGAGGTAGAAAATGGGGTTTAGGGCTCCTGAAGGAAAAATGAAGGGAGGAAAGGCGGGAAGAGAGTCTTTTAGCCATTTATCTCCTGTGTAGACTAAGTTTCAGAGTCATCTACTTTGCTCTTTTCCTCTTTACTGAAAAATGAGAGCTTTGAAGCTGGCAGTAGACATGGCAATCAGACCGGGTTGGGTTGTCTCGGGTTCGTGTCGATGCACACTTGAACGTAATTCTCTAATTTGTTAGGAACGGGTTTGGATCGACCCTCATGTTTGAAAGTATCTTTAATAAGAAAATTTCAATTTAAACCATGTTTATTTTCTAGAAAATAATTTTTGAAAAATTAATTTTCAAACTTTTTTGTGTTTGTTTGTTATTAGAAAAGTTGGTCAACAGAAAACACTTTTCAGTTAGAGAAAAATTTAGCTTGATTTCCAGAAAAAGTGTTTTCCTAGAAAATTTGGACGGAAAATACTTTTTGGAAGTTGTGAAAAATTTAGAAATATCATATTATTTACTGATTATATCAAATTTGGTTCTCAAACTTTTGATTGATATATATACTTTGTTTTGAATATTTATTTTTTAATTTCATTTCTTAAAATTTAATTTTTATATTAACTTTAGTCCTCATTTTTATAATTGTTATTTGCTTTGTTCTTATTATTTTTTTATTGAAATTTTTTATCTATCAAATTTGATCTTTATTCTTTTAATTGTTACTTATTTTATTTGAAATAATTTATGAAATGTTAATTATTATTATTTTAATTTCTTCATCTTTTATTTTTTTTATTTTTTAGATTTGATATCTATTATTTTGATTATTATTTATTTTATTTGAGATAATTTATGAAATTTTTTTTTTTCAATATCATTCTCATTCAACTTTTTTAATTTGTAAGATTTGTTCCTCATTATTTTAATAAACTTGAGAAAAATAAAACATTAATAAGTTATTTTCCAACTCATTTTCCACGACATAACCAAATATTGGAAAGTGTTTTCCAACTTATTTTTCATTACACTATCAAACATCAGAAAATAATTCACTTTCCTGGAATTCACTTTTCAAAAGGAAACTACTTTCCAACAAACAAACAAAATCTTAGATAAATTATATTTCATTGAGCTTTAGTTTGATTTCAAGTCTAATAGTTAATTTATCCCATAAAAAAGAAGATTAATCGTGTTATTTCCAAATTAATAATTTTTATTTATTTTATGTAAATCCTAAAAACTTTTTAATTGATTGCAATTTATGTTTAACCTATAATTATAGTTTTAAAACCCAAAATTAACCCGGACTAAACTCTAAATCTCAAATAAAAAAAAAATCAATCTAAATCAATTTGATTAACCAAAAAAATATTTATAATCTTTTATAAATATAATAAACTAATTGATAAACTACAAGCCTAAATATAAGTCCAAGCATGATTAAGTATAAACCTTCTCAGCTCTTCTTATACTATTCCACAAGCTAAAATATAATTACAATCCTAACCA
>Ga0307515_10017475_pt1 | contig 13057 bp, 7 predicted proteins | sample 17_EM_MG_FD_194513 | JGI IMG/M metagenome (GOLD analysis project Ga0307515, IMG submission 194513) | Populus trichocarpa ectomycorrhiza microbial communities from riparian zone in the Pacific Northwest, United States - 17_EM | ecosystem: Host-associated > Plants > Roots > Unclassified | place...
TTATTATTTTTTTTTTTTTTTTTTTTAACTGGGTCTTCATTGTGTCTAGATATTAATAAAATTATCATTATTGTTAAAAAAGAAAGAAAACACCCCCATTGCCTAAATAAAATTGTGATTCCTTCTATATAGAACTATTAAAATTCCATGTATTCTATTCTATTTTAATGAATGATGTTATATATAGACCAAGCTCCTCTCATTTTAGCATCCCATTGGCCATTTCACTTAGTGCTTCCCCGATAATCGGTATTATTTTAATAAAATATATATATATATATATATATATATAGACTTTTACAACATGTTAGATACAAAAAATTTCTCATTCATAAATCGAAATGCGTACACATATATCTAATTAAATATGTTGGTATTTAATTAAAAAATAACTAAAATTAAGATATTTGATCTTGCAACATGAGTCTTGTACTCGGTTATGTTTAATAATTTTATTTCTTAAAATAAATTTTTTATTTAATTATTCATGTCAATAAAAGGTAAAAAAATCATTAGCAGAAATGAATTCAATAAAATTATGAAGCCCAACTATCATACAAATCAATGTCAAATGTCAAAGTTGAGAAAAGAAAATATTTTAAGAAAAAAAAGCAACCTAATTCGACTAAATATTTGGTCATCTTAAATTACTTGAGTCGTATGTTTGATAGATTGACTAAATATTAATCAAAGAGTTGGGTCTATATTTTTCAAGTTTGAAATATTGAATCGAGTTTTGTTTTTTGATCTTTTTTTTTTATTTTTGCAATTCCATGACTTATTGTTGGTTTTTTTTATTGAATTTTATCACTCACTGTCAATTTTAAGGTAAGCAAAAAATTTTTATTTTTTATAAAATTAATTCGATCCAATATAGTCCATAACTTAGGTAGTAGATTTTGCTGGTTGACTCAATATTAATAAAAGAGTCGGGTTGGGAATTTTCAAGTTTGAATTGTTGTACTGAGTTTGATAACAATGCCGAAAATTTTCTAATGGTTTAGATATTATTTTTTAACGATTATAAATATTTGGTTCAACTCACAGGGAAAGCGCGGGTGATAAATTAGTTAACAAAAACTAAAAAAGTTAAAAGATTGGTCACTGTTTATATGAACAATGAACCTTTTGGCGAGTTTTTTTATTCTCAAATATTTTTTCTTGCAATTACATCCTTTTATGGTCTAATTATATTAAACTAAGCTTTAAATTAAAACACGAATAAAATATATGGCTCACCTCAAATTTACGATAATTTTTATTTTGATCCAAAATTAATTTTTCAGTTTCCAAGTTAGACAGGGGTGAGAGAAAATTGCTGAAAAACAACAAAAAAATAGTTGATTGTTGTGATACTAAGAACAAATATGGTCAAACTTGGTATCAACATGTTCCATTCAATGAGAAAATGGAAATTGAGTTCGATAGTGGTAGTTTCCCTATAAACATGTTTGAAAATAGAGATTGAGTTCGATGGTGGTGGTTTCCTACATACATGTTTGAAAATAGAGATATGTTGCCTACTTTTTATATATATATATATATAATAATGGATGGACGACATATTATGTACCCTCTTATAAAATAAAAGAAATACACACTGAGATACTTAGGGTTGCACGCTTGACCGTACCATTTAAAAAAAAAAACAGCTTTTAACATTGGGTTTTTAATTTTTTTTTAATATTATCCTTTAATATTGGGTTGATTTTGAGTTGATCTTTATTTTTTTTTATCATATAACTAAAATAAAAAAATGTTATTGACTCAATAGAGTCCATAACTCAGGTCTAACCTAAGTTGACTAGAATCGATATAATATGTCATCATCTAAATTGTTTTTTTTTAATATATCATCTTCATTTTAAAAAAATCAAATAATTTTTTATTGATCATCTAAATTGCCTAGCTCAAGCCCATGTGCTTGGGTTTTTTTTAAGGTTTTGATATGTTGAACCACTAAGGCCTGCGTGCTTGGCCTAACCTATTTTTTTATGATTTTTTTTAGTGTCATCCTTGATTAGTCTTTATTTTTTTATTATATAATTAAAATAGAAATTTTTTTATTAAAACCATTGAAATCTATAACCCAATCACAAGTTTAGCGAGTTAACACAAAGTAACTGAAATCGGTTCAATGCATCATCATCTCAATGGTTTTTTAAAAAATGTTAGCTTCATTTTCTTAAGCCAAAACCCTTTTTTTATCAGCAATTTAAGTTGTTTTTAAACCCATGCTTCTTGTTTTTTTATGTTATATTTTTGTTCTATCAATTCTCACATGATTGTACTGGAAACTTGAACTTAATAAGGACACAAGTAGAGAGTTTTCAATTTAACATGCTAGACTAGATTTAATAACAATGGAAAAAAAAATTCAATAGCTTGGTTATTTTTTTTATGTTGAAAAGTTTTTTTAATCCAACCTGCAAACTAGTTATTACCTAGACAAATTGATATATCACTAGTCCTAGATGCGCGATAATTTCATGAATTTCTTTGAAGGTGATCTTCGATAGAAGGAAAAAAAAAAAAAAAAGCACCCCAGAAAACAAGTTTTAAGGCATCTTCAAGGAAGAGTCAAATGAAAAACTAAAAGAAAAGGACTAAAAAAGAAAAGTCAAACATATTTTTATGAAAAAAAAAGTTTTAGTTGGAGTTGTATTAATTAATTACAATTAATAAATAGTTTTATTAATAACAAATATATTAAAATAGAATTGACCTTTAAAAGCGTTTTTTCTATTGAGGTGCACATATAAAAATCATATTAATAATATTCAAAAAAATATTTTATTAATTTTGCTTTTCGAAATAGCATGTTTGGAATGCTCATTACGTGAAGTGTGGAGAAATGGAATAATACGTATGTTTGTTTTTTATTTATTATTATTTTAATAAATGAAGGAAAGAGCAAGAAAGGACAGGCTGGCTCCATTTTTCCAAAGGAAAGGCCAACTAATATCCCATCCATCACTCAAAGTCCAATGCTGATGTGTTATGTCTCATTACGTCTTGACCAATCACCACCTCAGGAATCTAAGATGACTTCATCCTCTTGCTTTCACTTTTTCTTGTTTTACAATTGTACCCTCCCTCCACCTTCTAGATGCGATCCAGTAAGTTCATTGATTTCTAATTTTTTTTATTTATATTACAGCGGTGAAAATCGTAGCTTGTCGAGGAAAGTTTTCCTTTTAAAAAAACAAATAGGTAAAATGATTTGTAAATTTAAAATACTCTTTAATATTAATCACACCTTCTAATATCTAACCCTTTTAAGTTTCAAGAAAACATTAAAAATTCTTGTCAAGAGTTAATTGAGTAGACAATACGTCCTAGAATTTGTTTTTCACTTTTTTTTAAGTGGCAATATAAATTTAAATTTAACTACATAAATATTTTTTTTATTAAACATGTTTTTCAAAGTATTTTTTACTTAAAAAAATGAAATTAATACTTTTTATATAGTTTTTTTTTATGATTTTGATAAATAGATGTATAAAAAAAATCTGAAAAATATTTTTAAAAAACACTCTGTATCGCATTATCGAATACACATTAAGAGGGTGTTTGAAAGTATGGTAGTAATTACTTTTCAAAATGTTTTTCATTCGGAAATCCATTAAAATAATATATTTTTTATTTTTTAAAAAATAATTTTTAATATCAGCACTTTAAAATAATTTTAAAATATAAAAAAAATTAAACAAAAAAGATTCAATTTTTTTAGAAACACGATTTTCTCCTAGTTACCAAACATTACTAAAATATACATAATTTATTAATATTTTTAGAAAGAGAAGTACAAAATCGAGTTTCAGCAAGAAGTAAAATGCTCAAAAAACAATATAATTTTTATTAAGAATTAGAATAATGATGCAATTTAGAGATGTAGAGATCAAATTACCTTAACTTGAAAATGAGTAAGGCAAAATTTGGAAACGCGATTAAAACTGTATTTTTCAAAAATTTAAAACTAATTTTTTTATATTTTAATATGCTGATATTATTTTAAAAAATTAAAAAATATTATTTTAATATATATATTTTAAAATATTTTAATTTTAAATCGTATTATCACTCTTCCAAACATTAGTTTAGACAATTATTTTGACTTGTACACAGTTATGCCATATCCATTGGCTATGGAGCTAAAAGAACCACCCATGTCGCCATCTACTACGGTCAAATTTCCAAACGAAAGGGATAAGAAAAATAAGCATGAGTAGGTCTAATTTTGATATCATGATAAAAAAAAATAAAAAAAAAGTAAAAAGTGCTATTATTATTTTGTATTTATAATAAAAGAGATTATATTTGAGACAATAACTTCCTTCAATCTAGATTATGACAATGATTTATTATTTATCTTAATATATCATACTAATATAAAATATAAAAAAAATCTTAATTAATATATAAAACGATCTAAAAATATCTTTTAAGATCGAATAAACAAAATAGCCTAGATTTTAATTCTTTCTTGTAATTTTTTATTCTAAAATAAAAAACAATTAATAATGAAAAACCATATTCTTTATATCATGTTGAGATTTCAAAAGTGAAATGCAACATATGGGATAAAAAAGAGAATGTAAAAAAGATTAATAAATAAAAATAATGATTTTAAAGTTACCATAAATATTCCCATAATAAACTTTCATTACTATGTCACACAAGCCATGTTCTACCAACACGCATTTATCATAACACACCCACCTACCGCTGAAAGGTACTCACAGCATCCATTAAACTGTAACTCAAAAAAAAAAAAAATCATAAAATTGCAGATAAAAAAATAAATATAAAAGGGCAAAATGGGCAATGTAATGGATATGTAAATATAAGAAGCACATTAAGGGCAAATAAATAATGAAACTGCTACAACTCTCTCTCTCTCTCTCTCTCTCTCTCTGCACTTGCTGTTCTTTCCTGTCAGGTGTCTGGCTTCTTTATAGTTAAAACTCCCTCTCTCCTTGTCTCTCTCTCGAGCTGCTAAAACCTGAAGAGAAACAAGCTTGCTACAGCAATGCAGGTTGGTTAGTTTTAAGTTAAAGTTTCTTGAATCAGTAAGAAAAAATAACAGAATCCTATTTCAGTGTTTATCTTTCTATTTTATTTATCTTGATGAAATTGCTTTTTGTATGTAGACAAGAACAGTAGAAGTGAAGAATGTATCAGATCTTGCTAGTGAGAGAGAAGTTCACGAGTTCTTCTCCTTCTCTGGCGAAATCGAAAACATTCACATCCAACGGTACTTTTTTTTTTTTTTTGTGTTTGCTTGCTGAGAAAATGAACGAAACTGGAAAGTTGTGGAAAACTGGATCTTGGGTTTTTGGATTTTTTTGTTATTTCAGTGTAGTATTAGTGTTTCTTGGGTGGTTTTTTTATTTTTCTAGTTTTTGAGACTTTCTGTCAAGAAAAAATGAAGGAAAGTGACATTATTATGCTGAATTTATTTCTGGGTTTACTAGTTAAGATACGAAAACAAATGAAGCTGAGTTATTTGCCTGTTATATTTGCTTAATTGAACATGTGGTTTTTGGATGCAGTGACCATGGGCAATCAAAGACTGCATTTGTTACCTTCAAAGATCCTAAAGCACTTGAAATTGCCTTGTTGTTATCGGTGGGTTCACTTGTTTTCTTGTTTTGTTGTTGTTGTTATTTTTAAATTTTACCTTGTATTTTCCAGTTGATAATCAGATGAGTTATGAGATGCACTTTAATTTCTGTAATTTGAAGAATTGTTTTTTTATTTTTTCTTTCCCTCTAAACTTTAAGCAATTGAATGCCTTTCTTTAACTCCTCCCTGTAAACGTATCCATCGGAGGTGGAATGTGCATTTTTTTTAATGATGTATTAATTATTAGAAATATCTAGATAACCTGATCTGAACTTCTGTTGATGTTCATTTTGATTTTTCCTTGAGAAAGACTTTTGTTTTGAAAAGTAGAAAGTGCTAGTCAGTCTTATTTCATCTTCTCCCTTGTAATAAAAGAAGAATATATCTCTGGAAAGGAAAGGGTGGAAGCTAAGTAGCACAGGAAAAAGAGGACGAGACAGGCTATCTGTTCATGCTGATTGTATTGTGGAGTAGAAGTTGACTGTTGCTACAATAAATTGTTGTTCTCTTACTAAATTGGCCTGCGATTCATTTGATGGAATGTAAATGACCCCTTTTGAAATGCCAAGTTCCATAAAATTTGTACATGTAGCATAATGTATTTTGGAAAGGAATATTTTTGGGTCTTAAGCTTGCAATTGGCTAACCCTCTCTATTTGATATGATCATTTGAGTAATCATTATGCATAATTAATCTGTAGAGTATAATTTGTGTGTTTGTGATGCAGGGAGCAACTATAGTTGACCAGATAGTGGCTATAACTCCTGTGGAAAATTATGTACCAAATCGTGAGCTACAGGTTTTTCCACTATCAAGTTATTCAAATCTCTTTCAAATGATTTTGCAAAATATTTATGTTCTCGAGTGCAATTTATGCAGGAAGTAAGGAATATGGACATCGCAATACATGTAGTTCCTTCTGAAGACTTCCCATCAAATGTTGAGGTAGTCAAAATCACCAGTGCTAATCTTACTTGGAGTATTCTTAGATGTGTCCATCTATTTTATGGTGGATGTGAGAGACTTTTCATAACTAGAAAAACTTTGCTGCTATAGAGAAATTATATTTGTGATTATTGTCTTATATTTGCTAATGAAATTGATTAAATACTGAAAACACCTAGTTGCTACTTTCTTATCTTTTATGGTTGAGCGAGATGAATCTTTATCCTCAATATTCTTACCTTATTTGTCTTCATTCACCAGGAGCCATTTTACTTGTGCTTTAGGGTGATAGGTGGTTTGTGACCTGCATATTTGTCCCAACATGGGTCTGTTTATTAATTTTAAAACATAGTGACTTTGAGTATTTAAGGTACCCTTAGTTCTTGTATAGTGGTTTAGGGCTTCAAATCTTAGCTTTCAACTTTGTTGTTTTAAGTCCGTCCTGTCTCTCTTAGCAGGGGAAAACTAGCCCTTCAGGCAGCGGAAGAGTCTATGTCAGTAGAGCACAAGAAGTTGTCACAAGTATGCTAGCAAAAGGTTCAGCTATTGGCCAAGATGCAATGAATAAGGCCAAGGCATTTGATGAGAAACATCGTTTGAGTGCCAATGCATCTGAGAAGGTAATTTCATTTGATCGAAGAGTTGGGCTAACAGAGAAATTGACTGTTGGAATTTCGGTAGTTAACGAGAAAGTGAAGTCTGTTGACCAAAGGCTTCATGTATCGGATAAAACAATGGCAGCGATATTTGCAGCTGAAAGGAAGATAAATGACACAGGATCAGCTGTAAAATCAAGCAGGTAGAATCTCGTCCTTGAGTTTATATTCTCTAGTTCCTCGTTTTGATACTAGCATTTTGTATGAATGGGATTGGTTGATGTAATTATTTCTGTTTTTTTCCACCCTTGTGGGATGAATCCCTGCCCCTTGTTTCTGGTTGTTTCAAATAATGGATATTAGAAGAAATGTACTTCGACAATTCTGTTTTTGCTGTATCTAAAGCTGAATATTGTGGAAGATGTGGAGGATAGTTTAGGAATAGTAATTTCATCTCTGGTGGCATGACTTATAAAATGCATCATGATTTTCTTTTTTCACACAATGCATGATTCCCTAATCTTTCCGATGATGTATGGCAACTACTATAGATATTTTTTTCATGACTGAGCGAGTGAGCTCCTTTTGGCCTAAATGAATTTGCTTTTGTTTTCCTATTTCAACAGAACACATCATCTATATCTCTAGGAATTTTATTTTAGGATGTATTTTGCATATTTATTGCGCACACATTTAGATCCAATCAATTACTCTTTTTTAATTCTAATGGATCCTTAATGAGATTCATCTCTGGGTAGAACCTAACCTTTTTAAGAAAATACACAGAATTTTCTTGCAATTTGGATCAGATGACCCTGAAAATTGATCCAGTGTCAACTCCTCTTGTTTTTCTTCACCAACCTCTGTTTAGAAGAGACAATGGACTGACATTGAATATAATGTCATCTTTGATATCCTCCTTATATCATCAACCTCAGCCTATCATCATCATCTATACAAGTTTTGGCTTCTCTATTTGATGTGCATTAATTTTCACAACAATATTATACTTTGGCATTTGATTTTGGTTTTAATTATGCACTTGGAAAAGTGAATCAACACCAAAAAAAAGTAACATTCGAGTTCTGTTTTGACTTGGTACAGGTATGTGAGTGCTGGGACAGCATGGCTAAATGGTGCCTTTAGTAAGGTGGCGAAGGCTGGGCAGGTTGCTGGTACAAAAACAAGAGCAAAGTTCAATTCGGCTGTTTCGAATTTGACTGCTAAGGTAGGTTCTACTCTTGGAGCTAATATTATCAGATGGACACTGAAAATCATTTCTTTATATATTTATTCATATATAACGATCATAAGATGTATTTTCTTTATAGTTCAGTATCACTGTAAATTAGAACTTATGATGGGTTCATCCTGATTTCAAAAGGCCATGAAGCCATTTATGTGCTTAGGGTGACAGAATTATCCTTTGGCTTTATTATTAGTAGTGGTCTTGGCACTGTTGAGGATAAATTAATCGTCAAATTGAAGTATTGAGAGATAGAAGAGTAACTGATAGGCTAAAACCCAAAATTAAGAAACATCAATATAAAAGCAAGGGAGAGTGACACCCAAAAGCATCCCTGGTAGAAAAAAGAAGTAGAACAAAGAAATAACAAAAAGAATACGAGGAAGACACTAAAGAGATAGTGAGGTTGGGGTTTGAAAATAATAAGGGACTGCTTGGATTTTCTGTTAAAATCCCAAGAAAATGGATTGAATAGGCAACAACAAATGGAGGGATTTTGATTGAAAGCCAAAAGAGTCTGCAGAATCAAAAATAAATAAATTATCTAAGCTCTATAGATTACATTGCCAGGCACCCTGTCTCTTTTCTCTGTGCTTCCATTGTTTTGTCTTTGAATCGGTTCCTTTTAATCTTTTATGGCAAAATTGTCTTATAATTAGGAAAAATGGAGAGAAGGTGGGCTGCTGGGTTAGAAGTTTTAGGTGTTAATTGTGTAACACGTGAATAGCACATGAGATTTTGTGTGTTTGATATTGTGGTATATGGTACTTTTGAAAAGTTCCTTCCAATTGAAAATGTATTAAAATGATGTTTTTTATATATAATTTTTTACTTTTTAACATCAGCACATTAAAACCATTAAAAAAAAAAAAACCATTTTGAAAAGTAGAAGCTATTGCAAAAAAAGAAAAAAAAATCAGCTTTATCAAAGAAAATGGATAGAAGGTAACAAAGGGTTCTATTAATAGTTTCCCATAGTAGAGGATGTTAATTCAAACTCCAAAAGAATAATGTTTCTCCATCCAAATGTCATATTTCAAGGGATCTTTGTATGGATTCACCTCTTGTTTACTAGTGCAAGAAATGTTGGCGCTAATGCCATGTAAAAAAGTTGATTAATTACGCCTTGGCTTGGTTTTCTGTTTTTGAAGCGATAATTTTCCTTGTTTTGTGAATTGCAGGAATCTCCGATCGCTGTATGAGACAGAAATTCAGTGTCAGCTGAAAGTTGCTTCATCAAACGTTTTGCTGCATGCATTTAACTGCTATGGTGCTCCAATCATCAAATTTGGAGAACAGGATTTATTGAATTTGGAGTTGCTGGCTTGGTGAAGAATGAGAGTAATTTGTGCAGTGTTCCCTTTATGCATTCTTCTATGGTTTGATTCATGTTTGTCGATTCAATTCAATACTTGCATATTTTTCAATATTCTTTGGTTCCTAGGGTATTATTATAGCCTATGGCTTCCTTGTAATTTTGTAGTTTGCAACATTGTTTCTAAGTCAATGACAATTAACCAAGAGGCGACCGCATCCTGTTGCCAATTTATGGTTTCCTTTTCTCCATCTTCTTTCACCAGACCAACTTATTTGAACCATCCCGGTGCTGCCTTTGAACCGATGTTTATCTATGTTTTAGGAGAAACTTGACTGGCGATTTGGAGTGTAATCGTTGTTTTGTAAGAGTTAAAGTATTTTACTAGAGCTATTGGCTATGGTGCTGCTGTCAAAAACACAGTTTCCTCGATTTGCTTGACAGTATTCTCCTCCGCTTGCCCCTTTGGCAGATACATGGAAACAAAAATTGTGGCATTTCTTCCATGTGGAACACGCTCATTGAAGAAAAAAGAGGATAGATGTATCAAATAAATACGCAGGGCTGTCACTTTCAGTGTTATCTCTTGTCAAGTTCTGTCCATCCAAATAAATGCTTACCTGTAATGTGATTGTTTCTTGTTCATAATCTGTGGTCAGCGACAACTCAGCTGTCTGTCACGACCTTTTATATATATATATATATTTGAAAGGATATGCTCATGTATGCCCAAAACTCAAGCAAAAAAAATCTTAATCCTCAAGGACATTGGTGGTTGGGGATCCCATCCCAGAGCTGTTTTTGTAAGAAGCTAGTTTACATGAGAAGCCAAAACAGAGTCATGGCCGTGACGTCCAGCAACTAGAAATTTCAGAGAGGCTATGCGCATTTCTTCTTGTGGAATGTGCGTGTGATGCCAAGAGGTTCAAGCGGGGAAAGTTGTCCTTTGGTCACCCTCTGGCGATTGCTTCAAAGATCATAGACACGACACATCCACCTTTTAAAATTTCATGCCATAGCTGTTAATTGTAGCTGTTGAAAGGTAGCATGGATTGATTAAAGGAAGGTGGAAGCACGTTGGGAGAGTTGAATTTGTGGTTTTCACGTCAATGCCAAGCATGTTCGACACTTTTTGTGCATGGATCATGTGGTCTTCCCTGTAATTTCAAGCTTTGAGTGGAGATTACTTGCAAGTTTAACTTTCTTGTCTGGAAACAGAATCTGCAAGGGGAAAAGAGGTAGCAGCCATTTGACTATGCTGTTCAAACCCATTACTCTCTCTACTAGACGAATTAGAAAACATTATGGTAATTCATTAATCAGATTATCCTAACACATTCAAAATACTAGAAGTCATTATAGTTCTTAGTAAATTATTTAAGTCGGTTAGTAACAATTCTTTGCCATGGTTGAGTTGGATAGCGCATGGGACAACCTCGTTGCTGGGTCTTTGAGAGCTAGGAGGCGCATGATTTTTTTATTTTTTTTTAAATAAAGGGTGGATGAAATAAAAAAATAATTAAAGAAGGATCAGTTGCGCATGCCTGCCTCCAAGCCCACCATTTATAAACTGAATATGTGTTTTTGTAGTGATTTTTGAAAAAGAAGTTGGATAAATTTAATTTTTTTTGGTAAATTGAACATCTTGTTTTTTTTATTTTTATTATAAAATTAGTTTTGAAAAGATTGAAAGAATAAGTCTGATAAATCTCAATTTTTAGAATGTTAGAATTTTCCAATCATTAATATTTTTTTTATAAAATCCTCAATTGTAATTTTTTATTATTTATAATTTTTTTGTTTTTAGAAGAATTAGATATAAAAGAAGCTGAAATAAAAGTTGTTCTCTAAAACAACATAATTTTTTATTTAAAAAAATAATTTAAAAAACAGGTTGTAAATTATATAAAATTACTGTCACATCACCACTCATAAACGAGACTTGCATCATTTGGTAGTATTCATCTATACTACTTATAACGTTATCTATTCTCACCAGGTTTTTGAAATTTTATATCAATAATACTACCAAAATTCCAATAGACTTTGATACCATATATATATATATTAACTATTTTATTTTTATTAAATAATACATATATCGATATTCAAAACCTAATGGATAATAAATAAAAATATAAATTTTTTACCCAATATATAATTACTAACAAATTATTAATCAAGCCTATTTATCAAGCCAGTAACAAATTATTATGGAGGACTTTGAGGGAATGAATTAATGGTTAACGAGTTTTCTTTTTTTCTTAATTTTTAATGTTTGAAATTTAATACTAGCATCTAAAAAAATCATTAAATTCTTCTAAAAGCATCATTAATATATTCTTAAAATCATATGAAAATTAATTTAATATTAATTATACGTCAAGCTAGTTTGAGAATATCTTTATTATCAAAAAAAAAAAAATTATTACCTATAAATATAAGGTAGTTAACAAGTTATCAGTAAAAGCACGATAAATTTTGGAAAAATACCAAGAGATTGTCCAAAAAGAGGCTAAGAAAATAAAAATTGAAACTTTATGTTGAAATGCAATATTTTTTATTGATAAAACTAGAAAACTAATTTCTTAACTTTTCATTTAGTTTGGAAAACAAATTTTAGAGATTCTTTATGGACTTTATTTACAAATTTCCTACTATTTTTCAAATTAAAAAAAAAGACATAAATAAAACAATTTGTTTCTGTAGCTTTTTATAATGTAAAATATTAAAATTATTATTTTTTATGTTTTTATTTTTAGTCAGTATTATAAATTTAATTTTTATAATAAGTCTATTATAAAGATATTTTTCAGTTGAGAATATAATTTTTTATGATTATTTTTAATTTCAATAAAATAAAATAAATATTCTATAATTAAATTATAACAAATACAAAATTTAAGATGACTTTCATAAACTATGGTTTTGATTTTTTTATGAAAAATAGTTATAATCATGAAGTATTTTTTATTTTTTTATGAAAAAAATTATCTTTATTTTCAATAAAAAAATATTTTAATTCTTTATTAAAAAAACTGAAAAAACAAATACTGGAAATAGAAATTTTTTTATATGAATCAATAACCCCAACCCTCTATCTGTTGTTAGATTATATATCTCTCCTGACTTTTTGGCTGCCTAAACATGTGCCACGTGGCAATCAGAAAAACACCCATACACGTACTTTTTTTAAACCAACGTGTTCAAAGACTACAACCACCGAAACCGAACACCAAGATCCAACGACGTCAATCTCTGAAAAGTACAAGGACATTTTCGTCACTAGACCTAGTTAAATTCCCACGATGCCCTTCCCTTTAAAT
>Ga0307515_10017476_pt1 | contig 13057 bp, 1 predicted proteins | sample 17_EM_MG_FD_194513 | JGI IMG/M metagenome (GOLD analysis project Ga0307515, IMG submission 194513) | Populus trichocarpa ectomycorrhiza microbial communities from riparian zone in the Pacific Northwest, United States - 17_EM | ecosystem: Host-associated > Plants > Roots > Unclassified | place...
AATATTAAAGGTAAGACGGTTTCTAGAAAGGGTTTATAAAGTACTATTAAGGTCCTATATTTTGTTTAGGTTTTAGGCTTATAGGTACCTAGGTATATATAATAGGCTAAGGTATCTCTAAAGTAAGATTAAAGATATTATTAAGGTGGAGCTAGAGGATAAGATTGTATTAGAAGGCGATTGTAACAAATATATAATAGAATCTGGAGAGGTTTTTATCTCGGCTATATAGCAGATATTAGTGCATTTAGTTAATTTCTATATATATATCTTATCTTTAAATATTAAATAAACTTAAGAACTGTAGATCTGGGAAGTAGGATAATTATTATTACGGTTATATCCCTACTTACCCTCCGGGTTACGTATATACTAATTATACACTAATTTTACGCGCTTAAAGGTATAGGCGCTTCCGTAAGCGGGTCTTCTATAGGGATTAGCACTAGCCCTATAGATTTGGCGTGGCGTCTCGTTTTAGCTAAGAGATGCATTATATGGATGCTTAGCGTTTTCTTAATAACTTTACTGGTGGGATAGGGAAGCTATACGGAAATTTTATCACTTAATTAGGATTTTTTACGCCATTTGCTTAAAAGCAAAAGTAAAGGTTAAAAATAGAAGTGAGAAGGTTTAGGGAATTAAGTAAACTTTAAAAAGAGAGGACCTAATTTTAGGCTCTTGAAATATCTAAAATTAAGATCCTCTTAAAAGCTAAAAATAGCCCTTCGTTTACACCTAAAACTAAATACTTAATTTTTAGAGCCTGCTTAATCCCCCTCTTTCTTTCTCTTTAAGTCTAGGTAGTAGCCTTAGATATAACTTATATAAAACGGCGTAGGGCAACTTATTAAAGCGTAAGCTAGTAAGGCTTAGCGAAGCGTGCTAACTAATTAAAAGCCAAGAAGCTAAGGACAAAAATAAATCCTAGCGATTCGCCTATTTATAGAAGCCCTTATAGTTTTACTCCCTTACGGTTCTATTCCCCTAGGGGATTATTCCCCTAAGGCTTTATTCCCCTAGGGCTTTATTCCCCTAGGGCTTTATCCCCCTAGGGCTTCGTTTCCCTAGGGCTTTATCTCCCTCTTACTTAGATCTGCCCTTATATATAGGGTAAACTAAAAGCAATATATAGATTGTCGGAGTCCGCTAACGAAAATTTTAACTCAAGTTTATACTTAATAGGCCCTTACTTAAAGGCTTTTAATATAGAGGCTTTTAGGTTAAAGACTTTTAATATAGCTTTTATAGTTTATAATTAAGATTATATTAGTTATAAATAGTATATACTTAAACTGCAGAGCTTTAATATAGAGCCCTCTGCTTAAAATATAATAGAGTAGTTAATTATAATTAGGGTTTAAAAATTTGGGACCCAAAAGTAATAGACCACTTATAAACTCGGGTTAATAAGCTTTACAGTTCCCATACCATAAAATTAACTTTTTAATTAAAAAGGTTAGCGATATCCGCTAATTAATTCTACGGTCTAAGCTTGCTAAGGTAGGCTATTATATCCACGTAATAGTTACCCAGAGCTAGATTTTCCGGCCAATTTCTATTTAGAATGGAAGATACTAAGTCCTAGCAGCCGCAGAAGTCCTTCCTTTAGAAGTCTGGCGCTAAACTATAGATTATATCTTATAAGTAACGCCCTTATATCTCGTATATAAAGTATCCTTATACTTACTTCTTAACAGAGCTTAACTATAAAAGAGAGTGCTAAAGCAGCTCTAAATGCTATAAAGGTTTTATCTATAGGCGTTTTAAATTGCTAATTATATTCTATACAAAACCTCTACTATCTTAATTATATTAGATTATAGATCTTATGCTACACCTACCCCTAGAGGCGCTTTACAAACTTCTTCTTAAGGCTGTGTTAATAAAAGTACCGCGTTTAAATCTATAGTAATAAGATATATTAGGCGCGGTAGAAAGAAGGCAAAACAGATAAAATTTGGACTAGTTATAACTTTCTACAGACTATTATTCTCTAGATGTGACCGTTTGTTAGACTAGTTATTCTCTAGATATAACCGCTCTAGACGTAGCTATTCCAGATATAGCTGTTAGACGTGGCGTTCTTACTCTCCAGACGTGACTATTCTCTAAATGTGGCTGTTTTCTAGACGTGGCTGTTTTTTAAACGTAGCTATTCTCCAGATATAGTTCTCCTATTTAGCGCTACCAAGAGGACCGGTTATTTTAGGCCAATTAGGCATCCCATAATTCTCTAGACGTGGCTGTTCTTTAGACGTGACTAGGATTCCCTAACTATAGTTAGCTAAAAATAAAGGGTCCTAGAATTGGGTTTTAAGGATAATATTTAAAGCCTAGTGAAAACTTATATAAGTTATAATAAATTACCTATTCTCCTAAAGCAAATACTATTAAATAGGCCATATAGATATGTAAAAGGCACGATTCCTTAAGCACGAACAAAGATTCGTAGTGGAGAGGAGGATTAAGTATAGAGGTACTGCTAGTGTTAATTTTAAAGTGCTGCATTTTATATGTAAAAAGGACGAGGGAAATATAGCGAGACTTAAGAATTTCTTCTGGAAGAATGGTTGCGATCGCCTAGATATTTAAAATCATCTTCTTACCGTCATTAATTAGGAGCAGCTTGACGACTATTTAACTTTTAGAAACTCTTTCTTCTAGTAACACAGTATCTGCAAACATGGAGTCTCTAGATTAATTAAATATCTCGCTTACTATAGCTTTTATTATAAAGCGATTTTACTTAATTGGATTAGTAGAAGCTCGCATATAGCTAGAACAGAATTACCGGCTTTAACTAGTTTGGTAAACCAGACGTCGGCGGAATAAAGAGCGAATATTGGAATTAGGTTATTGCGGCTAGGCTGCTTCCCGCGCTTTAGACAATATGCTATCTTAGGCGTATTTTAAACTTATAAGGCATATAGTTAAGTATAATAAACGACTAACCACCCTGAAAGGTACTGGTATCCTTGCTTTTAGTCCTAACTAATAGTAATTTTAGTATTTATAACCGCGAGTAAGCTTCCCTCCTGCTAGCAGAATCTACAGTAGATATAGCCGTATGTCGTGCTATAGGAAGGTCCGCATCGTAAAGTTAAGCGGTGGTAGTCGCAAGAACTAGTTAAGGTAACTACGCCACGCTAAACAGCCGAGTAGCACGTAATAGCGTTGGTAGGGACTATAGCAGTGCTTACCGCCACTACGCTATACTTAAGAGTGTTAGTTGCCTATTTACTCTATATTCTCTATCCCTTAATCTAATCTCTATGTATTTCTACTACTCCTTCTACAGCCGCGCTTTCTAGATCTATTAAGATTGGCGATAGTTAAAGCACAACCCTTTATGCGAGGGTTTAATGTATTTTATAACTCTGCTAAACCGCTCTTAAGAGGACTTAATATCTCTAGTCCTATTACGGTATTGGATCGGATAAATAATAAAGGTAATAGTGCCTAGCCTATTATGGAGTTGTTTTAATACAGATATAAGTCTTTAGGATTAGTAGTTATACTACGCCATCTTACTAGATATTGCTATAAAAAGCTTTAGCCGTGTTTAAAATTAAAAGGAATCCTTTAATATTTTAGGAATATTTAGCCCACCTAGAAACCACGTTAGAAGTTAAACCCTCTGCTGTTTAAGAGGCTGCTATTATTGGGCATATATAGAGCTGTATTGCTTCTTAAAGTGATAGCAATATAGCTAGGAGTATGGAGTAATAATATATATCCCTTGAGCCACTATATAAATGCGTCTATTTAGGCTTTAACTAGAGAGATAAAAGCGCTAAACCTAAGGATATAGAGCTAGTCTAAGCATATACTTAATAAGCAGTTATAATTAAAGAGAGTTAAGCTGTTTGTTTCTTATAGGCAGAATACTCTTTTATTTCTCTGCTTATTAGGAACTCCCTTCTTAAGCTCTAGAAGGTATTTTGAGCCTCACAACCTTATAAACCTATGCCGCTATATCTTCCACCCCTTAAAGCGCTAATTCTGCGGATGGTAAAAATATATCTCCTGTCCGTTACGTACTTACTAACGGAAAGATTTATCTTTAAACATCTGCTTATATCTATTAAAAGCTTCCTAGCGTCTTTATCCCTTCTTAAAAGCTTATAGGATTTTGCTAAGAACTCTCCCTCTATTCCAGCTCTATTCTGCGACGCAATCCTATAATAAAACCCGTACTGTAATAGTTATAAGATTGGTATTACCTAAGGTATTATAGAGCATATTAATACTTACTATGTAAGCATATTACGCAAAGTTAATATTAAGCTCGGATCTACTTACATTAGGAATCCTCTTCTAGAAATTAGTGATAATCGATGTTAATATCCACTATAACGCCTTAATATATTTAATATCCCTAAAAATCGTCCGGATGCACTAGTTAAAGAAGCGTATATACGCCTTACCGAAGTTAAGGAATTTATCGCTTGACATCGGCTCCTTAACCGGCTGATAGTAGCGAAATACTTCCACTTATTTAAATACTGGATAGTGCAGCTTATATACTACTTAAAGAGCTTTAATATAAATGGATTTCTAACATAATACAACCACTCTTGTTTTATTCTACTATAAGTTTATTAAATATAACTAAGCCGCACAAATAGTACTTAGTTTAAGTTGTAAGCTAAGTAAGCCTAGTAAGCCTTATAAAAGGCGCAAGCTATCTTTATTTCGTCTTCCGTTATATATATATCCTGGCCTAGTGTATATAGTATATAATTATTAAATTCTCTGCCATTCCTAAAGATCTCCTGGTTCCTTTTTCCCTCTTACTTATCCCTTAAGCTTAATAGTGTGGTGGGGTAAAATGGGCCACTACTTAGTGCCTTGGCATTTTCCTGTATATATCGAGCCTTCGGCTTCTCTCCTTCTCTACATCACGACCTACCAGAATACATTCTTTCCTTTCTTCTTACTGACTGCTTTCCTACTGATTGATTACGACTGACGACCGACCGACCGACCGACCGACAGACAGACAGACAGCACTGTGACTTTCCTATCTGAGAGTGGTCGTACCCTCCCACAATAGTAACCCTAAATTAGTGGTTATTGTATCTAGCCTACACAAAATGCTCTCTCGCCCTCCGTTTAGTATTATTTAACTATTAAGCCGGTACTATACTAGCGCCACTATATTAGACGTTAATAGAGCCCTATAAATAAGTTAGCCTATATTATATAATACTTACTAGCGTATATAGTTATTTCTTTGGCTCTCTTTATAGGAACTAGTATTAGTTTCGCTATTTCTAAATCTACGAATGCTTATAAAAGAGTCTCTCTAACCGCCTGCTTTTGGTTATTATATAAGGATAAAGCCGGTGTTTTACTAGTGTTGCTAGATATAACTAGCGCTAGAGTTCGGCAGGTAATAGGAGGTAGAAGAGGAGGTGTTACTATTATTATGGAGTTATAAAGCTTTAGGAGAGAAGGGTTTCTATAAAAAGCTATTAGGGGAGTATCCTTCTGTTTAGTTGTATCTTCGCCGACTTAATATTATATACATAGCCGAGATAATTAAGTGAATCCGTGCTTTATAGCTTTTTGGCATTATTATATAACTAGGCGTATATGCATTACGAGAATGTCTTATCCCTCTTATTAGAGTATAAGCTAATTAATTATATATTACAAACTTTGTATAAAGGAGTGACCTATACCGTGCGACTCGCTATAATATTATTATCCTTTTTGCCTTTATTTCTAACCTTTTACTAGACCTAACCTCTTATAACTAAGTACTAACGCCATCTAAATTTAGTAAGAAGTATCTTACCGTGCTATAGGAAATGGTTTTTATATAGCGAAGTCTGTCTAATTCCCATCGTCAGCTAGCGCTTTATCCTTCCTTAAGGCAACTTACCTTAATTATAACCGTCTCGCTTAAGACATTCGATCTTATCGTTGCCCCTTTATATAATCTAAATATATACCTACGGGATTTGCTAATATATCTTCTAGGTTAGACCTATTTAAATATCGCTAAGACTTAGTAAGCTAGGGTAAAGGCTTTCTTATTAGTTAGCGAAGGTATTAAAGGCGCGTCTATAAAGCTTAAAGGTGGTATAACACGCTAATTTTCTTTTAGAGGAGGCTGCGATATAGATATAGCCGTATAGCCTATATTGCGAAGTTAAACGGTACTGGTCGCAAGAACTAGTTAGGGTTTAGGAGTTTTGGCGCGGTTATTAACTTAGCAACTACGCTAAGCCAACCACCCAGCAGTAGCGGCAGTGCATTACCGCCATAACGCTATACCTAAGATAGGCGCTAACTAGTTGCCCATATTCCTTAATCTTAAAAAGTAGACCTTAATAAGGGTGTGGCCGGTGCGGGTCGGCCACCCTCCCTACTTATGGTGGCAATATCTATGCCAAATCATTTTGATTACCGCTAGATATCACTTATAAGTAATTTATGCTTACGCAGCTTAACGTTCCGCATTTGCACTAGTTTTATAATCGAACTTTTTATAAAAGTCACAGGTTTCCCTTAGTTCTTTACTAAGCCCTATATATAGTTAAACCCTAGAAGAAAGTCTGGGCCTAAGATAACTAATTAAATAGGACCCCCTATTGTTTCACTTAGAGAGCCCATAATAATGTAGCAGTAACTAATTCGCTTACTTTAGGGATTAAGTGCATATCCTTAGCACCCTACTATTTTATCTTCGTGGACAACTCTTTGCAAATTTTATAGCACCCAGCCATCCAGCTTACACTTCACGGTTTTGAGGCTGCTCTGTAGGCGGATATCACTTTAAAAATAATAGATATAAGTACACTGGCTAAAAGTGTGTCTAAGTTAACCGATAATTAAGAGCTGACTGCGTCTTGCTAATTGTAGCAAGTAGGTAAACTCGGTAAAAGTGTAATATCTTTAGCTAAACTAACCGCATCTTTCTTATCCGATTTAGGCAGTAAGTAAGCGTAGTAAGAGTAAAGTATTTTAAAACCCTAATAACCTTGTCCTTTTTATAGTTATAGATAGTACGTAATCCTAATTGCTATAGGGTATTCTAAGCTATACTAATTGCGCTTTAGTAGATATAGTTTATAAGTAAACATAGCTAGAATAAAGAATGCTAAACTATACTAGCTGCGCTTTAGTAGTTATAGTTTATAAATAAATATAACTAAAATAGAGAATGCTAAACTATACTAATTGCGCTTTAGTAGTTATAGGAAGTAAGTAGATACGGCTAAAATAGAGAATACTAAACTATACTAATTACGCCTTTATAGTTATAGGAAGTAAGTAAATATAGCTAGAATAAAGAATGCTAAACTATACTAATTTCGCTTTAGTAGTTATAGTAAGTAAGTAAATATAAATAGAATAGAGAATGCTAAACTATATTAATTATACCTTGGTAGTTATAATTTATAAGTAAATATAGTTAGAATAAAAAATGCTAAATTATACTAATTATGCTTTAATAGTTATAGAAAATAAATAAATATAATTAAAATAGAGAATGCTAAACTATACTAATAGCGCTTTAGTGGTTATAGGAAGTAAATAAATATAGTTAAAATAAAAAATATTAAACTATGCTAATTGTACCTTAGTAGTTATAGAAAGTAAGTAAATACGACTAAAATAAAAAATACTAAACTATGCTAATTGCGCCTTAATAGTTATAGGAAGTAAATAAATATAACTAAAATAGAGAAGACTAAACTGTACTAATTACGCTTTAGTAGTTATAGTAAGTAAGTAAATATAGCTAAAATAGAGAATACTAAACTATACTAATTACGCTTTAGTAGTTATAGTAAGTAAATAAATATACCTAGAATAGAGAATGCTAAACTATACTAATTACGCCTTAGTAGTTATAGTAAGTAAGTAAATATAAATAGAATAGAGAATGCTAAACTATGCTAATTACGCTTTAGTAGTTATAAATTATAAATAAACGCGGCTAAAATAGAAAATGCTAAACTATGCTAATTATGCCTCAGTAGTTATAGTTTATAAATAAACGCGGCTAGAATAGAGAATGTTAAACTATATTAATTGCGCTTTTATAGTTATAGAAAATAAGTAAATACAGCTAAAATAGAAAATGCTAAACTATACTAATTGCATTTTAGTAGTTATAGTTTATAAATAAATATAGCTAAAATAGAGAATGCTAAACTATACTAATTGCGCCTTAGTAGTTATAGAAAATAAGTAAACGTAGCTAAGATAGAGAATACTAAACTATATTAATTGCGCTTTAGTAGTAATAAAATGTAAATAAATCCCGCTAAAATAAAATATATTAAACTATACTAACTATATCTTATTAATTACTATAGGCGGTAAGTAAAACTTATTAAAGTGTAATATATCTATTAACTAAATATTAATAATAGTTAAAACGTGTAGGTAGACTAATATAAAGAGTTAAATATTTACTTATATACTAACTTTATTATAGATTATAAGCTAACCTAATTTATTATATATATTGTTTTATATAGAATTAATTGCTAACTCTAGCTTCTAAATAATGGATAGAAAATAAGGAGATCTTACTTAAATAAAAATTATGCTTAATTTATAGCTAATTTACCTCTATTAATGGTTATAAGCTATAAGTAAACGTACTTTAAGTAGTTTCCTTTATTACTAGTTAACTAAGCTTTACTATTTTAGGTTATAAGTAAAGTCTATTTTAGTAGAGCATGTCTTAAATTAATAGCTAATTACGCCTTAGTAATAGCTATAGTATATAAGTTACCCTTAATAGATTTAGCTATTTATTTATTATATTAATAAACTAATATAATGTTTTCTACCTTTATAGATTATAAGGCTATAGTAAATATCTCCCTATTAAATATAATCGCTTATAGTATTTTCTTAACGGTTCTAAGTAGTAAGTAAATTTAGCTAAGCTATAGTACTTTACTTTAATATTAATAGCTAACGGCATGTCTTTATGGCTATAGCTAGTAAGCAAATTATACTACACTAAAGCATCCCTGTTAAGCAGGTAGCTAAGTAGCATTTTTGCGGATTTAGGGGGTAAGTTAGGGTCGCTAAAATTGGTTTTCTTATTCTAAATATATAGCTAACATATTGGGTTAATAGTTATATAGGTTTAGCAACTTACTAATAGCGGACAAGGAAATACCAGACTTTACGACACCTTTTATAAAAAAAATCGCTCATGACCGCTTAATGCCTGGAATATTATTAAGGTTATATTAATTATGCACTAACATCCCTATTAAAAGGCTACTTAACTCTCTGGGAAATATCTATACTTATTTCCGCAGCGTGGATAAGCTAAGGAAGTCGGTAGAGTTATATAAGCTTTGTAAATTTATACTTAGAACCCTTAAAGGCCTTAGTATAAAGTCCTTTCTAGGGATTAATATTGCTATCGCGCCGCAGTTCCTAATCGCCGAAGTAATGTAATAGACTAGTATTGATTACCATGTTTTAAAACTTTGTACAGATTCTAATAAGTAGATACCCTCTTTAATACTAAGCGGCATTCTATCCCTAATCTAATTATGGCTAGATTCTAAAGCGACACGCATGGGTATTAAGGTTGGACTGCCAATTCTGCAAGCGGGCGGCGAGTTACTATTTAGTATATTAAAAGAATGGCTTTAAGATTGTAGTAAACGTCACACTTGTGTTAAACGTCGCCCAGATCTTAAATTTTCAGAAAACGAATTGCTAATAAGAGTTCTCAATATATATAGCCCGAAAGATCTAAGTAAGCTACGCGTTTATAAGAGTAAGAAGAAGGAATGTAGAAAATATATAGCTTTGTCTTATTGCTGGGGTAAGGATAAATATAGAAGACTGCTTTCTATAATAAATAAGAACCATAATAATCTCCTTAAGTTAATAAACTTTGGAGATTTACCAAAAACATTTTAGGATGCCGTTGATGTTACGCGAAAGCTTAGTATACGGTACTTTTAGATTAATTCGCTTTGTATAATCTAAGGCAATAATAAAGATTGGGAAAAGGAGTTATACAGTATAGAGGCTATATTCGCGAACGCATTTTATACTATTACTACTACCTCTACTAAGGACTCCTAGGACGGTTTCCTGGTCAGTTAATTAGTTAAATAGTCTGTTAAACTTATAGACGGAAGTGTAAATCCTCCGCTTAGTGTCTATACATATAAAGTAGGAGGAAATTTTAATAATAATATAGGTTCCGGAGGGCTAAATTAATGGGCTTAGGTGCTATAAGAGCGTGCCTTATCGCCCCAAACCATCTATTTTACTGCAGCACAAATATATTAGGAGTGTGGGTTAGTAATACGCTGCGATAACCTCCTTTAAATAGCTAAGTAAGTATCTTAGCCTCCTTTATTCCTCTAAACTTTACTTATCTTCCTTAACTATAAAGATTAGTTCACTTTATTACTGTATAGACACTAACAATTCCGAATTTTAAATAGAATAAGACTTTTAGACTTACTAAGTAGTTTTTAATTTCTAATAACCATTTCAGGACCTCCTGCGGGAGGCGTGGCCTCTACCCTTAAAGATATCGTTACTAAATACTACTTAAAACTCGCCCTTTTAAAAACAAAAGACAGGCTATACGCTATTGCTGGACTATAAAGCAGACTAGAAAAGCTCTATAAGATAGAAAGCACGCATAGCATAGTATATTATTGCCTTTTTAAAAGCCTACTCTGGCAACGCGCTGGGATTAACAGAATAAAGGAGATAGAAGATATAAAAGTTAAGACAATCCCGTTATAGTTATAGATAAAATATTAAGGGGGAATTTGTTATAGGCAAATCCCTATAGCTAATATTAGTTAAAATTAAGATATTAAACTACTGCCTAAGTAGCACGTTCTAGAGACGCGGATAGTGCAAATTTTGCTTAGATATTTTGTTAAGCGGTAGTAGCATATAGATTGCAAAATTAAATATTTAAAAGACCGTTTCTTTAGCTAGATTTAATTTAATAATAATAATAAGACTAATCTTAGAAATCTTAGATATGTTTTTATTACGTAGTAAAAATCTAATAGCTAGATAGGGCTAAGTAGCCTAAGCCAAGATAGCTAGAAACAATTTACATATCTCGCTAAGGAGAAGCCGTTAAATCTAAGTAGTATGTCTTATGTTTTAGTAGTCTCTAATACTGTTTATAAATAAGAATATAGAATAGAAGTATGTTGCAGGCTTAGTATAGCTACTATTGGAAGTAACTGCCTCTTATTTAGTAGCCCCCTATAAATAGTATAGGTAATATAGGCTTCTAATTTCCCCTAACTAAATATAGTATTAGACCTATTTTTTAGTTTCCTTTATAATGTGTAAACTGTGGATATATAAGTAATATAGATAAGAAAGAGGCTGCTAAAGGCGAAGCGTCCTTTTATACTAGCTAGCATAAAAAACCTTATATTTATATTAAGGTACTAAAGCTAGGACATCTCCTTAATAAGAGTGCATCTTTAATAGAAAGTATAGTAATAAAACCCTAAGATAATTATACAATGAATTAAATACTTATAACTCTCTTAGTATATATAAAGTCCTAAGTATAAAAACTAACTAGATTATATAAGCGTGCTTATAAATAATATTTAATATATTCTACGGGCAAGCTGCCTATATAGGCATCCTACCTACCTTAAAAACTTACCAAAAATTAAAAAATTTATACTTTAACATCTTAACAACTATTTAATAATAATTTTTAATAATTTAGATTTGGACTTTTATATACGCTTTACAGCTTCTATTAAAATTACATAGTAATTAGTTTAGTGGTTTTTAATATATAGTAATTTGGCTTTATTTTAGCCCCTAAATTATAATATTTTAAAAACTACTAAATTACTATATAACTTTAATAAAAGCTGTAAAGCGTATATAAAAGTCCAAATCTAAATTATTAAAATTTATTATTAAGTGGTTGTTAAGATATTAAAGTATAAAATTTTTAATTTTTGGTGAGTTTTGTTAGCGACTTAGTTAATTAAGGTATAAGCATAGCAAGAAGGATATAGGCAAGCCTATATAATTAGATTGTCTATTAACAAAGATATAAAGCTAAAGAAAGGAAAGGAGAAAGGAAGATAGGTAGTATAGTGGGCTCGTATAAATATCTTAGAAAGGGCTGCTAAGGCGCTAGCGGTAAGCGAGCTAATAGCGACGTGGTAGAATATAGTAGAAGTTTTATATAATCCTTCTGTTACGTAACTCTAGGTCTACTAAGTTTTACTACAACTCTCTACTAAGTTTTGCTAGTGCCGTAATAAGTTTTTAAGGTAGGCAGGATGCCTATATAGGTAGCTTACCTATAGAATACGTTAACGGTAACTATAAGGGGGTAACATAAATTGCTTAGATGCCCCCCCTACTAGTATAATATATATAATAACCTAGCCCTACTATATTACTTAGGGTTTACTTATTTTTCTCTCTATACTAGTAGGGGGGGCATTTAAGCAATTTATGTTACCCCCTTATAAAGTGATTTGGCACTAGATATTGCTATTATAAGTAGGGAAAGTGGCCGACCTGTACCGGCCACACCCTTATTAAGGTGGCGTGTGTATAGCTATAATAGAATATATACCACCCTAGCGCATCCGGTTGAAAGTATATATTAATCTTAGTAATTAAACGGCAGAGTTTATACCTTTTAAAGTAATACACATGGCCACTTTAATGTATTTTTACCTTTTTTGGGTATAAATCTAGGCATTTTAATTAGTATAATTAAGACGCGCTTTTAACCGGATGCGCTAGGGTGGTGTATATATATATACGTTTTTATAGCGTATACTTTAAAAGTCTTTTAAAAAGAATATATTACTAATAAGTAAGGCTAGTTTCGGTGCCTGTAATAGGGCACCCAACACTTAATTAAATTTGGTTTAGTAGATAATAAACCTTAGTCTAAAGCGAGCAGCTATAAAAAGCTAGCACTTAGTGTACTTATGATATTAATAAGTACCTATAAGTAGGAGTACCTATAATTACGGGGAACACCTATAATAAAAGGGAGTATTTACAATAGGAAGTACTT
>Ga0307515_10017477_pt1 | contig 13056 bp, 11 predicted proteins | sample 17_EM_MG_FD_194513 | JGI IMG/M metagenome (GOLD analysis project Ga0307515, IMG submission 194513) | Populus trichocarpa ectomycorrhiza microbial communities from riparian zone in the Pacific Northwest, United States - 17_EM | ecosystem: Host-associated > Plants > Roots > Unclassified | place...
ATTTTTAATTTAGTTTATATATAATTTTTTTATATTTAGATTAAAAATACAATTTTAGAATAAAGTGATTAATTAAACTAGCTTTTTCCTCTCTTGTATTTATATTTCTCTTTGTTGTTTAATTTAGATTATTTAACAAATGTTACATAAAAGTTTTTCTATGAAATCAATCTAATAGTTGTCATATCCAATTTGATGATCAATTTAGGAGAAAAAAATCATAACAGCTGTCAGCTGGCATTGTGGCATTGACCTTGAGCCCATTATAAGGCAAACAAGGATCACCATATTGAACATTCAAAACCTCCAAAATGAAGAAAACACAGCTAGTCTTTGTCCCTGCACTTGGATTTGGCCACCTTGTATCAGCTGTTCAGTTAGCAAAGATGGTTCTTGAGAGAAATGACAGTTTCTTGATAACCATGCTTGCCATCCACAATCCATTTTCCGGTAGCATAAGCAAGAACACCAAATCGCTTGCTTCAATTCATACAGAAATCAGGTTCGTCGAAATTCCTGATACCATACCTGCACCTCCTCCAGAAGCTTTAGCTGTAGGCCCTGCAAGTGCTTATACTTCTTACATCAATGATCACAAAACCCTTGTAAAAGATACTATTGTTAACCTAGTCATGGCCCAAAACCCTGCACCAATTGCTAGTGTTGTTGTTGATATGTTTTGCACTGCCTTTATTGATGTTGCCAAAGAACTTGGGGTCCCTTCTCATGTTTTTTACACTTCTGATGCTGCCTTTCTTGCCACGATGCTTTACCTTTCAGATAGAGAAGACAAGGGTGAGCCTAAGTTTAGCCCTACTGACCCTGACTACATCATCCCCTGTTATTCAAATCCCGTGCCTTACCGTGTTATGCCGTTATTGCACACCGATGTGGATTATGAGGCTTTTGCAAACCATGGAAGAAAGTTTAAGGACTCAAACGGTATCATTGTTAATACATTTTCAGAAGCTGAGTCTCATGCAGTTAGTGCTCTTTTGGCTAGAGATGATATACCACCTATTTTCAATGTTGGGCCATTGATTGATCACAAGGGAAAGAGTCTGTCAGGATCCGATGCCGTCAAGCGTGACGAGATCTTGAAATGGCTTGATGATCAACCTGAAAAATCAGTGGTGTTCTTGTGCTTCGGGAGTGGAGGAGGCTTTGATGAAGCTCAGTTGAAAGAAATTGCAATCGGGCTCGAGAGGAGTGGACATAGGTTCTTATGGTCCGTTCGGTTGAAACCCTCCAAGGGGAAGCTGCAAGCTAGTTTTTTTGACAACTATGGAGAGATCTTGCCACAGGGATTCTTGGAAAGAACTAAAAATATTGGGATGCTATGTGGATGGGCACCACAAGTAGAAATCTTGGCACATAAAGCAGTAGGCGCTTTCGTATCACACTGTGGATGGAACTCAACTTTGGAGGCCTTGTGGTATGCTGTGCCTATTATAACTTGGCCATTATATGCTGAGCAACACACGAATGCATTTCAGCTGGTGAACGACTTGGGATTAGCAGTGGAATTGACGTTGGATTTTAGGGGAGATTGCCCTACAGATTTTGTGAAGGCGGAGGTGATAACAAAAGCTGTGAAAACCATGATGGAACAAGGTGGTGAACTTAGGAACAAGGCCAAAGAAACCAGTGAAATGGCGAAGAAAGCTGTGATGGAGGGTGGATCTTCGTATGTTGCTTTTGGAAACTTGATTGATCAATGGTTAGGATGCAAACCTTGAAGAGCTCAAGCCTTATCTACCATGTTGATTCCATCAATGATCATCAATTCCTACTGTGGCTTAATTTCATTCCTCAAATTAAATTAAGTTAAAGTCTTTATCATATACATATAGTTTGTTTGATTTGGTCATGTTGTAGTGATCTATTTCCTATCCAACATTAATTAGTTCTGATGAAGTTAATTAACGTTGAGGCCTTATGGAATGACCGCACCTTTTCTTTTCTTTTCTTCCTTTTGTTTTATAGCATTAAAATCTATCACACCAACAAATGCCAACTTGCTTACATGTGTAGTGACGTGCGAGGGGATATGCATCTTGTTCTTCACCCCACACAAAAGCAAGTGATATTTGCTTCCTCCACCAGTAGATCATCACTGATTGGCTTCAGCTATCACACCATCATTTGGAAGTAAGTGATGCGGGGGATAATAATAATATATAAAAAAAAACATGAAACACAAACCCGTTAAATTTTGTAGAATAACGACATAAAAATTTTAATTTAAAAATTTATTACTGCATATTTTGTCTTCAATAGTTTGTATCTTTTAATATATTTATAATTATTTAAATAAATCTAAAAAATTGACGTAAACAAGAAATGAAACTAAAAGTCCTAATCATAAAATACCAAGCAATAAAAGTTCTAACCAAACTAAAAAATCCAAAACAATAGAAAAAAATAACAAAACCAACTTAATGAGCTCCTTCTAAGCTTAATTTAAAGGCTTTTTGGGTCTCAATCTTTGGAATTTCCTAACTAAATTTGAGAGTAATTAAAAGAATATATAAAAAATTATGGGATTTTTCGTCAGACCGAGCACTCTGCTCAACCCAAGCCTCTTCTTAGACTTAACCATGTCTTATTGATCGATAAATAACTCTGTTAGACAATCCCTGTAATTTAGTCATGAAAATCCACAACTAAGTAGGCATGAATTCTTCACTACCGTAGGCAATTCATCTTCCTTTTCTCTCAAGAGAGATCAACTTGTCATTTCTTTCTATTTTATAGTTCACACATAACTATAACTATAATACCTGACCGAGGAGTCTACTCTACGCAAGGTGGGGTTGTAGATTGATGGTTTGATTGTGGCCTCCATTCAGTGACTTCCCTACCGAGGGCATTGCTTGCAATCTCCATCATTGAGCACTCCATTCAATGCTAGGGCTTCCCCGTCTGCTGGACTACTTTATTTGAAAGCAGGCACATATACCATTTATGCAGGGCTGTGTGTACTTGAAAGGAGGCATACATACCTTCAATTCAGGCTGTCTCTGTCTCTGCGTGCGTGCGTGGATGGGTGCATTAACACTTTTTTCAAGTAAAAACTGCTGCACTTCAAAAAATCACAACAATACGAAACAGAATACTATCCACCACATCACTGTAAGAAAAATACTAGCAGAAAGAAATCCAGGCAATGAAGTGATCAACAATAAAACAAGAGAAGCCTACGAGTACTGCTTTTCATGACATTACTGCCATGAGAACTAGGTAACAATGAACAAACCAAAGCCTAGCATATCATTTTTTATCCCTACAGATCAAAGTTGTACACAATGCAGGACAACCAAACCTAAGTCATTATCTGAATCACCCAAGTCAATCATCACCGAATTATTTTAGCTTCCTGCTCTGCTACAATAGATGGATAGTTTTTCAGTAACAAAACTGTTCATCCTTTTAATGATATGAAACAGACAAAGTACTGCCTTTTTTTCTACAAAACCTCAATGTTTTTCTAAGCTTAGTAAATCTGCTAAGTGCCAGTCAAGCAATGGTGCCATCGTATTCTGATTTTTCCTCAACCATTTACAGAAGGTAAGACTCATGTGTTACTTGTACCCAAAAACAGTATGACAACATGTTGACAATAGGACTTCTAAACTCCAGTGCTACTGCTGCTGCTCATATATCTGCAGGTATGCCTCAGAGAGAGCAACCATTTGAGGAAGGGTCTCAGAAACATGCAGATCCTGCATCTCATACCTGCAAAACATTGATTATCAGATATGTAATTATAAGTTTCATTCACAACCATACAAGTGGATTAGAAATTGAATTACCATAGCTCTTCTGACTTTCGCTGCACAAAAACCCTGTAGAAACCCTCATTAGGCTTTCCATCATGGACAATATCGGCAATCAAATCATACTTCGAGCGCAATCTCTCATTTTCTTTAGGCATTGGCAAAGGAATAAAATCTTTCAACTCCAAGTTCTTCACAGGAAAGTTGACTGTAATCATAGAAACAATTAGCACAGGATAGCTCAAAACCAAACAAAGTTCCAAGTAAAATCCACTGTTAGTGTCAAGCCTTACCCAAGGTGGGATTCTTCTCGATGAAAAAGTTGTTCTTTTTAAACCGCTGCATATGTAGTATTAAATACTGTGGCAATCTGATGACGCGATATTTCATCCGGGCAACACGAGGACGAACAACTTCAGTCACACTCTCACCATCAAATTTCTTCAGTATATTGAACAGAGGAACCTGAAACAATAGCACATGTAAAATAAGTATCCACCAAGAAAGGGAATGAGTAGAATTTACCCAAGGAAATCCTTCATTTTCCACCCATGGATCAAACCAAAACCTCGCTACCCTATTGTAGAGAAAAAAAATCCCAACATAAATAAGCTCAAAAGTACACAGCCAGTGTTTCTGGGTCACATCTGATCATCACATGCAAATACTGATAGCTGAAAACCCAAACTAGGATACTTAAGTTGATTCAGCTTTCATCTAAATTCCAGGTCAATAAGGTTTTAATTTAACCATTTGAGCAAAATATAGACTTGTATGGCAAACAACAAAAGCACTAAACTAGGAGTTGAAACAGATGCAAAAATTAACACTTCCTCTCAATAGATGAATAAGAAGTGAGAGAAAAAAGAGAAGAAGAAGAGAAACTGGACTATGTTCTATCTTCCATGGTCAGTAATTAACCTTGATTGCCCAGGAATAATGGAGGCATAAGCTTATTAAGCTGAGAATTTGACTTATTTAAAGATCTGACAAAAAGAATCAACTAAATGTTCTATACCAAAGCAGTGACATCTACATTCGCTCCTAGGGATCTAACCAAGCATGTCTTTTGAAACCTTTCATTTGGAATGAGAATTAAACATGATTTGATGCGTATAACTAGGATCTCTATAACACAAACAATAGTGCAGGATGATACCATCTAGCTCAGATAGAGAGCCTATTGGCACTATACAGCAGACATAATAATAATATTTCCAACCTAGCTAAAACATAATGCATAAATACCTGAGGTATTATATTTTTCTCCATCACATCTTTAAACAGAGGAGGTGGTGGCAAATCCAGTCCAAGCATCAAGAATGGCATTCTAGACGTTTCTGTGAAAATATCATGACCAGCTCCACCATCAATCTGGTCATTACCATTTTCTTTCTTCTCAGTGATAGCTTTGTTAGGAATCTCTTTCACAACCTCCAACTCACCCTAACAGGAAAAGAAGTATTAGACCAGCACCACTGAGATAATAATATCAACCAGCAAACTTGAAACGAACTGAAGAGCATTGGAAAAGTAAAAAAGCACCTGAAAGCACTCATAAATGATACTGTTATTTTTCTTTAAAGTTCTAAGATTTGTGTGCAATGTATTAAGAAGCCATGCCATGAATTCCACTGGATCAGACTGTTGACCAATGCGAAACCGTTTCTTACTAGCTTTCATTACAGCCTGGAGAAACTCATGTGGGCTCACCTGAAAAGTCCCAAGAGAATAGATGAGCAAATAAAATGAGGAAACAAAACTTAAACATTGGAAAACCATGACTTCAGAGAAGTAATCAAAGGATCAAACCTGTCCTTTAAAGTTCCGAGCATGCCATATTTTACGAGTGAGTTCTCCATAGCGTTGAACAAGAGGAGACTTGCAATGCTGATAGTTTTCAGGGATGAGGAAGAAATTCCTTAAGGGTGTAACTCTCATTAGCGACTGAATTGTGACATTTACAAAATCAGTTTCCTTGATGTTATTCAGACCCACCTGATGATCAAAATCAAGCAAGATAGTAAACAATGTTAAAATGTCCAAAATATGCATCTTTTACATGAATAAGCAGGACCAATCTGCATCTTATTACACAAGGAAGTTGTATCATGAGCAATAATTCAGTGATGAGTATGATGAATTGGTGATCAAGTAAGAGGACAGATGGTTACCATTCCAGGAAGGTAATCAGACCCATCAAGTGCCCTGGACCATTGCCTGTTTTTGTCAAGCTGTTTGACTTGATCCCTAGTAAACCTGCATGGATGATGCAAAGTTCTTGGAAGTTGGTAAACATATGAAGTGAGTTAAAAAGAAAATGCAACCAATAACACCACAGATAACCATCCCCTGTTAACATCTCAACTAAATGGTCAGGAACTGTAAGAAAGAATACTAACAGGAACCCCATGCCCACAGGAAAAGTATAATGCACCACGGAGAGAGGGGGAGAAAGACCTTGGATTGAGAACATGTCGTATATCATCTAGTGATGGATCAATAATCTCATATCCATCAGGAAGACAATAAACCTTCTCTGTCCTAAGATTGACGTAGACATGGTGTCCTGCCTCAAGACTATGAGTATAAGCATGGGATTTCTTCCCTCTTCCTTGGTAATACTTCCCACAAACCAAACATGCATACACATTCAAATTTGACAGGGAAACAGAGCAAAATTTCTCAAAATCAAAGTCCAAGACCTGCAAACCCCCAAAAAACAATAATCAAAAACATATTTTAAGCACACAAACACAGACATATATAAACCACAATCCTGATATATTCTCCAAAATAATGTTTACTGTACTTATTCATGTACACACATATCTACATAACTACACAAAAATGTACCCGGATATATAGCCCAAAAAAATGAAGCCTTTAACACATTTATGTGCACATAATTACACACAAAAACTCACATATACAACCCAGAAAAATGAATCCTTTAACACACTTATACCTACAAACATACAAATAACTACACAAATTATCTAGTAAAGCGCATCCTTCCACACATTTAAGTACAAAAACACAAAACACCCCAAGAAAACATATCCTTAACGCATTTTTGCACAACAATATACAGATAACCTTATTTAAACAAAAATCCATATTATCATATCCAAAACCGCCAATACTTAACACATTTAACAATTTATAAACCCAAAACCTACATAAATTATCCAAAAAAGATGCAATCTTTACCTGTCGATTAACAGTATCTAAATACGGGCAATCCTCACGAGGCTCAAATTGACTCTTCCTCTTCTCCAAACTATTCTCTTCTCCATACAAATCCTCCTCCTCCTCCTCCTCACCATTCTCTGCTGCAACAACTTGTCCCCTATTCTCCTCCACCCTTCCACCACCATTAGCCGTTCTCCCTCTTTCAAAATCCTCCTCTTCATCATCCACATCATTGTAAGGCACAAGTGGGTTTTCAATACCAGAAGCTGAAGACTGCTCATCCAATCTCTGCCTCTTTGAAACACCGCCACTTTCTTCAGTCCCCATATTATCTTCCTTTACTCTCTTGTTTTTCACAATCTTTTCTTCCCTCACTGTTTATGCACATTGAATATCAAAATACTAGCTTAGTTTATGCAAGATTTAAGCAAATTCCAAGCTCTAATACATCTAAAAATTAGAACTTTAACCAATAAAAAGAACATTTCATGATAAAAATAAGCAAATTTGAAGCTCTAAAACATCTAAGAACCAAAACTTTAATCCTTAAAAAAACACTTGGATAAAAATAACAAAAGGGTTTTCAAGAAAACAACTTACCTTTGATTTGGTGATCTTGAAAAGAACCCAAAATGTTTCCAGTTTCGAGACTGGACTGCTGCTTGCTGCTGCTTGAAGAGTGTTTTGCTAAGCCGAGACAAAACGACACGTCGTTTCACAGCCTTCTGCAGCTTGGAATGACGTGTCGTTTTCATAATTTTGAATTGGTGGACTGGGTTGAAAATTATCATTTAGAAGGAAGTCCAGCCCATTATAATATAATGAGTTCTTTCTTTTTCACAAATCTCAAAAATACCATTCAACTCATCTTGGACTTTACCATCAAATAAATATTTGTATTAATTTTATTTAATTTTTTTAAAAAAATACTCAATTAATTTTACTTATTTAAGTAAGAAATGATATTATTTTGTACAAAAATCAATATTTTTTTATAAAATGATGCCAACAGAGATCTTTATTGAAAAATCAAAATAGCCGGATAGTAAAATTGATACAAAAATTAGTTTAGGATTAATACTATCAAAATAATTTAGAGTGTTTTTAAGGTTAATAATATTGTTGGATGTAAAATTAGCTAAAAAAATAGAAAACGACATTTTCCAATAATTTGGCATTTTTTGTTCTTCCATGATTTGGCTTTTCATATACTGTAATTCTCAAACAATATTTTGATCTTCATGGCTCATGCACGTGTTAAGAGTATGGGATAAAATTTAATATTATAAGATTTTATCATATGAAAAATAATTAATATCATAAAACCTATAATTTAACTTTGCCAAAACAAGTAGTAAACTAGCAATCTACTAATCTCACATCCCCTTACTGGATGATCAGAGTAGTGTTTGTTATGCTACAAAAATCTCTTGAGGAAGAATCCTCAGATGGTGAAACATTCAGACAGAAGAGTTGCTTGCTGGTCTCATTTTCTCCTCAACTTCTTGTTCTTGATGCCTAAATACTTCTCTATATCCTCCTCATCTTCGTCGTCTAGTCGGTCTGTTCTCTTGTTGCCTCCACCCTCTTGGATGCTCTATAGAAGTTCAGCATACAACAGCAACATCAATCAAGAAACACTCGAATGAAATTGTAATAAAAACAATATCATTATTTCACTACACTTAGTCCTATCAATTATGATGGAAAAATTAAGGGAATACCTTTCTGGAAATTCTTTTGGCTTCTGTAACACGCTCTGCCAATAGCAAGACTTCATCTTCATTTGCCGTATACTTAGGTATCTTGAAATCATCTGAAAGCATAGCGAACTGTTTAGTCTATGGGTAAGCACATTTTTTTCCAAAAATACTCCTTGTGGCTCCTAACAAAAAAACAGCATGTCTAAGTCTAACCTCCAATGTGCTTCTCTATCTGTTTAAATGTTCCTATATCGAATTGATTTACAAGTGAGATTGCAAGCCCTGATCGTCCTGCACGAGCAGTTCGACCAACACGATGAAAATAATCCTGTAAACAAATTAGAAAAGAGGAGATTGTAAATAAATGCAAAATGCTCCACGAACAACTCCATCTAGTCATTCATCATCTAAAGGAATTATTGTGTTTGTCATGTAGATGTGAATGTTTGGATGCAAGATTCCAAGATTGCGGTGACAAATTCAAACTCGAAATTTGCTGAAAATAATAGCGCGTGTTGCAGAAAAGTGATGACAATGCAGGGAAATATCATGAATGGAAAAAGGGAAACAACCAAATGCAATTCAAAGCTCCACAATAATTATGACTGAAGATAGATCAGAAACAAGACCTTAAACATGGTGTACTCAAGTATGAGTGAGAGTGCTGGAAAATTAGAAGGCAAACCTTGGCGTTTGTGGGGATATTATAATTAACAACAACATCCACAGATAGAATATCGAGTCCTCTACTTGCGACATCAGTGCATATCAGAATATTGAACTCGCCAGCTTTGAACTTATTTAACGCTCCAAGTCTGTTTGACTATAGAAAACATTGTTCTAACAAAGTGAGGGCTGATTTATAATCACAAGAACATTTAGGTAACAAAAATGGGAAGAGGAGAAGAAACGTGAATAGATGGAGAGAGAAAAAAATGCATATATTTCGATTATTTAAGGCACACCTGGCTCATTTGACCATTAATGGGGATGGCCCCTAGACCAAGCTTTCGAAGAACCAAAGCCAAAAAGTCAGTTTCTCTGCATGTCCGAGTGAAAACCATGGAAGTAGCTCCTTTCTTTGATGATAGTACATGTACAAGATAGCAATCCTGCAGCAAGCATACAAAATGAAACGAACCTAAGAGAGAGATTAATTATAGAGTAAAAGAATGGAAGCCGTTTTTGCTTCACTAAGCTTCCATTGGGGTATAAAATGCTGCAGTCTCATGAATAATTCCACGACTAACATCTTCAAACACCACCAGATGCATGGCTCACTGTGAACCATGCACAAACTCTCAAGTACTCATGCCTTCTCAAGGTATTTGGTGGTCAGCACCAAATATAATCCCTTTTATTCTTTAAGTTCTTCCAAGCGTTCCAATCTTAAAATTAGAAAAAAATTGTTGCAGGCATACAAAATCAAATCAGCTATGAAAACCAGGAAACAATGAAACATCTGATATTGCAGACAACAAGTTCCTTGTAACCAGAACTTCAGTATTCTTGATGTGTATTTGGATACGCAGCAGATGACAGAGAATTTCAAATGGGCTTGTGGAATACATCACATATGTAAAAAAGGAAGAATATGTGTGAAGCAATGCAACAATGGAAAAGGAAGAAACCTTGAGCGCAGCTGGCATGAAGTAAAACCCCTGCTCCAGTGTGTCAACAATGGAATATTTAAATGCTGCTTCGATCTGGAAAATTGAAGTTCTGGCTTGTGAGGAAAACAATTAGAAGAGGAAAGTGATAGATGCATGAAAGTTGTTCCATTGCACCTTTACAGGATTCCTTAAACAAGCCCTTTGGAGTTTCTTCACCTGCAAAACCAAGATAAGAACTTGATCAAACTTTCAACCCTATCTCATTTCCCTCCATTAGGATGTACAGAAAATATTTCAATTGTCAACACAAAAAATATTTTGGATTTTATTATATCAAGCTCGTTGCATTTGTTCTAATTTCACTTTATTGCAAACCTTATGAACTTTGTAATTGGAAGAACCACAAGGCCAAAAACAGATACAATCAGCCACAACAAAAGAAACGATGATGTGATATTTTGAAACATTTTATATTTTAGCTTCCATTTCCTACTCATGTTAGTGAGCCAATTCAGGAAATTAGCTATGACAAACTATTTTAATCAGCTTTGAATAGATAAAAATTGCAGAAAAATTAAGTTCTTATCAGCAATTGATTTTGCAATGATTTGTTTTATGCTCCATAGCAACCACAGCAACATGAACATTGGAATCAAGAAGACTCCAGCATATTCATCAAAAAAATACATGAAGAAAGAAAGAAAAACAAGAAGAAAACTCTGGCAATCTCAATGTATATGACACCTGCCTTATTTGTCATAGTGGCAGAAAATAAATAGGTTCTTCTATTCCTTGGAATGGCCTTTAAAATTTCATCCAGTGATTTCTCAAAATCCATACTCAGTAATCTGTCTGCTTCATCCAAGATCTGTTTACAGCACAAATAATAAAGCAACATGAACAATTTTAAAAACAAAAAAAGGAGGTTCTAGGCCCAAGGATAAAATGTGACGTACTAAATATTTCAATGCATGAAGAGAGAAGCCTTTTGTGTTTGACAAATGATCCGCAAGGCGACCAGGTGTTCCAACCTACAAAGAAATAACAAACCGAGATAAATTGAGAGCTTCCTACAACTGAAAACATGGAGTAGTTCTAATGTATATCCACATAAATCTCCTTCCTACTCTTGCAAGCACCTTTAAGTTGAAATTTCCACTTAGAATAATTCCAACCAAAATTGAATATAACAATCTTGTTCATACATTAGGCACCAATCCCACCCCACGCGCCTATACAATGAGAAAGTGGGAGCCAACAAGCAAAGATATGCTCTATGACTTATCAGATTATGATAGAAAGATGCAAAGACCACATCGAATAACATAACCAAACAGTTATATCCTCTCTGTATGTCATAGGAAGCTCAAAGTATCATACTAGTAAATGAAACTCTTACAATAACGTGTGGCCGCTTTTTTGCAAGGACAATAGATTGCTGCAACATATCCTCTCCTCCAACAAGCTATTTCAAAAGAACAACAAGGATTATCATTCACATAATTTTGGGAAAAAAATAACAAGATTGATTGGAAAACTATATGATACAGTTCAATCTTCAGAATCTACCCTTCAAAGTGATTCAAACCATAACCTTCTTTTTTCTACTAACTCCAATACTTCTTTATTAAACATTGAACTTTAACATTTCACCATCATTTACTCCACAAAAAAAAACCACCTACATAACTTCTACCCAGTCGCAAATCATTTCCTTATCAGAATTAGTCCTGCTGCCAGGCATGATTTCAAAACTACTCACCTTCAATGCTTAAAGCCAATTTTGTGAATTATATAATTAAATAGCACAGCTCAATTTTGTGCTTAGCACATAACTACATGACCTGAGTCTTTAATTTGAAGCTAAAATATTCTATCAGCAAATCAAGATTTGTTTTTATTAATGTACTTATGTACCAACCCAAATGTCTATAATAAATTTGTGATGGAAGTGAACAGATAATCACAAAATAAAACTCTCAATTTACTTCCTGTCTATCTAACGAAAAAACAAAAAGAAATAAAGGGGCAACCTTAAAACTTACCACTACACATCTCACACCAATGCCAGATCCCAAAGCTTCAAACTGCTCAGCAATCTGAATTGCCAACTCCCTTTGAACAAGAGCAAAACAAAACCCAGTTGAAAAATATATACTACATAGCAAAAAAAAAATACAAGCTTTAAAGCTTAAAACACTAAATACACATGAACAAAGCATCTGGGTTTTTCACATTCAAATAATTCAATAAAAAAAACCTGACGTTAAACATATAATAAACAAGAAAAAATCATCTGGGTTCGAATTCAAAGAAAACCAACAAAAAAAAGCCAACCTTGTAGGAGAAAGAACACAAACAAAGAAGGGTTGCACAGATTTTCTCTCTTGTGAATCTTTCAAAATTGCTTCCAGTGTTGGAAGCACAAAAGCTCCAGTCTTGCCTGAACCTGTAGCTGCTACACCAATCAAGTCTTTGCCTTGAAGTGCATAAGGTATTGCTTCTTCTTGTATCTTTGTTGGCTTTTTCCATCCTAGATTTTCACATGCTTCTACTAGTTCTTTACATAAACCTAAATCAGCGAATGTTTTCTCTGTTTCTTGCTTGTCTTCTGCCATGTTTTGTCTGATAACGTTAATGTGCAAAAGGTTGCTTTGGTCTGATTTCTCTCTCTGGCCAATTTTTTTTGGCTATAGAGATCGTCGCTAGCTATATATATATATACCTTCTGCTTATGGAAATTCCAGGTCAAGACGATAGTTATAC
>Ga0307515_10017478_pt1 | contig 13056 bp, 10 predicted proteins | sample 17_EM_MG_FD_194513 | JGI IMG/M metagenome (GOLD analysis project Ga0307515, IMG submission 194513) | Populus trichocarpa ectomycorrhiza microbial communities from riparian zone in the Pacific Northwest, United States - 17_EM | ecosystem: Host-associated > Plants > Roots > Unclassified | place...
ATCATTTTACATAAAAAAAAAAAATTTAAAATAAAACTAGATCATGCCTGAATCTGGTCTAGCCAGGTAAGTTCAAACCTTGCCAGGTTGCTTGAGATCACAAGTCAATTGTCAACACGATTGGAATCAAGCCTCAGTCAAGCCAGGTTTGATAGCTATGTAGCTGTGTTAGAGACCGGTGGGGGGCATAGTTGAATGGCAAAAAGCATTTCATACATTGGATGAAACAACAAAATAAATTTAACAGCTAATATTCTGCAAAGGATACTTGACAAAAAACTAGAGCCAATTGACATAATGGCACTTGAGATAGGCATCACAAAATTTCTTCGCAGGACAACAGATCAGATGAAACAAAACTGATCCACATTGGCCATGACATGCTAGCTAATGATTTGCTAGATAGTGTTATATAAAATTTGATCCACTGAAGTTGCTCTTAAGATAGATTGAATATCTGCACTGGCCAACAGCGTTTCCGTCCATCAAGGTCAACTCCAGAAGTTTCAATTGAAATGTCAATGCTGCGGTGGTGTTCGACAGCACGGGCAATGCTGATGCGTAGATGAATTCTTGAGGCAGGACATGCATCTGTGCCAACAGCTGCGGATTTGTCAACATAGGGTTTTCCTGGTGCCATTGCTATTGGCTCAAGGAAGGTGAAAATTGTTTGGGACCAATGTGTTTTTGGAGTATATGGTGATGTAGACAAAACAGATGGAGTTTCTTTGCAGAACCTTGGGGTAAAACCAGTATCAAACCACAACACAACACCATAACACCAGGTTGTTTTAGATGTCAATTCAGTGGAGTTGTTTGCCAGACAGATCGACTTTGGTTCCAACTCAATGCTTGCAGTGAAATCCACTTCATCGGGCTTCATGGTTGCCAAGTCAAAAGTCTGAAGAAGAAGACAAGTCATTATGCAATCATTGTACCAAAACACAGTATGCAACATAAATATGGGCGACAAGCTCCAAAGTAATTACAGAACTATCCTTGGAAAGGATCAGACAACTTGAAAAATTGGAGTGCAGGCATCTTTCCAAATTCATAAAGTTCTGAAGATTCAAAATATGTTCAACCATGTATAAAGTGCCATTAATTTAAGAAACTGAGGAAAAAGACAACTTTTTGGGATGTTTTGTGACTTGAATACAAAACAAAGGTTCAGAAAAGTTCAACAAAACCAACACCAGATTCAAGAATTTTTAGAATGAATCATTTGGCTATCATCCATTAGCTACAATTGCTGATTATTGAGTCCTCATCATCATGACCTTCCGATAAGGACAAGCAGGAGATCTGTATTTTCTAACCTAAAAATTCACAGGTATAAAAAATCTTAAAGCTGTTTGCAAAGATGGCTTCATCCCTGGCAATGCAATATTGAGAATCACATACACTAAGTCACAGATCAAGATAAGCAACTGTAGAAATATTAAGTATATAACTAACCTGGAGAAGCACAGCATCAGTCACCAAATCCTTCTCATCCACAACATCAACAATAGGAAATTTAGCAGCATCCTGAACAAGTTCCTTGCCAACACAAGACATATTGAAACCATACACCTCTTCCCAGAATGGAAGACTAGTGCCACCTTTTCCAAATCCAGCAGCATACTGAAGAAGTCAGTAAAGGAGATGAAAATGAGTTCGGACTATAAACCCCTAATCAACATCTGACGAGCAGTTGAGGGAAAAAAAGATTTAAGAACTCACAATACTCGCTGTGTCAGGGAGGATGGCACCCCCAGGCTTCAACCATTTATCTCTGGCAAACAGCACTGAGCTCAGCATTGTCTCATAAAGTAGGCAGAACCCCATCCACTCACTCAACAATACATCGACACTGTGCGGTTTAATTTGTATGGATTTATCAATCTCTTCAACCATACCTTGAACTACCTCCATCACTCCAGTATACTGGTTATTGCCTTCAGTGCACCGCCAAAGGCCATTTTCTTTTGCAATCTATAATTATGCATACCAAAGAAATGAGAAGCAAAGAACTACTAGAGGTAATGAAGGAATGAACTAAATTAAACAACGGAAAAACATACCTGAGTTGCCACAGAAGCCATCTTCTCACTGGCTTCAATTGCAATTACTCTTGAAGCCCCTGTTTTGGCAGCAAAGAGACTGTAAAAAAAGAAAAGAAAAGAATTTCAAGTAAGATCCTGATGTACTCTGAAATGTTTAAAAAAATCATTGAATACAAGGGTGTTCTGTTCCAATCATTCATGTATAAGCAAGCATACACAAACATTGCATAGTAGCCACCCACATGGTCAGATATTTTCTGGCAAGCCAAACAAGGGTAGCTTCTTCTACTCTTTTCAGGGTGCTGGTGAAATCAGATATGGGGTGGTTTTGCAAGTGCTGGATAGACCAATCCATGGCCGAAAAAATCCTATAAAGTGCAGGGGTTTCATGCTTTAAACTCCCAATCCCTACGGGAGATTGGATTCAATCCAACAATTCTGGTACCACTAGCTAAGTTCACTAACATCTCAAAGGCCAAAGCCACTTCACTGGAAAAGCTAGCCAGCAAACATTAAAGACCAAAGCATGCAGTATTAAGCCAAAGCAGCATTTTAATGTATTAAGCCCTTTCATTTTGTTAATTTTGTTTAAGGAGGTGCTAGGAGAAGTCTGTGATGTTGCCAAAGGACTTCTCTGAAGCATAATGTAATAAATCATCTCAGGAAATAGGTAGAGATAACATTGAGACATGTTAGAAATCAGAGCAAGGTGGAATTAAGGAATTTTAGCAATATCAGAAAAAAGAAAAGTATAAAAGAAATTTGCAATATGCACGTGCATAACAGCATATACATCTATCCCAAAAACTCATGCAATATAAGAAGTGAAGCATTGAGTTTCAAGATTTTATCGATGGTCAAGACTAGCTTTAACAAATGTCTCTAAAATAAACGAAAGGTGCAAACAAAATAAGATGAATAAGAGCATAGAAACAAGAACCACATTGCCACTGCCACCTCACCTTAATATGCCAGTTCCACAACCTACATCCATCACAACTGCACCAGTCATGAGAGAAGGGTTTTTCAAGATAGCTTGACTATAAGCATCCATCCTAACCTGCATAACAAGAATATAAGTGTCTTCATGCAAAATAGTGATACTCAGAACCCCCAATCAACTTGCACATTTCAAGCCAACCAACCCCCGGCATGAAATAACACAATTAAAGGCTCAATACCTTATCGCTTATCATCTCTCTATGTATACCAAATGAACTGTAAGCCCCAAAATAATTTGCATTGGCTTTCTTGATATCCTTATCAACAAGATTCATAAGAGAAACTTTTGAATGCTTATCCGATGGCTTTCCATCTGACGAACCAACACGTTCTTCAGAATCTCCGTTAACCATTTCCATCTTTGAAGAATTTCCCACGTTCTCATGGCTGCTGGAAGTAGAAGCAACCTCTTTTGCTCCATTTACTCCATAGCCATGAGCAGATTTTTCTAGCGTGTCGGTATCTTCAATGCACATCTCATCAATATTCCTCAAATCCCTCATTAGCTCCTCTTGGTCATCCAGCGTCATATGATTATCTTCACCTTCTTCATCTTCATTGAAACTGTACAGTAACGGATCATCTTGCATGAAAGGTTTCAAATATTTATCATCATCCCACAAAGGCTTAATGTCTTTCAACTTTACTGTTTCATGTACATGATTCTGTATATCTTGGTGGGATTGACAGGCAAGCCCACAACTCCAACATCTATTTTCTGCCACCTGGTAAATGAAAACATCACACAGTATATAAATTTACTAGCTTCCAGCCAGCCATAAGTTGTTTTACCTTGCGAATTTGCATTTAAATTCTTGAAAAAACTGCACTAGTTAAACTTAACCTCGTAGTATTTAACTACAAGGCATTGAGTTAAAATCATTGCTAAACACGGGCAAAGATATTAGAATTTAATTAGTATTGTAGAAGCTTTTCAATGTGATAAAAGCGTAACACCACATAAAAATATAAAATATGATCCACTGATAACTTTTATTTTATAAACAATGAATTCATTTTCCAGTTATTTATCCCAGTAACCACAACAGAAGGCATAGAGATTACTATACAGCTCGAATTGAAATAAATTATACACTAGGCTACACGGAAACTATAAAAAATAAACCAAAAGACAATAATTTTTCTTTCCATTCTATACAATTCCTCGGCAACAAACAGAATCCATATCAAAACCAACGTTAACACTCAAATTCCTAGAAAAACTACAAGAACTCAGCCTAAAGATTCTAACTTTTTAAACATTCACTCCCTGTCATTTCCCCCTATTTTCTCAACAACAAAGCAAACAAAACAAAACCCAGATCAAAACCAAACTCAAAAATCAAAACCCGTCAAACAAAACCAACTAACCTGAGACCTGACATAGTTGATTAGCTTAAACGAACCGTAGAAATCCAAGCCCAGTTCCTTCCTTATCCCATCAAAATCAAACTTGTGAGCCAAACGACAGTGCTCGAACAACTCACTGCAAGAACTGAACTGTGAATCAAGAAACAAACACATGAAAGGCTTGTCGTTTTCTCCACCGTCATTGTCGTCGTCTTCTCCCCAATCGTCCCAGTCTTCGTTTTCTTCTTCGAATTCTGAATCGGATTCTTGCTCGATAACTGATTTCTCAGCTTTGTTGAGTTCTGTTTGGTCGTTACTTGCCATGATTTTGTGCTGTTCGCTGAATGAGAGAGTGAGGGAGGGGGGGAGTGAGAGAGAGGATAGTGGCTAGTGGAATGCGGAGGGGTATTGCTAAACCCTGCGATATAAACCCTAGCTCACTCACAAGTCTCCCTTCACTTGTGAGCAATGTGCTTCGCTTTAGAAACTTTTGAAGAGTAAACTCCAAGATAGTCCCTCAAAGATTCAAAAAGTCTCATTTAGGAAGACAATAAAAGTCAATTAGATCTCTAGAATTAAAGAAATTTCTGATCAAGTCCCTCTAAGAGCACCTTGTATTTGTCCAAGTTTCTCTTGTTATAGGCGTCAACTCCAAGTAATTTCTTAAAAAAATCTCATGTTATTTGAATTGTTCGAAAATATTGAATTTTTTAAAAAAGATTCTGTTAAAATTTGGTAGATATTTGAATAGTTAATTTGCAAAAAGAAAGTTGAGAGCTACTCATATATTAAGATTGATGGAAAATAAACCAGTAAGATATTTTCTTAGATTACAAATACTGATAATCTAATTATTATTTTTACAATTAGAATATTTATTTAATAAATTCTTATCTATTGAGATTACATCTTTTTTTTATCGAGTTTTAAATAAATTATTCACATAGTAATTTATTAAAAAAAAATCACTCCATTACATTGATAAAAAAAAGAAACATCAGCAAATATATAATTAGCATTTCTATATATATATATATATGTTTTCAGGAGTTCTTTGTTTTTGTGGTTGAAACCGTGTTTTGTGATTTTTATAAAAAATATTTTGCTTTAAATTATTTTTTATTTTAAAATTATTTTAATGTATTGGTATCAAAAATAATTTTTTTAAAATATTATAATATATTTTCAAGCTAAAAATACTTTAAAAAACAATAACAACAATACTTATAAACAAACTGACACTACCTTTATACTATACAAAACAAACCTTTAGACTAAAATATATTAAAAATAATATTTGCAAGTCTTTGTTTAACTAAACTATTACACTGAGAATAGAGTGCTGGTATAAAAATTACCGAGGTACCTATAAAAACAAGATAATCTAACAATGGCTGTGACAATAATATAATTATGTTTTCTATTTATATGAAATATGCCTTGAATTCAAGATATGATTAAGAAATTTAAGATAACTAGGACTGATATGTACATTGTTGCCAACTTCGAAGGCGCCATGACTTCCATGCAAACAACGTGGTTCCACGGCTCGGCCCATCTGCTTGTCCCATTGTTTGGTCTGGAGTCTGGACAGAACTTAACTGCCCACAGCCTTTCTATAAAAAAGTAACCAATCCACTTTAAATAGATCAGGATGTATTTTTTTTTTTTTGTTACAGTGGAAATAAAGCAAAAAGACTAAACAATTCTAGGGAAGCTAATTCCCATGATATCTGCTAGAAGAAGCTGTTGCAAGCCTTGAGGAGGCTCATCCCAGATCATCAAACCATTGTCGCAGGAAGTTGCAAACTTTGCCATAAAATCAGCACAAAAGTTAGCCTCTCTAAATGTATGTTCAATTCTGACAGTCCAGTCTCTACTCAGTAATTCTCTAATCTCGAAAATAAGGGCCCTGTACTTATGGAAACCCACTTGATTAGCAGATAACAATCTAAGAGCATCATTTGAGTCTGAGTGACAAATTATCTTGCGATATCCTCGATCTCAAGCCAGCTTCAGTCCTTTAGCAATAGCTAGTAACTCTGGAAGAAGGTTGCAAGCAACACCTGCAAAGATAGTAAATCCAACAAGAAAATTCCCCGTACTGGCCCTAATTAAACCACCAGCTCCAATCCTACCAGGGTTACCGAGAGAGCTACCATCCACATTAATCTTTACAAAATCCCAAGGAGGCCGTTGCCACAAGATCTGGATTGTTTCTCTAGTTACCTTCATATCTTCTCCCCAAGCCATATGAGAATCAATAGCCATTCTCCAAATATTCCTCCTCAACCAAACATCGCCTTCATAGTGGTTTTCGAAAGCAAAACAGTTTCTCTGCCTCCAGATCCACCATAAAGCTGAAAGAAACAGATGACCCTGGTTTGAATCCACTTGCTGAATAATCCAGTCCACAATATTCCCACCAAGAAAATTAGTTGCTCCAATGAAACCAAGTTCCTGCCAAACCTCTCAAGCTCTTCTACAGTCCCTAATACAGTGCCAAGTATCCTCGACAGCAAATTGGCAGCGGGGGCAGCCCTGATTGTCCATTAACCTCCTCCTAAATCGAAGTGTGTTTGTTGGTAAACAGCCATGGAAAATGAGCCAAATTAAGTGCTTGACCTTTTCTATAGCCTTAAGCTTCACTAACTAATGCCATTTCCCCGTATCATCCTCCATATGTCTAGATCTGTTTAAAAGCCAAGTATACCCAAGATGAGGAGTATAAGTTCCAGCAATTGAATTTTCCCAAACCACACAGTCCTTTAGATTTCGGTCTCTAGGAATTGGGACAGCTAAGATTCCAAAACGAATATCATTAGGAATTACTGTAGATAGTGACTCCAAGTTCCATTGTCCATCATCCTAAAGATCCTTTACCAACATGTTTGTGTCACTAATATTCACCACCGGAAGAATTGACGCTAATCTCCCAAATTCTAACCATTTATCGTACCAGATCGACACATCTCCAGTGTCAAGCCTTATCATGAATCCCTCCCTCAAATGTTGAAGAGCACGAATGATGGATTTCCAGCAATAAGAACTGGAATTAGAATAGTTCTGAATTTGAACCAACAACTGATTCGTCATATATTTCTTGTGTAGCATTTGCACCCATAATTTACCAGGGCTATTCAGGAGATGCCAGATCAGTTTTCCAAGCAGAGATATATTTCCAAACCTTGTTTCCCTCACACCCAAACCCCCGTTGATGCGAGGACGAGTCACCATATTCCAATTAATCAAATTCCAACTCCCTCCCGTCTCTTGGTTACCCCAAATAAATTGCCTGACAATTTTATCAATTTGCATACATGTAGCATTAGGCAACCACATGTTCTGCATAAGGTAAATAGGCATAGATGTGAGGACAGATTTTGCCAGAGTAATTCTTCCTGCTTTGTTTAACAATTTACCCTTCCAATCAGCTAACCTTCCTTTAATTTTATCAATGATAAAATTAAAATGAGCCCTTTTAACTCTACCTTGAATAAGCGGAAATCCCAAATATTTTCCTAGATCCCCTGCAACCTTGATTGAAGACAATCGAAAAAATGTTTCCTTCTTTCCCCTGCTAACATTCTTTGATCCCATAATCCTCGACTTATCAAGGTTAACTTTGAGGCCTAAAGCACTGCAGAAATCATTTACCACCTTATTGATAATTCGAACTTGAGAACATTGAGCTGAAGTAAATAGAAGAATATCGTCGGTAAAGAGGAGGTGAGAAATCCCTGGCCCTCCTCTAGTTACTTGCACTGGTTTCCATTGTCTCTCATTAACCTTTTTGGCAATCATACAAGATAATTTTTCCATGCAGATGACGAACAGATAAGGCGACATTGGATCTCCTTGCCTTAAACCACGGGTAGGAACAAAACTAGGAAGTTTAGACCCATTCTAGAGCAAAGTTAAAGAGGAAGACTTAACATAATACATAATCAACTTCACAATATTCTCTGGAAAGCCAAAATCCTCTAGAGTCTTCTGAAGAAAATCCCACTCCACTCTGTCATAAGCCTTCTCCAAGTCAAACTTCACTGCCAATGAACCCTTTTTGCTCTTCGAATGGTTCATGTAGTGCATAATTTCTTGAGCTATCAGAGCATTCTCTGTCGTGCCCCAACCAGGAACAAAACTGCCTTGAAGAGGACCAATAATAGAATCCAGCAAAGGCCTTATTCTGTTCACTAACACCTTCATAATAATCTTATAAATTACTTTACAAAGACTAATTGGTCGGAACTGCTTTATAGAGGTGGGAGCATCCATTTTAGGAATCAGAACTACTAAAGTTTCAGCTAGTTTCCTATCAAAAGATCCATGAATAAAAGCCTCTCGAACCATATTCCACACATCCTCCCCAACAATGTGCCAATATTTTTTAAAGAAAAAAGCGTGAAAACCATCAGCACCTAGAGCCTTAAAAGATTCCATCTGCATAAGGGCTGTATAAACCTCCTCCTTCGACACTATACGAACAAGACCAGCCTTTCCCTCGTCTGAGATCATAGGAAGAGCATCCAGCCCCAAATCAACATTTCCAACTGGTGCATTTGAACAAAAGAGATCTTTGAAATAGTGCAGGGCTTCACTTTGAAGTATTTTATCCTCCGTACACCAATTTTCATTTTGGAGAAATAGGTCGTGGATTCTGTTTCGTTTCCTTCTCGTCATTGTCATACTGTGAAAGAATTTAGTGTTCCTGTCGCCATACTGAACCCATTTTTCTCTAGATTTTTGGTACCAGAAAAGCTCCTCTTGCTGCAGCACCATATTATACTCTTTCCATAGATGTTTCTCTAACATAGCCAAAGAATCAGTCGGTTGCTCGTCTAGACAATTTTGTACCCTTACAAGGCGAGCCAAAATCTTCCTTTTGTTCCTGAAGATATTCCCAAAAGTAAATTTATTGAAGATGATGGAGTCATCTCTCACAATATCTAATCCTCGTAAAACATCCTTTTCACAAACACTCCAAGCTCCAGAAACCACCTCCTGATAATCCTTATGGGTGGACCAAGCAACTTCAAAACGGAAAGGTCGCTCTCTTTTAAACATTGGTAAACCACCGCATCGTAGAAGGATAGGATGATGGTCAGAATGCAGCCTGCCTAAATTCTCCACAAATGCCTCAGGGAACTTATCCCGCCATTCCAGATCAACCAGGGCTCTATCTAATTTTTTAGCCAGGTGCCTCACTCCCTGAATGTGACGGTGCCAAGTAAATTTAAAGCCTTTTGCTTCCAGGTCAGTGAGATTACAAGCAGATAAAACTTCCCCAAACTTCCATGCTCTAACATGCGAAAACCCCCCAATAGATTCTGATGGTAGGAGGACTTCATTAAAGTCTCCAATGAGCATCCAGGGGCCATTGACCATTGTTCTGACAGAAATGAGTCGATCCCAGAGTTGATAGCGCAAACTAGGAATGGGAGAAGCATAAACTAGAGACATGAACCAAGCCTGACTACCTACTTTAATCTTTACTGTAGCACATTGAGCCATAACATCTGCTGTAGAAACAGAGAAATTACCCCCTGATGTTAGCACCCAAATACCTCCAGCATGACCATTAGCTTCCACAATTACTGCAGGAAAATAGCCTAGTCGATTCCAGAAGCTGGCCACTCTCCCAAATTGAACATGAGTTTCCAACAACACGCAAATACTAGGATGATACTTCTTAATTAACTCTTTACAATGACGCTTGCTTGTGGCATTAGTAGCTCCACGTACATTCCAAGATAAAACAATAAAATCATCAAAACAATTCATCATAAGAAGAAAAAAAAATTGAGAGGCAGACAAAACCTTCCCACCAAACTCATTATTGGTCAATCTCATTCCCTGGCCCCAGAATCATCCTGGTATCACCTTCTTTATCCCCACGTTCAGTATGCAAGTGTGAATTATTACTTAAGGCTTCCAGGTTACTTCTCATATTAGCTGCATCCTGGACAATCTTGCCAAGATCATGAAAGGACGTGTTATTGGCTTGGTTATGCTGAATAATGTTCTTATGAGAGTCATCCAACATGCTCTTCCCAAAAACAAAATCTTTCTCTAGGGGGGATAAACCCAGCTTCTCCTTCCCTTTGTCCCAAAAGGCACCCATAGGTAAGTTTTGTCCAACCCTACTAGGACCCTCTCCCTCTCCCTTTCCTCTTATCTTTCCAGACTGCGCAAGGGTTTTACTACCATTTTTTTTTTCTGTTGAACTGTCCCTCCCTGTCCCGCAAGGTAAGTGGGTTAATCATAACATGAATTTCCGCTGATTTCCTTGCTTTTTAATTCTTCATATTCCCAGACCGAGATCCCGTTTGATTAGGAGCATCAACTTGCTTCTCCTTCCTAATATTTTTTGGGACGGTCATAACTTTGTGATTTGCCAAGGAGCCCAAAGTGGTCGGATCCCACATATGCCCCAAGTCCCTGATACCTTCAAAATTCCCTTGCATATCCTGCAACACTCCATATTTATTTTGATATGTATTACTACCCTTGTCCTTAGCAATCCCACCTTTACCTCCCTTAGAATTCACTTTCCTATTTCTCGTAACCACTAACCAATCTCCATGTAACGCTTGGGGAGAAGATCGAGTGACCTGATTTACCGGAGCCACATTAGAGATTATTCTGTTAGGGAGCTCTCCATCCTCTACCATATTTGTAGGGATGTCTTTCGCCGAAACCTTTCTATTATCATGTTCAGCGGATCCCTGTGATTGCATCTGTACATTATTCTTGCTTGAACAATTCCTCGCAACATGCCCATAACATCCACATGCACTACAGATTATATGAAGACCTTCATACTCCACGTTATGCCAGTGGTTATGAATCCATACCTTCCCTACCACCGGTTTGTCTAAATCAACCTCAATGCATATCCTAGCAAATTTACCCCTCGTGACATTTACTGTATTCATGTCAACTTTGATTGGGGTTCCAAGAGCCGAGGCTAAAGCAAGAAGAAAACTCTCGTCGTAGAACACGACATTTAGATCAGGAATTCTAGCCCATACTAGCGTCTGATCGATTTTGGCTGTTGTAGATACAAAGGATGGAGACCATGTTCTAACAGTTAAATAGTGATCAAAGATCATCCATGGTCCGCCATTCATCACCTTCATCCTATCCATTTCTTGGTCGAATTTCACCATGAAAAATCCATGACCCACATCCATTAACTCAAATCCCTTGGCAAAGTGCCATACCTTTTTGAGTCTGATATTCATCTGAGTATACCCGATATTCTTTCCTAAGAGCTTAACTATCAGGGAATCACACCACGGGTAACACAATTCTGTGAAGACCTTGTCATCTAGATGAACCTTCGGAAGCAACCGATTGCCATCTTCATATTCGATACGCACTAACTTCTCTCTCAACAAATCGATTTTCTCACGCATAGGTGGTGCCGATTTCGTTCCCAACACCTTATCTCTAAACGAGATCTGTCCCTGAAAAGCTGTGCCGCTGATGCTAAACGATTTAGCACCACCATCCAAGTCTGGTGGTTTTTCCGGGATAGTTTCATGTCCACTTTGCGTTCCAGAGATTTCCGCCTCCATGCTATTTAGGGCAAATCCCCCAAAGATATAGATCAGGATGTATTTGAAAATGCAGTTTTTTTTATTTAAAAATATTTAAAAATAATTTAAAAATATTTAAAAATTATTAAAAATATAGAATAAACTATATTTCCAAACAAGACAGTGAGCTGGTTGCTCCAGCTCTGCTTGTAGATGTGATACTTTGAAGATCCTAAAGTCCAAAGGACCCATAAAAAAAAAAAAACACTTTTGCTGCACAAAAACCCACCAATAAGCATATTTATAAAACCCGTATAAAAAATTCAGATTGGTTTAAGTTAAAAAATTAATTAATTAATTCGGTTAAAATCTAACTTTTAATTTATTGATTTTTTAAAAAATAATTAAAATAATATTATTTTAATTATTTATTCATAAAACATTAGGAATTAAATCTTGACGATGCTTTTCATCATCAAGATTCTGCAAACTCTGTGCAGTTGTGGTTTTTGTTTGATTGTGTTTGGAATTTTTGCTCGGAAGCATTCTTCGCTGTGGCTCGAAACAATTAAAAAAAAATTAAACAAAGCAGACGTAAATTATCTAAAATAGTAAATAAAAAGGGATCCCATTGTCATCCATGAGAAGGTGGTTCGAGTATTTTAAAAGTAAATCATTTAGTAGGTAGTACAGTAGTAACAGTTTGAGATTAAGAAATTTTATTTTTTTATAGTCTTAGGTTTGAGTTATATGATTGCTAATATGATAATCACTAGAGACTTATATGATCATTAACTTCAGGGCTTGTGGAATTAGTCGAGGTGCGCTCAAGCTGGTCCGGATACCCGCGTTAATACTAATAAAAAAAATATTTTAAAGGTCATCAGTTTGAGTTTTACAAATCTCAGAGTTACTAAAGACTTATATGGTTGTTAATTTAAAGACTCATGAAATTAATCGAGATATACACAAACTGACCGGACATCCATCCATGTTAGAAGAAAAAACGAGTTCTAATCTCTACTTCATACATCTGGTAAAGAATTTTTCTTCAGTAAATTCAAAGGAGGTTTGTTGAATTTTTGTTCTCATGAATTCAATGATAACGATGG
>Ga0307515_10017479_pt1 | contig 13056 bp, 2 predicted proteins | sample 17_EM_MG_FD_194513 | JGI IMG/M metagenome (GOLD analysis project Ga0307515, IMG submission 194513) | Populus trichocarpa ectomycorrhiza microbial communities from riparian zone in the Pacific Northwest, United States - 17_EM | ecosystem: Host-associated > Plants > Roots > Unclassified | place...
TGTAAACAAATATATAGGGTAAGCCGCCAAGGCGCTAGCTTTAGGCGGGCCAATCGCAGGTCGGCAGAATATGGCAGAATTTGGCAGGTAACGTGCGATAGCGCCGTTACATCTAACCTATCTTTAGTTAAGTTCCTTCGTCGTTAGGAATCCTATTAGGTTTTTATAATTCGTCTTAACTATAAATAGTTTCTCTATACTTTATAAGAATACTCTCTATTTCCTTAGTACTATAATTATACCTAGTAACTCCTTATTATAGATATTATAGTTTAACTCTAGTGGTATTATCTTCCGACTATAGTATGCCACTAGGTGTTATTTATCTTAATATTTCTATATAAAGTACGCCCCTAGTATATAGTCTAATATATCCGTCTCTATAACCGTCTCTAGTCCTAGTTAATAGATCTTAAAAACTGGCTCCTGGGTAAATAATTCCTTAACTTTCTTAAATAAGTCCCGTTATTCCTCTCCCTATGCCTATAGTTCTTCTTTCTTCGTTAACCACGTAAATAGTTTAATATTCTTTAACTATTGCGCTATAAACCTTCTACAGTAATTGCAAAACCCTAGGAATAATCTTAACTGCGTAACGTTCTCTAGTTCTTACTAATTCACTATAGCCTCAATCTTCTTTAGATCTATGCTAAGTTAGCCTAGTTTAATAATAAATCTAATAAAATCTATCTTCCTCGTGAAGAACTCGCATTTCTTAATTACTACTAGCATTTATTCTTCTTATAGTCTCTTTAAGACCTATTTAACGTATTCCCCGTGTTCTTCCTTAGTTATTAAGTAAATAATAATGTCGTTAAGGTATACTATAACGAATTTATCTAAGTATTCTTCTAATATATTGTTAATACGCTTCTGGAACATTACTAGTGCGTTTATAAGCCCGAATTACATAACTAATGGTTTATATAGTCCTTCCTTTAACCTAAAGGCTGCCTTTTATTCGTTGCCTTCCTTAATTCTAATCTAATAGTACGCCTATTTTAGATCTATCTTCATAAAGATTTGTGCGTTACCTATCTTGTTCTAGATTTCGCTAATTAAGGGTAAAGGATATTTATCCTTTCTAGTAATGCTGTTTAACTGTCTGTAGTCTATACACAGCCTTAGTTTGCTATTCTTCTTTAGTATAAATAGTACTGGATAACCCGCTAATGATTGCGATAGTTTGATATATCCCTTTTATAAGTTCTCCTAAATAAACTCTTTAAGTGCTCTACCCTCTTCTTTAGTAAGCTTATAGATTAGAAAGAACCTTGGACTTATTCCTAGTTCTAACTTTATCTTATAGTCCTACGCTATATACTCTAACAGCTTTTTACTTTCTAGTAACCATAGTTTTCTGCCGTACTTATGGTATCTCTTTAGTACATAACTTAAGCCCTACTTAGTCTCTTTATATATCGCTCCGACTTAGTACTATACCAACTTAACTTATTATCGCATCTTATAGCGTTAAGTATCTTTAATATCGACCTGGCCTGTAATCCAATTAATCTTTAGATTGTATTCCTATAACCAAGGCATCCCTAATACTGCCTTATCTTATCCTAATAGTAGGATATTAAAAGACATCTTAATTCGTCTTTCTTTAATGGTTATCTAAATAGGTCCTGTTTTAAGGTTAATGATCCCTCCTCCGTAGGCTATTAGATCTCCTAAAATTGTAACTAATAGGTAAGGTTGCTCCTTCTATCTATAAGGTAAACCCATTCTTTTAACTACTGCTAGTAAGATATGGTTTCGCGTTACTCTACTATCTATTAGCACTTCGAACTGCTAATCTTACTATTTAACTCGTAAATTTAGGTGTTGTCCTTAAATTCCTTTAAGGGTCTAAGGCTCTACCACTGGCTCCCTCTGGTCCCGTGGGTCTCTACTTTTCCCAACTATTAGCTGCTTAATCCTTATGCACTTAGCTTATTCCTTAGCCAATGCCTTATTTGCTTTTTGTCTTTAATATACTATAGACATATATTTTCTAGGCATTCCCATTACTATTGTCCGTCTAAGTATTCTTCTATAAAAAGTCTTCTTGGTTAAAGTATTAAGTCTCCTTTCTTTTAGACTTCTACTGGATGCTATCTATGTATATATTTGGCATTCCTATACTATTGCTTATCTATTATCCAGTATATCCTTATAGGGTATTTCCGATTCTTTTCCTTTGAATTCTTATATATCTTGCATATATTGTCTACGTATACAATCTATAATAGCGTATAGAATACCGGGTGCTTTAGGTTAACTCTTAGCTCGTCTTTATCCTTAAGTTTAAACCTTTATTATGCTAATCTAAACGTTGCGACCTTATTCGCGGGTACTAAGATGCGTCTCTCGCTTCTCTAGCCCTCCGATCGTTCCTCTAGATCCTTTAACGTCATAATTAAGGCTCCCTTAATATAAGTTATAGCCTTTTCTATAATTGGGTGGTCCTAAATAACTTTTTTATCCAACTATATATAGAAATCTTCCTACTTATCGTTATATCATTGCCTATACTACTTTTAGTACAGCTGCTGGAGTGTATACGGCTTGTCCGTAAGAAAGTATCTTCTTATTACTGCGTCGTGACAGCCTTTTGTATATCTTTCTTTAAACCTAGTAGGGATTCCTAAATCCTCTTCATTTTCTAGTTTAGTAAGCCACTTAGCTCTTAGTGTGCCTGCCCTAGGCCTATTAGTAATTCTTTATACTAGCGCTCTGTCCCTTATACGTCCTAATATACTAGATCTCTTATCTAGTTTCTATTCTTACTATACGATAATTCTTTACCTAAACTCTTCTATGGTTTCTTTTGATTTGCGTCTTATAGACTAATCCTTAAAGTCATCTTACTTCTTAATCTTGGTATTAATATTTTGATCTTTAGGCCAAACACTATATTCCCCTAGTAAGTCTTTTAGGTCTATATACTTGTCTCCTAGCCTAACTACTATTTATACCGCAGATTCTCTAATCTATAAAAAAGCCTCTTGCCTCTTGTTTCTGGGTGTCCTTATTTATACTCCAAATTCTTAGTCTCTTAGATTCTTTAATCCTAAGCTTGCTTCTAGCTTAAGCTTAGCTCTAGCCTTAGTCCAACTAGGCTTACTTAGTGTTCTTATCTCGTCTTAAGAGTCTTAAATCTCACTCATCTTATCTTAAGAATCTTGTGCTTTTAGGAAACTTCGTCCTAAGCTTATTCGTATATTGCTAAACTAAGCCGTTACTCTACTCCATCGGTTATTATCTATTGTGGGTCCTTAAGCTTATCTCATCCTATCTTAGGAATTTTAATCGTCTTGTATCTTATCGTGAGAGTCTTAAGCTTTTGGCCTTTTGCCTTTATTAAGTGCCGAAGTAGCTCGCTATTCTACTTCTCTTACGTCTTGCAAAGCGATAGATATCGTGTCTAGTGGGGTCTTAATCCCTACTAATGTTCCCTGTTCTATAGTGGAATTATTCTCTACCTCTAGTGTAATATCTCTAATGGCTGCGTGTTCCTAGTAAACCGCCTTTATTGCCTTATTGTCACGGAATATTTTGCCTACGTTAAATTTATCGTCTTTAATATCCGATCTACGAACTGGTTCGTTAGTTCCTTTATATTCTACTAAATATAGCTCTTATAGCTAATAGCTTACGCTATACTTAGCGTCCTTATGAATTTGGTATGCGTTATTGTAATAAAATGCAAAACTTTTAATTAAACATTCTTTTGTTCCTTGTAGTATATTATCGTCCCTCTATATATATATATCGTCTGCTAGTTTTATCCCTTTTACTATATAGTAACTCTACCTACTTCTATAGTCTTTAACGTAATAACCTTGTTTTCCGCAATTTATATAAGCTCCCTCTTTGAACCATTTCTCTTGCTGTGGAATCCGCCTAAATGTCTTCTACTATTAAAATCCCTAATTCGGCCTCTACTCCTTAGACCTTTAATTACTTAATCCTTATTCTCTAGGTTTCTATGGTTATTTGCTTTATCTCTTATAGGCTTCCTTAGTACTACTTAGGTCCATTAACTCTGCGCTATACTATAGTTTTTAACTTAGCTTTAGTTGTTGTGTACTCTGCGCCTTATATAACTATAGAACTCTATCCTAACCTCTCTTAGCCTGTTCCCTTTGGTAGATCTAATTATTAATCTTAATTACTTAATCTATTAGTTCCCTTAGGGTGTCCGCATCTTCTATTAGAATAATTACGTCCTAGACTTTAGCCTTAAGTCCCTATTTATATTATGCTATAAGCGCCCTATTATTTTACTCTACTTACATTACTAACGTTTAGAACTACGTTATATACTTAATTGCTAAGGTTTATTGCGTAATGTCTTAGAGCTTTTTTTCCGCTATAGTTACCGCCTCTAGGTCTCTAAACATTTGTGTAAGTCGCTCTATGAATCCCTCCTAGCTTAAGAATATAAACCGCACCTCTTAATTAGTGGTTGTTATCCCATTTGCCTGTATTTCTATAAGGTAAGGCTTAAACTATTTAAGTGCTCTTTTTAACAGAAATAGTCCTGCATACGCTATTTGATCCATAGGTATTGCTAGCTTTACTCCCTTTTGCGTAACCTTAAAGTGCATTTACATAAGGAATCCTTTAAGCTTTAATTTTTCTCCTAAGAATCTTTTAATTAATAGTAACTTAACCTTTGCTACACCTATCCTGTTAATCCTATTTTCTAACATTATATTATTTTCTATTAGCTGGTTAACTATCTCTTATAGTTGTCCAACCGTTATAGGTTGCTATAAGTTAGTATTTGCTATACTAGTGTCGTTACCTAACCTTGAAGTAGTTGCCGCCGTCGATGGCGTTGTGGTGGCTGCTTTTGGTGGTATGTTATTTGACTTTCTATGTTTAATACTATAACTAGGTAGTGATTATATAACGGAACCTTGTAGCAAGAACTACGATAGGCTCGTTAATAGGCTAGGTGTATAGGTGATATAAACTAAAGTTAACAACGTAATAATAACTGGTGGAGTGGTTGCCTAATAGATTAACTCTAATTATATTCTGAGAATTACTATAAGGAAGGAACTATCTAGGTAGGGACTAAGGGTCCTTAAATATACAACCGTACTCCTATAAAATCCTTCTTATACGTAATAAACGTATGCTCTGTTTACTCTATTATAGATCTTATAGATTATATAGATTACATAGATTACATTATATGACCTTAGTTACTATTCCTTATTATATAGTTTTATCGGCTCCATCCTAGACCGTGCTTATATTAACCAACTAGCTTCTTCCGTCTCTTCTCCAAGTAGTCGTAACATCGTACTTAAAGCGTCCGTAACACGAAATGCTGCAAATGCTAGCTAAATGCTGCTAAATTTTTTCCTAACAAAGGGACTAACTATGAAGTAATACGCCTACTTAAGAGATTAGAGAGGTGGAGCCTTCTACTAGCGCTATTAGTAGATAGATATTTAAGCTATATTATCTTTTAAGGCTCTATTACCTTTATAATATTTAAATCTTTTATAGAGGAGTAAGTGCTCCTTTACTATTTACTATACCTAGGGCCGTACTTAGTCCTTATTTTTAACAACGTATTAATTTATAAGTTAGTATAACTCTATAAGCTTTATAAGTAATATAGTATTAAGCTAAGATTTCTGCTACTATATTTACTATATTATAATCTAATTAAGGCAATATTTAATAATATTAAAACTTAGATTAGAAGGAACTAGCGGCTAGTTAAGGAGTTTAAGAGCTTTAACGCCTTCCTATATTTTACTATTAGTTAAGTATATAGGATGTATATAGGGCAATACTTCTAAGAGGTAGGATATATTGAAGATTAATAGATAGCTACTATTTAGATTGCTTAAAGGCTAAGATTTTATTTTTAATTTAAGCTAGTGTGCTAACCTTAAAGTTATAGCGCTCCTATAAATTTAAAGTTATACCTTTACCTAGCTTCTTTAAATTTAGTATATTAATATTTCACTCTTCCTCTACTAACTTATCTTTAATTAGCTTTAAAATTACCCTCTACTATTTACCATAAAAGCCTAGCTTATATACTAGCCACTTAAAGAACTAGCTAAGCAGCTTAATTAAGTCTATTTTTAACTAAATAGGGCTAAAGTTTTAGGGCGGCTTAACGCCTATATATAGTAGAGGGTAGGGGTAATAAGGATAAGGAGGTGGGCAATTAACTAGCCTAAAGTAAGACGCTATAAAGGCCTTAAAAAGATTATTTATTAATAGTATAGAATCTTTCTCTCTTACTACCTACTCCTTATAACTCCCCTAGCTCCTCTCCTTCTAATTTACTAAGTTAACAATAATATTCTATAACGGCTGCTTGACCATAGACGCGCCACTAAGTAGCTCTTTATTCCACTATAGGAAGTTATCTATACTAATAGGATAATAATTAATTTCTAAATTAGGCGAGTTAGGCGACTTCTTATTCTGCTAATAAGTCTTACCCTTATTATAATAGTAAGCGTTTATATAAGGCTACTAATTAGTAATTATAGGTATTTAATTACTAGAGGCTTCCTTAGCAGCTAGTACGCTAAGTAGAGCGGCAAGTTAAGCCTATATACTTATCCTTTTACCTATAAGCCTCCCACCTAATTACTAACTTTAAGTAGTAGTAGAAGCCTAAGTCTCTAGTTCCTTTTCCTTAACTAAATATAAGGTAAAGTTTAAGGCTAAAGATTATATTAGCCAGCGCTAGTGCTACTCTTTAACTATATTAATAGCTTACGTTAGGAAAAAAATTAGCAGCATTTAGCCAGCATTTTTAGCATTTTATAGCATTTTGTAGCATTTAAAACAGACTATACGCATTAAGTAGCATCTAGGCAGCTATATATATATATTATATATAAAAAAAATCATTTTTAGATAGATAATTAGATATAGTATATTATGTAATAAATTTTTTTTTAATTACTTATAAATTATATAAGTTATTATTTTTTTACATTTTTTTTAGAAGTAGAATAACTTATATAATTTATAAGTAATTTATAAAAAAAATTATTATATAATATACTATATCTAATTATCTATCTAAAATTTTTTTTTTATATATAATATATATATATAGCTGCCTAGATACTGCTTAATGCGTATAGTCTGTTTTAAATGCTATAAATGCTACGAAATGCTAGCTAAATGCTGCTAAATTTTTTCCTAACGTACTTAAGATTATCACGAGAGTATATCTCTTAGGGGTAGTAGTTAACTTACTATACCTTTTTATATATTACGACAGCTTTAAGCTAGCTAACCTTAAACTTTTATAGTAATAGATCTAGCAAGATCTACTCTCTTTACTCCTTTAGCTAGAATAAGTATAGATTATTGGTATTATATATAGCTAACTTTATATTAGGTAGAGTTTCTTTTCTACTACTAATAGTTGCCTTTTAAATACTTATAGAGCGTATAGGCGACGGTGGCGACAGTAACGATATGTCTAAATCCTTATGCTTAGTCTCTACTAGCTCCTTATTCTCGTCCTTATCCTCCTTATTCTTCTTATTCTTATCCTTATCCTTATTCTTATTCTTACCCTTATTTAAATCTAAATCTGCGAATATAGGTTAAGCTAATAGCGGGGATAGGGGCAGCACCAGTAACGGCAATAGTAACAGTAATTTTAGCCTACTTACCTTCCTTACTATATATAGCTTTAGCTACAGCTTTAGCTTTAGCTTCCTTTTAACCTTTTTAGACAGCTAGGGAGTAGCAGAAATAGGTATAAACTAAGCTCGCTTTTATCTAGATTGTTTTAAATATAATAAAGCCTTATAGTAGGAACTATGGTGGACTTATTAATAGGCTAGGTATATAGGTAAATAGGAAGTTAATAACGTAATAATAATTAGTGGAGTGGTTGCCTAATAGATTAACTCTAATTATATTCTAAGATTTACTATAAAGGAGAGAACTATCTAGGTAGGGACTGTAGTCCTTTAAATATACAACCGTACTCCTAAGAAATCCCCTTTATATATAAGGTACGTATTATACATATTATACGTACATTTCCTTTATACACTGCGTATACTACGTACAACGTTATATAACCTTAGCTACTATTCCTTATTATATAGCTCTATCGGCTCTATCTTAGACTATACTTTAATTAACTAACTAGCTTCTTCTAACTTTTCTCTAAGTAGTTATAATATTATACTTAAAGCGTCCGTAACACTATCTCCTTCCTCTTTATTTTTATCTTTAAAGATTTCTAGTATCTTTAGGTTATTTACTAGAGGTATAATATCCGCCTAATTAATTTAGTTAATATTATTGCTTATTATACCTAAGGCTCCTTTTTCTTTGTAGGCGCAACGTCGTGCTCGTACTATTGCTGCGATATTATCTCTTAGTGAGATTATGCCGTCTCCGTATTCTCGTTATTTAAAAAAGGGGTTAGTTTATATTATATTAGCGAGTCTATCCTTATAATAACTATCCTTTTACTTAAAGTGTACTAAAGCGAATATTTATTTATCTTATAATGTTTGCTCCGTCTCTAATGCTAAATATATATAACTTATTACTCTTAATAGTTGTCTAGTTCTTTAGCTAATTTATTTTAGGGTTTTATATTTAATCTACTACTACGCGGCTAGATAGTAAACTGTCTTAAGCCCTTACTAAGTTAGAATATTCCTATAACGTAGAGCAGAAGGCCCTTAAAGCCTATATTGCGGTGTCTACTTAGTTACTCTATCTTAAGAAGGTTTATAAAAAGGTCCGTTTTAAGAAGTAGAAACTTATAGAATAAGGTTTATAGGAACTTAATAATAAAAAAAATGGTTTTTTTTATAGCCGAGAAGGAAATAGATCTAAGTAGTTTAGCAACTACTCTTCTTAGGTCCCCCTTAGGTAACTTATTTTTTAGCGATCCTTTTTTATTAATGCTGCCTAACTTAATCTCTTTTAATACTCTTATACCTTTCCTATAGCATTCTTTAGATTATCTAATAGTTCCTAGGTAGTCTTATTATAGCCTATCTACTTAACCTTATACTATATTTTATTGTTAATGTCCTTATAACTAACAATCTTTAAAATTTACTATTTGTCTTTTTCCTATCCTTTATATATATCTGCTTTATAAACTAGTGGCTTAATATTCCTATATACTAGCTCTAGCATTGCGATATGTTATATAGGGTAAATTTTTATTCTAGCTGGTAGGTTTAACTTAAATATAACTAGTAAAATCCTTTAAATAATTTTAAAAGGTTCTAGTTTAACATAGTCCAACTTTTTATTTAGTTATTAACTCTTAAATTTTTTATATAGTAGCTATACTTTATCTCCCTCCTTAAGATCTAGTCCCTTAGATTTTTTAGCATTATAGTACTTTTTTATTTTCTCTTATACCTTCTTTACTAATTCCGTAAGGTTTATATAAAGATTTATTAGTATCTTTATCCTTTCTTTAGCTATACTACTTATTTTCTTCACTTATTATAGTAATAATGATATTTTTAGCTCATATCTATAATTTGCCTTAAATAGTAATATGCCTATTCCTTCTTATGGTATTGCATTGTATATAAACTATATAATTGGTAATAGCGATACCCAATTATTTTGTGCGTAATTAATATAATGTCTTAGATACTACTCTAATGTCTAATTTAATCTTTCCGTTTAACCGTCTATCTGTAGGTAATATGTAGTAGAAGTTACTACTTAAACTTTTTACTCTGCTAAGAATACCTCCTAAAATGCTGCTATAAATATTAGATCTCTATCTAATAAAATCTTACTTAGTGCCCTATGTCTTATAAATACTTCTTTAATATAAATTCTAGCGATATCTTTTACTAAGATTTCTTCTGTGCATGCTATAAAATTGTAACGGAACTGTCCCATTACAGTAAGGACGTCTCGGTAAAACAGTTAACGATAGTGGAACTCTGTCGAAGCCTCTTAAAGCACGTGCACGTACTATAGCTACCCCTATATCTTGACCACGTTGACCCGAACCTGTTCTGTTCCTTATCTAAACGTCTTATTACTTGTAAGGTCTATATACTTAGCTCTTAATAGAATCTTATTTCCTTTAAAGCTGCCTTAAAGCACCTTGCCCCCTTATAAAAATAGCCCTATTTAGTTAACTTGTCCACTATTACTAAGATTGCGTCGTGATCTTGTCCGGTAATCGGGTCTCTTAATTTTAGTAACTTAATAATAAAGTCCTATAATATAACCTCCTATAGTCTCTCTAGTATTTTAATAGGTTATAGCCCTCTATATAGCTTATACCTTGTTAATTTATTTCTTTAGTAATCTAGATATTCTTTTATTACTTTTCTAGCTATACCCTAGATCCTATTAATAATATATTCTTTCTAAAGTCTTAATACTAAGCCTATTACTCCGTTGTGTCCTTAAGTTATTCCCTTATAGAAGTCTTTTACGAAATGCTTTGCTATACTCTTTAGAATATATATCGCTTCTTAATTTTCGTATATATCTATCTATAGATCTTTTAGTTATGCTTTTAGAATTCTTTATACCTAAAAGCTTTTTAGTGTCTTATAGACTTTATCTAGTTTATTATCCTCTTAAGTTGTTACTAGTTTAGGGTGATTATATTTAATCCATCTATCCTTATCTCTGCGTAGTATTGCTCCCAATAGTTTCTTATTGTTCTATAGTTTAGCTTTTCTACTAAGTGCGTCTGCTCTTATATTCTTAGTTCCTTTAGTATACTAAATCTCGAAATAGTATTCTATAAGTATCTCTGCCTATCTAACTTATCTTTAGTTAAGTTCTTTTATTATTAGGAACCCCGTTAGGTTCTTATAATCTATTTTAACTATAAATAGTTTTTCTGCGCCTTATAAGAATGCTCTTTATTCCTTAAATACTATAACTATACTTAATAATTCCTTGTTATAGACGTTATAGTTTAACTTTAGTGGTGTTATCTTTCTATTATAATATAATACTGGATGCTATACGCCCTTGTGCTTCTGTAGTAAGTATACTCCTAATATATAGTCTAATATATCTGTCTTTATAACCGTGTCTAGTCCTAGTTAATAGATTTTAAGGATTGGCTCCTAGGTAAATAATTCTTTAAGTTCCTTAAATAACTTTTTCTATTTATCTCCCTATACCTATAGTTCCTCTTTCTTAGTAAGCCTAGTAAATGGTTTAATATTCTTTAACTATTATGCTATAAACCTTCTATAGTAGTTACAAAACCCTAGGAATAACCTTAATTATATTATATTCTCTAGTTCTTACCAACTCACTATAGCTTTAATTTTCTTTAGATCTATACTAATATGTTCTAGTTTAATAATAAATCTAATAAAATCGGTCTTCCTTATAAAGAACTCGCATTTTTTAATTACTACTAGTATCTATTCTTCTTGTAGTCTCTTTAAGACCTATTTAATATATTCCCCGTATTTTTCCTTAGTTATTAAGTAAATAATAATATTGTTAAGGTATACTATAACAAACTTATTAAAGTGTTCTCCTAATATACTATTAATTTGTTTCTAGAATATTACTAGTATATTTATTAATCTGAATTATATAACTAATGGCTTATATAGTCCTTCTCTTAACCTAAAGGCTGCCTTCTACTTATTGCCTTCCTTAATTCTAATCTGGTGGTATACCTATCTTAGATCTATCTTTGTAAAGATTTGCGCGTTACCTATCCAATCCTAAATTTCGCTAATTAAGGGTAAAGGATACTTATCCTTCCTAATAATGCTATTTAACTATTTATAGTTAATATATAATCTAAGCTTTTCGTTTTTCTTTAGTATAAATAGTACTAGATAGCCTACTAATAACTATAATGGTCTAATATATCCATTTTATAAGTTCTCTTAAATAAACTCTTTAAATGCTCCTACCTCTTCTTAAGTAAGCTTATAGGTTAGAAAGAACCTTAAACTTATTCCTAGTTTTAACTCTATCTTATAGTCCTATACTATATAGTCTAATAGCTTTTTACTTTCTAGGCTCTATAGTTTTTTGCTATATTTATAGTATCTTTTTAGTATATAACTTAAGCCTCGCTTAGTCTCTTTATATATCGCTTTAACTTAATACTATACTAACTTAGTTTACTATCGCATTTTGCGGCGTTAAGTATCTTTAATATCGACCTGTCCTGTAATCTAATTAATCTTTAGGTTGTATTTCTATAACTAAGGTATACCTAATACTGCCTTATTCTATCCTAATGGTAGGATATTAAAAGACATTTTAATTTATCTTCCTTTAATGGTTATCTAAATAAGTCCTATTTTAAGATTAAAAATCCCTCCTTTATAGGCTATTAAATCTCCTAAAATTGTAACTAATAGGTAAAGTTGCTCCTTTTGTCTATAAGGTAATCCTATTCTCTTAACTGCTATTAATAAGATATAGTTTTGCGTTACTCTACTATCTATTAGTGCTTTAAACTGTTAATCTTACTACTTAACTCGTAAATTTAGGTATTATCCTTAAATTCCTTTAAGGGTCTAAGGCTTTACTACTAGCTCCCTTTAGTTCTATAGGCCTCTACTTTTCCTAACTATTAGTTACTTAATCCTATCGCACTTGGCTTATTTTTTAGCTAATATTTAGTTTACTTCTTATCTTTAATATACTATAAACACGTATTTTCTAGGTATTTCTACTACTATTATCCGTCTAGGTATTCTTCCGTAAGGAATCTTTCTAGTTAAAGTATTAAGTCTCCTAACTCTTAAACTTCTATTAGATGCTAGCTGTATATATACTTAGCATTTCTATACTATCGCTTATCTAGCGCCTAATATATCCTTATAGGGTATTTCCGATTCTTTTTTTTTGGGTTTTTATGCATTTTATATATATTATCTATATATATAATCTATGCTAGCGTATAGTATACTAGGTGCTTTAGGTTAACTCTTAATTTATCTTTATCTTTAAGTTTAAACCTTTACCGTGTTAATTTAAATGTTATGACTTTATTTATAGGTACTAAGATATATATCTCGCTTCTCTAGTCCTCTAATTATTTTTCTAGATCTT